>Ga0172368_10008212_pt1 | contig 10707 bp, 5 predicted proteins | sample Lak11m_FD_114540 | JGI IMG/M metagenome (GOLD analysis project Ga0172368, IMG submission 114540) | Freshwater microbial communities from Kabuno Bay, South-Kivu, Congo - kab_022012_11m | ecosystem: Environmental > Aquatic > Freshwater > Lake | place: Democratic Republic of the Congo: South-Kivu...
CATAGACGACATAGGCGCCGTCGGGCAGATCGCTGAACGTCACGGTGCCGTTCTTGGCGATGTAGGTGCCGGTTGGCGGGCTCGTTCCCCGATCGACGCCGCCCACGTCGTAGTAGTGACTTGTGGCGCTTCTCAGGACCCACACGTTGCAGTCATTGCCGGCGCCTTTCTGGACGGAAATCCGCAGATCGTGGAACGGCTCCTCGACCGTCGTGGCGTGCACCGTCGTGCTCCATGCGCCCGGGTTCAGTGCGCCGTCCACGGCGCGGATCTTGTAGTACCAGGTGGTGTCCCAGCCCGCCGCTGCGTCGGAGTAGGTGAGGCTCAGCAGGTTGGTCCAGTACGCCAGTGAAGACGCACCCCAGTCGACACCGTCCGGACTGCGCCAAATCTCGTAGCCGGCGACTCCCGTACTGGGAAGGCCCGGATCCGCTGCGGCGCCCCAGATCAGCGTGATGGTCGCAGCCGCCGGAGCTGCAGCGGCCGTCACGGACAAGGGCGCCGTCGGCGCCGTCGTGTCGGCGGAGTCACCCGGAGTAGCCGGGTCCGAGTAGGCAAAGGCGCTCCGCCGCTCATCCATCGTCACCGCGCGCACGGCGTAGTAGTAGGTGGTGCCGTTCACCAGCGGCGGCGTGTTGTCGAGGTACGTCGTCGCAGGCTCCTCGACGGTCGCGATCAGGTTCGTCCAGGGCCCGGCGGCGGACTCGGCGCGAAAAACCTCGTAGGACGCGAGGTCAGATACCGGTGACATGCCCCAGCTCACGTTGGCGGCATGGTCGCCCGGAGTCGCGGTCACGACGCTGGGCGGCGCCGGCGGCAGCGTGTGCTCGATGCGTGGATATAGATGAGGCGTGTTGCCGGCGAAGCCGTCGGTCGAGTAGGCGGTGGCCTGCAGGTCATAGACCGTGTTCGCCGCCGTGGAGCAATCCCAGATCCAGTAGAACGTGCCGTTGCCGTCGTACCAGTAGTCGGCGGCAGGGTTCGTATCGCTCGTCTTGACGAGTTGGGTGTCGATCGTCTGCCCGCCGTAGGCGGCGATCTCGAACTGCAAGGAGGCAGGTATCACTCCCGAGGACAGGTCGACGTGAGCCGACAGGGTGACTGAAGCCAGGTCGTCGTCGCCCATGACCCCGCCGTCATCGATCACGGGGTCCGTCGAGAAATCGTTGATCGGCGGTCCCGAATACTGCCGGTAGACGATCGTCTGGAGGACGACCCTCTTGACCGGCGCGGGCGGGGCGTCCCAGTAGGCGGTCACCGTCACGACCTTGTACTGTGAGGTCAGCCCGGTGGTCGCGGCCGGATACCGCTCCACCGCGTAATCCGTGTGTATCGTGCGGCTGCCGGTGCCCGTGTTCAGCACGGTGCTCGGACCGAACTGTCCGTCCGCAAAGGACGGATTGTACAGGTTCGGCGTGCTGTCCGGATCGGCCTGGTCGGCCTCGATCGAGCCATAGGACAGCTGGCGGATCTTCTCGATCTTGTCCTGGGCCACGTTCGCGGCCTGCAGACGGGCGGAATCGCTCGCGTTCTTCTGCGTTGCCCCCACGAACACGGGGACCATGGCCGCAAAGATCACGCCGGCGATGATGATGGTGACCAGCAGCTCGACGAAGCTGAAGCCAGCTCCGCGCGCGCAGGCCTGCCAGAAGTGCCTGCTCATGTACCCTGCCTCCGGATAGGAAGGGATGTTGTAGTCGCTGTATCGGCGTGGCCCGCCGAAACGTGAGCCTCTCTCTCACTCAGCTGTTGCCCCGCCGGGCACCGCTCTCTCGGTTGACTGCTTCGCCCATGCCGGCCGCGACCCTGCAGGGCCATCTGCACCGAGCCCTGCGCGACCGGTCACACCGTCATTGTCCCACCTGCTCTGCGGTGACGAAACCGCCGGGTGCGGGAGTCCGGCCTCGCGCACGACCGCGTCGTCACAGGAGACGACGACTCGCGAGGACCCGTGGCCGTTTCTTCGAGCACTCGGGAGAAAGAGACGGGGCGCCGGGCGGCTCTGGCGGCGGCCCGGCGCCCCTGGAATCCTCACGGTTGCCTGTTCCGGAGGCAGAGAGAGGTGTGAGGATCCCTCTTTGACGGGGCGCTGCCCCGCTGGGTCACTGCGGCCGAATCTCCTGCCACGTACCTGGCACTATCTTGGCCGACGTGGCGGCCACTCTCTGCAGGCTGTTGATGACATCGTCGTCGTACACGATGTCACCGGAGCCCGTCTGCCACCAGCTTTCGCCGGCGGAGATCACGCTGCCGTTGATGTTGCCACTCCCGGTGTGCTTGGTATCGCCACCCATGTTGCAGAGGAGACCGTAGAGATTCCCCGAGCCCGCCCAGTCGACGACGGTGTCTTCCCCAACGGAGATGATCGTCGTCGGCTTCGCGTTCGATCCGACGCCATCGCCGGCGATCTCACCTGAGCCTGTGACCTTGATATCCCCGTTGCCGACGACGAGCGTCGTGTTCAGGTTCCTCGAGCCGGTCATCTTGATGTCGCCGTCGACGTAGACCGGGCCCCATGCAAGGTCGGAGGACCCACTGTAGTCCAGGTCACCTCCCACATAGAGCGCCGCGAAAGAGATATCGCCGGACGAATTGATATCCACATCGCCGGTGACGTAGACGGACCCGAAGACGTAGTCGCCTGACGTCGTGATCTTGAGGTCGCCGTTCACGACGATCGGGCTCGTGTATGTCCCGGCCGATGGCCGCCACGTGCCGGAGTACGTGTTGTCAGGTGCGGCGGTGTCCTGAGCGGCCTGGGACGCCGCGATGAGCGACTGGACGACGGAATCGGGCATGAACATCTCGAGCGGCGGGATATCGTCACCCCGATCCCCAACAAAGAGGTTGACCGTGCTGAGATCTCCGCTGCCGACCTCGGAGAAGGAGCCGGCAATGTAGACCGCACCGGTGTACTGGCCCTCGCTGTTCATTGGGCTGGTGATATCGCCCGAGCCGGTCTTGCGACCGTCCCCGCCCGAATACACGGCCACCCCCGGCGCCAGGGTCGTGATGCCGATCAGCTGCATCTCCACCTGCGTGCGAATCCGAGAGGACTGGTCACCGACCTCCGCTTGCGACTCGATCCACATCACGCCGTCACCCCCGCCCGCGGTACCGTCCGGGCCTCCAGAGTCCCAATGGACGGAGGTGTCAATCGGGGACAGGTTGTCGTAGACGTCGACGACGATGAACTCGCCGCTGGCGGGTTGCGGATACTCGTCGCTCGAGAAGTCGTCTCGGAAGGCGACGGTGTCGACGCCGAGTGCGGGGCTGGCCGCGTCCCCGGGCCACGCGGTACCCAGAGAGTAGATGGCGCTGTCGAGACCCGCCTCTGCGACGTTGAACGACTTCGTCTTGGTTCGGTCGGCGGCGGTACCACCCTGCACGTTCGCCGTGACCATGACCAGCGTGGCGGCCAGAATCGCCAAGGCCGCCACGACCCCGATCACCAAGATGAGCGCGCTCCCCTCCTGACGCATCCTCCTGTTCATGACGAAGCCCTCCCTAGGTCTGCCGCAAGTTGCGCGGCTGCGCGGTGCTGATGAGATCCATGTAGATCGGCGAGTGAGCCGGATTCAGGTCGGCCAGAATGCGGATCTGGACGCTGAGGATCCGCTCAGGGTCCACCATCGTCGTCGTGGTCTGCACGTCGCCGTTGCCGTCCACATAGCTGTACGTGAACAGGGGCGTCGGGTTCGAGGAGTCGGGGATGATCGAGTTCACGATATTGCGAGCGAGGACATCTGTGCGATCGCCGCCGTCAAAGACCCCGTTTTCGTTGACGTCGCGCTGCCGATAGATGACCTTCGCGGACCCATCGTACCAGTACCTCGTGAGAAGTATGCGGCCCGCCCCATCGGCGCCGGGGTCGTTGAACGCGGTGCTGAAGCGGATCTCGTCAGGACCCGCGGAGATGATCGCCGGCGAGCCGGCGAGCGGCTGTCCCTCCCGCTGGCCCTGCGCATCACGAATCTCGCGACGCAGCCGCGCCATGGCGTCGCGGGCCGTCTCACGGGCGTGATCGCTGCTGATCGTCTGCGCAGACGAGGATTGCAGCGAGATCCACACCCCGACGATCATCGTCGTGAGCACCGACAAGATGATCATGCCTACGAGCAACTCGACCATCGACATGCCGTGTTGGCTGCGAGTCTTGACTGAGATATGGCGGCTGAACATCATGAAGTCACTGCGTCACATTCAGGGCCATGTTGGAGGTGAGTGTGATGGACTGCGAGAACCCACTCTGGCTCGTCACCGTGTAGGTGTCGTACGGCAGCCCCCCCCACTTCTTCGTGAAGCCGCTGTTGATCCGCTCGCTGCCGGGCTGTGTGGTCCAGGGAGTGCTATTCGTGACGCCTTGCTTCCACCACAGGAATGGCGAGGTCTCGCTCCTTACCCAGACGTAGACCGTGGCGGCGGTCACGTTCTTCACAGAGAGCGTGAACTCGGGAGCGGCGCCAGTGGTCACCGAGATCGTCGACGTCTTCGGCGAGAGCAGCCCCACACCATCGAAGGCCTGCACGGCGTAGCCGTACGTCTTCTCCCAGCCGATAAGGTCGGTGAATCCCTGGTCGTCGGCATCCAGGGTCGCCAACGGCACCGATGCGTTGTCGCTGCGAAAGACGTGGTAGCCCGCGACGCCCGTTGCCGGAAGGACCAGGTCGGTCGAAGGCTCCCACGCGAGTACGGCGCTGAGGTTGGACGGCACGGCGGTGAACGCACCCGGCGTAGTCGGTGGAGTGACGTCGCTCTGCGGAGCCGGCTGGGCCGACACCTCGTTGGAGGGGGGCCCGGCAACGTCGTCCTCATTGACCGCATACACCACATAGTAGTACGTGCGGTTGTTGGTCAGCCCGGTGTCCATGTAGCCATCGGACGTGAGGTCGTCCACGAGCAGGGTCTCGCCTCCGGCCGTGTCTCCGCGCCAGAGTTCGTAGTGGGAGAACTTGGTCGAGACGACATGGTCCCACGAGAGCGTAAGGACGGTGTCTCCAGGAGTGACGCTCAAGCCGGTCACCGACAAGACGCCGTTGGTGAGATTCAGGACAGCGGTCCGCGCCCAGGTGTTGCCGACATTGTCGTCCGAGAGATAGGCCTGTGCGCGGAAACTGTACTGACCGTCGCCTGCGCCTGCGGCATCCCAGCTCGTAGTGTAGATGCCCGGGGACGTGTTGCCCGCGCCACCTGTCTCAACATCCACCTGTCTCACGTACGAGCCGTCCTCGCCGAAGACGTAGAACGCGACCTTGGTGGTGCTCGCGCGATCGCCGGGCGCCACCGTGGCCGTGATCGAGAGAGGCACGGCGGTGATCTCGCCATCGAAGCTGAGTGGGCTCAGCTCGAGATTGGTGATCTGGGGACCGGCATACTGGCGCGAGATGTACGTCTGCAGTTCCACCGGCTTGACCGGGCCGGGTGGCGGTGTCCACGTGACGGTGACCCTCACACGCACGTATGCCGGCATGGCGCCACTGCCGCCTTGATTCTCCAGATCGTAGGCGACATCGAACACCCTTGCAGACTCGCCGGTGTAGGTGGTCCATGTGGTGCCGAACTGCCCGCCCGCGAAGCTCGAAGACTCCAGATTGGCTTGGGTGATCTGGTCGAAGTCGAGTTGGCGGATCTTCTCCATGCGATCCTGGGCGACGTTGAGCGCGATGTTGCGCATCCTGTCGCCCGAGGCCTTCTGCGACGCGCCAACGAACACGGGGACCATGGCCGCGAACGCGATGGCCGCGATGATGATGGTGACCAGGAGTTCGACCATGCTGAAGCCGCGAGGGGTGCGGCTGGCGTGGGACGCACAATCGCACCGCCGCGCATGCCGCGCGCATACCGGAGCGCACGACGCGCGACCATTCTTCGCCAGGCTGACCATATGGCACTCCTCCCAGCCGTTGCAGGGGGAGCTCTCGGTGCGCGGGTTGCCAGACCCACGCTGCTCCACAGAATCGGTATCGGCAGCCGACCGAAAACCGTGAGCGCTCGTACGGGCCACGCGTAGCCAGCCCAGGCGCGCTCCACGGCGCCTGCCCTGCCTTGCCCTGAAACCCTCACGGTCATCGCGCTGTGACCCTAGATTCTACTCCCCCCGCAACGGACCTGTATGGGAAAGCGTACCTAGTGTGCCCGGGTACGTGATGGGATAGGACAGAACGTTCGTCTACGGCCGTCGGGATCGGGCTTCGCGGCCGGGTGCCGCAGGCGGCCCGGCGCTACTGCTGCTGCAGGCGCTGCAGGTCGCGAAGCGCCTGCTGCAGCGCCTGGATACGCTCGCCGTACTCGGCGAAGTCGCCGGCCTTGAGGGCCTTCTGGGCGGCGCTGAACTCGCGGTTCGCGCGCGCGATGAGATCGCGCGCCTCGCCGCTCAGCCCGCCGCCTTCGCCGGTCCCGCCGGTGTCACCCGTGGTGCCGTTGTCCACATCGGTGTCACCCGACGCACTGCCCGGGTCGAGGCTCTCGCCGAAGGCGGCGGCGAGCGCCTCGCCGAGCGTCGGCTCCATCGCCACGACCTGTTTGGCGTCACCCTCGCCGCCCTCGGGCGCCGGCGCGCGGTAGAAGACGATCACGCGCTTGAGCTGCGGCAGCTGCGTCTGGTCGCTCTGCAGGTAGAGCGGTTGCACGTAGAGCAGCGAGTCCTCAATCGGCACGACGAGGAGGTTGCCGAGGATCACCTGCGAGCCCTGCTGGCCCCACAGCGTCCGCTGGGAGGAGATGTCCGGATCCTGGTTGATCGCCGACTCGACCTGATTGGGGCCGAACACGGTCGTGCTCTTGGAGAAGAGGTAGTTGAGCGCGGTGCCGTACTGCGGGACGTCGCTGCGCGCACCGAGCCATGCGATCATGTTCTGCCTGCCGTTCGGCACGAATGGGATCATGAGAAGGAACTCCTCCTTCTCTTCGCCGGGCAGCCGCATGATGACGTAGTAGGCCTGCATCGGCCCCGTGCCCGTGAGTGAGACGTTCTCCGGGATCATCCACTGGTCGCCCTTGTTGTAGAGGATCTCGGGCCCGTCGACGTGGTAGGTGGACCAGACCTCCGCCTGGAGGTCGAAGAGGCCCTCCGGGTACCGCACGTGCTTCAGGAGCTCCTCGGGTACCTCGCTGCGCGACGTGAACAGATCGGGGTAGATGCCCTGCCAGGTCCTGAGCAGCGGGTCCTCGTCGTCCCAGACGTAGAACGTCATCGAGCCGTTGTAGGCGTCGATGATGATCTTCACGGAGTTCCGCACGTAGTTGAGGTCGCTCTGGGGGGTCGAGTAGGGATAGCGGCCGGTGGTGGTGTAGGCGTCCTGCACCCACCAGAGCCGGCCGTCGGCAATCACCATGTAGGGGTCGGCGTCCAGGGCCAGGAAAGGCGCCGCGGTCTCGACGCGCTCGCGGATGTCGTTGCGGAAGATGATACGGCTGTCGTCCTTGAGGGCCGACGTCGTGAAGAACTTGATCGTGCCGTAGTGCGCCGAGAACGCCAGGCGGTTGAGCACCGGCGAGATCGGCACGCCGCCGGTGCCCGAGTAGCCGTCCGTGTAGACGTCGCCCGCGGCGCCGGGGTAGTCGAACTCGGCCTCCTTGGTGTTGACGAGGCTGTACTCGGTGCCGCGCTCGCCGAAGTAGATGCGCGGTTGCTCGATCTCGAGACCCGCGACGCTTCTCGGCGGCACGTCCTGCACGAGGAAGTCCGGCGAGCCGTCCGCCGTCACCTGGTTCACGGCGCTCATGGCGACCCCGAAGCCGTGCGTGTACGTCATGTGCTCGTTCACCCAGGTCTGCGCCTGCTGCGGAAGGCCCTCGATGTTGAGCTCCCGAGCCGAGAGCATCGTCTCCCGGTAGACGCCGTTGACCGTGTAGCGGTCCACGTCGGCGTCGAGGAAGACGTAGTAGGGTCGCAACTCCTGGAGCTGGCGGTAGCTCGTGACCAGGGTAGCGGGGTCCCAGAGCCGGATGTTGCGCAGCGTCGCTTGGTTGTCGTCGAGCCGCGCCGGTGTGAGCGTGGCGCGCGGCGAGATCGCCTGCTGCTCGATGTCGTGGAGCCCGTAGGCCTTCTTCGTCGCCTCGAGGTTGTTGGCGATGTAGTCGCGCTCCTTGCTGAGCTGGTTCGGGTTGACCACCAGCGACTGGTACGCAGCCGGCACGATGCCGCGCAGCACGATCAGCGCCGCGAGCCACACGACGATGACGAGCGGCCACCACTGGTGTCGCCGGCGCATGTTCCACAAGAGGACCGCCGCAAGGATGAAGGCCATGACCATCGTCACCCGCGTGAGCGGCAGCCGCACGACGACGTCGGTGTACGCGGCGCCGTAGATCGCGCCGGCCGTCGAGTACAGGAGGCTCCACCCTTTGAAGAGCTGGCCGACGCCGACGACGACGAAGACCGCCGCGAGTATAGCCGAGAGATGGGCGACGGCGCGGCCGCCGAGCCTGACGTCGATCTGCGGCAGCTGGGGAGCCGCGGCGCGTTGGGCGCGGGCGAACGGCGAGCCCTGCCCGCCGTTCTCGGTCCCCGCGCCTCCGGCGCCGGAGGCTCCCGGGATCTTCTGCTTAAAGTCGATGCCGCCCATGATCAGGTGGACGATCCCGGCGAGGACGAGTGAGACGATGAGCGCACCCATGGCGAAGTCGAGCACGCTCTGCCACGCCGGGATCGAGAAGACGTAGAACGAGATGTCGCGACCGAAGACGGGGTCCGTCTCGCCCCACTGCACCTGGTTGAAGTAGAGCAGGAACGTCTGCCAGGCGCCGGAGGCCGAGACGGCGGCGATGAAGGCGGCGACAGCGCTGACGACCACGCCGCCGATGCCCACCCACCTGCGCACGACCGGGCTTCGCGGCTCGAGCAGGGTGCCGTCCTCGTCGGCCCGGTAGCTGGGCGCGAGCCGCCGGGCGAGTTCGACGTTCACCATGACGATGACGAAGAAGACCACGAAGGCGATGACCCCCAGCAGGAGCTGCGCCCAGATGCCCGTCCAGAACACGGAGCGGAAGCCGACCTCACCGAACCACAGCCAGTCGACGTAGAAGCCCAGCAGGCGGGCGCCCACGACCAGGACGAGGAAGACGACGGCGACCGTGACTGCGATCGCGATGTTGCGGCGACTTCCGCGCCCCGTGCTGCGACGGTTCTTCTTCGGCGCGGGCTTACGCGGGCGGATGGGGCGGACGTTGTCCATGTCGCCAGTATGGCAGATTCGGAGTCCGGTGAAACCGCGCCGCCTGAGTGCCCGTCTCCGGAATCCTCCTTGACAACCATCGGCACCGTTATGACTCTGACTTATTGTCACTAGATGACAATAAAAGCCTTGACTTCATGACAGTCTGTGCTCAGAATGCGCTGCATGCGCCGGTCCATCACAGAAGCACTGCACGCATGGAGCGATTCCCCGCGGCGGAAGCCGCTGGTCGTGCGCGGCGCGCGACAGGTCGGCAAGACGTGGGCCATCAGCGACTTCGGGCGTGCTCGCTTCTCCGCCGTGCACGCGGTCGATCTGGAGGCGCGCCGCAGGTGGCACCGGCTGTTTGAGGGAGATCTCGACGCGCGGAACATCGTCGCCGAGCTGGAGGTCGTGCTCGGGCGACGCATCGTCGCGGGACACGACCTCCTCTTCTTCGACGAGATACAGGCATGTCCGCGAGCACTGATGGCGCTGCGCTACTTCCACGAGCAGCTCCCCGAACTGCACGTGGTCGCGGCGGGGTCACTTCTCGAGTTCGCCCTCGGTGAGTACTCCTTCCCGGTCGGGCGCGTGCAGTTCCTCGACGTGCCGCCCATGACGTTCGCGGAGTTCCTCTGGGCTCTCGGGGAGGACGTCGCTGCGGAGATCGTGAGCGCGACACCGGCTCCACAGACCGCGGTCGCGCACGAGCACCTGCTCGAGCTCGTGCGGCGCTACCTGTTCGTCGGAGGTATGCCCGAGGCCGTCGCGGCCTTCGTGGCCAGCGGGAGCCTGCGGGAGGCCTTCGCCGTCCAGGATGAGCTCGCCGTCGCGTACAGGGAGGATTTCGGCAAGTACGCGGGGCGCGCCGACAAGGACTGTCTCGACGGCGTGCTCGCGGGCGTCGCCCGCGGAGTCGGAGGCCAGGTCAAGTACACCCGCCTGGTGGAGGGCTTCGACAACCGGGCCATCAAGCGCGCCTTCGACCTGCTGTCTCGGGCACGCGTGATCCGCCCGGTGCGCGCTGCCAGCCCGGCCGGTCCACCTCTCGCCGCAAGCGCCTCGCAGAAGCGCTTCAAAGCCATCCTGATTGACGTCGGCATCATGCAGCGCCTGTGCGGCCTGCGTTCCGACATCGAGTACGTCCGCGGTGATCTGCTCGCGGTCTTCCGGGGCGCGCTGGCCGAACAGTTCGTGGGTCAGGAACTGGTGGCCGCGACCGGCGGCGAGCTCTACTACTGGGCCCGCGAGGCGCGCGGGAGCACGGCCGAGGTCGACTACCTCATCGAAGTCGGCGGGAGGGTGAAGCCGATAGAGGTCAAGGCCGGCCCGGCGGGCCGCCTGCGCAGCCTTCGCTTGCTACTCGACGCGTACCCCACGGCCGCGCCTGCCGTAGTGGTGTCGAGTGCACCCTACGCGACCCTCGCCGAGCAACAGCTCGTCTTCGTGCCGCTCTACTCTGCCGGAGCCATCGCCGCAGCTTCGTGACTCCGACCCGCCGGGGAGACAGAGAGGCATCGGCCACGCCGCGCCGGCCGAGCGACGCTAG
>Ga0172368_10008216_pt1 | contig 10701 bp, 6 predicted proteins | sample Lak11m_FD_114540 | JGI IMG/M metagenome (GOLD analysis project Ga0172368, IMG submission 114540) | Freshwater microbial communities from Kabuno Bay, South-Kivu, Congo - kab_022012_11m | ecosystem: Environmental > Aquatic > Freshwater > Lake | place: Democratic Republic of the Congo: South-Kivu...
ATCCAGGAAGTGACCTGCCCGCCGTGCAGGTAGACTTCGGCGCGCGCGCCTGATGCCGACAGGACGATTTTGGGCAGGCCGTTCTGGCCAGCCGTTTGCACGACGGAAGGGGTTTGGGATTGCATGCTCACCTGGAAAAGGATAAAGGATGAGTAGGTCTCAAAAAACAGGGGTGTTGTGCGAGAATTTTGCGCGAAGCGCAAAATTCTCACACAACTTAGCCCCTTTTTTGAGGTGATACAAGGATAATTAAGTGTACCCGATTTTGGCTTTTTTTGCCCGCCGCAGCGCGGCGGGCAAAAAAGCCGTATAATCCAGGTATATGAGCGACAGCGAAGCCCCTGAGACGAAGAAATGCCCCTACTGCGGGCGGATGACCTCGGCCAAAGCCAACTTTTGCTGGTGGTGCGCGCGCGAGCTGGCGGCCCGCCCCGAGCGGCCCGACCCGACCCCGCAGCCCAAGCCGGTCAGCCGCTGGGTCTGGGCTGTGCTAGGCGCGCTGCTGCTGATTTTGCTGCTGGCGCTGCTGTTTTGGCGCTGAGCGCGGGCGCGCGGCAGCGATATTGCATCCTTAGCGTCAGCGAGTATGCTAGAATGATGCAATGTGCAACCGGTTGAATTTTGAGATGAACCATCTATGAGTGAAAACCCAGCCAACGAGGACGAACAGGGCCGCGAAATCCCCGCCAGCTTGCCAGCCGACCAGCCTGCTCAGGCAGGCGATACCCCGCCGCGCGCGCGCGGCATTCCGCCCAGCGCCATATCTGGCCTGGAGGCGGAGATGATGGCCACGCGGCCTTATGCCCCGCTGAACGATGACCCGCTGGCCAACCAGCTGATGAACGACGAGCGCCGCTTCCCGCCCGGGCCTGAGGCCACCCCGCCTGCCCGCCGCGCGCCAGCCCAGACCGGGCCGGCCTTGGTTGGGTCAGACCAGGCCGGCCCTGCCCAGACCGGGCAGACGATTGCCGGCAGCGAGGCAACGCGCGCCGCGCCCGACGCAACCCCGCCTGGTTATACGCCGCTGCCGCCGCGCCCCGCCGCGGGCGCCACCCTGCCAGGGCCGCAGAACATCCCGCCTTTCCTGAACAGCACCGACCAGGGCGCGCTGCCGCGCCATGTGGAAGAAACGGATGTGGACGCCACGCGCGTGGCGCCCTCGGCCTTCCCCGGCCAGACCGACCGGGCGCAGACTGCCCAGCAGCGCTATTACGAGCAAAACGCGCGGCGCGAGCGCCAGGCGCTGAGCGGGCAGAACCCGCCGCCGCCCGCGCGGCCGCAGCCAACCCGCCCCGCCCCGCCCGCCCCGCAGCCCGCCACCCAGCCGCGCGGGCGCGGCGCGCGCGGCCAGCCCGCCGCCCAGCAAGGCTATTCCGCGCCGCCCGGCTACTACCAGGCGCCGCCCCCGCCCGCGGGGCCTTCGGCCGCCGAGAACTTCTGGCGCGTGATGGGCTGCCTGGGCAAGCTGGTGCTGTGGAGTGTGATCATCCTGATCCTGATCGGCGGGGCGGGGGCGACGTTCGTCGTCTACCAGTATTATTCGATCGCGCGCACCCTGCCCGACGTGGAGGGCTTGCGCGGGCGCGCCTCGCAGTTTGAGACGACGCGCATCCTCGACCGGCATGGCAATGTGCTGTATGAACTGCTCGACCCCAACGCCGGGCGGCGCACGTTCGTGCCGCTGCAGCGCATCTCACCCTACCTGATCGCGGCGACGATCGCCACCGAGGACAAAGAGTTTTACAACAACCCCGGCTTCGACCCGATCGGGATTCTGCGCGCCTTTTACCAGAACTACACGTCCGGGACGGTCGTCTCTGGCGCGTCCACCATCACCCAGCAGCTGGCGCGCGCGCTGCTGCTGGCCCCGGAAGAATCGCTGCAGCGCACCTACCAGCGCAAGATCCGCGAGGTGGTGCTGGCCGCCGAAATTACGCGGCGCTACTCCAAGGACGAGATCCTCGAGCTGTACCTGAACGAGATCTACTACGGCAACATCTCCTACGGGATCGAGGCGGCCTCGGAGACCTACTTTGGGACGTCGGCGGATAAACTCAACCTGGCCCAGGCTTCTTTCCTGGCCGGGCTGCCCCAGACGCCGGCGGTGTATGACATCTTTTCCAACCGCGACGAATCCCTGCGCCGCCACAAGCAGGTGCTGGTGCTGATGTACGAACTGAGCCGCGAGAAAAACTGCATCGAGGTCAGCACGGGCATCAAACCGGTCTGCGTCGACGCCGACGCGGTCGCCGCGGCCGTGCAGGAGATCGAAACCTACGCCTTCCAGGCCCCCAAATCGACCTACCGCTACCCGCACTGGGTCAATTACATCCGCGCCCAACTGGAAACGCAGTTTGACTCGCAGACGATCTACCGCTCGGGCTTCACCGTCTTCACCACCCTCGACCCCGGCCTGCAGGACCAGGCCGAGCAGCTGGTGCGCAAGCAGATCGACAGCCTGCAGGGGCGCAACGCCACCAACGGCGCGCTGGTCGCCATCCGCCCCAACACGGGCGAGATCCTGGCGCTGGTCGGTTCGGCCGACTTTGAAAACGCGGCGATTTCGGGCCAGGTCAACATGGCCCTGGCCCCGCGCCAGCCTGGTTCCTCGATCAAGCCGCTGACCTTCCTGGCCGCTTTCGAGAAGGGCTGGACGCCCGCCACCCTGCTGTGGGACGTGCCCAGCGGCTTCCCGCCCTCCGGCGACCCCGGCGACACGCGCGACCCCTACCGCCCGGTCAACTATGACGGGCGCTTCCACGGGCCGGTGACGGTGCGCTCGGCCCTGGCCAATTCCTACAACATCCCGGCGGTCAAGGCGCTGCAGTTCATTGGGATTTATGACAACGCCGCCACGCCGCAGAAAGAGGGCTTGATCGGGCTGGCCAGGCGCCTGGGAATCGACTCGCTGACCGGCAGCGAATACGGCCTATCCCTGACCCTGGGCGGCGGGGAGGTTCCGCTGCTCGAGATGACCTCGGCCTTCGGCACGCTGGCCAACGGCGGGCTGCGCCTGCCGCCGGTGGCAATCACAAAAATCGTCGATTTCAACGGCAACGTGGTTTACGAATACAAACAGCCCAAGGGCGAGCAGGCCGTGCGCGCCGAACACGCCTACCTGATCAGCTCGATCCTCTCGGACAACCAGGCCAGGCAGCCGATGTTTGGGGCCAACTCGGTCCTGGCCCTGCCCTTCCCGGCCGCGGCCAAGACTGGCACCACCAACGACTTCCGCGATAACTGGACGGTGGGCTACACGCCCGACCTGGCGGTGGGGGTATGGGTGGGCAACGCCGACTATACCCCGATGAACGGCGTGACCGGCCTGACCGGGGCCGCGCCGGTCTGGGCCGAGTTTCTGACCTACGCCGAGCAGGTGCTGACCGGCGGCAACGTCACGCCCTTCTCGCGCCCGGCCGGGGTGGTGGAGCGGGTGATCTGCGCCGAGTCGGGCACGGAGCCTTCGGAATGGTGCCCTTCGCAGCGCTCGGAGGTTTTCGCCGCCGACCAGCTGCCGCCGGGCAAGGAAAACGACCTGTGGAAAAAGGTCACGATCGACACCTGGACCGGGTTGGCGGCATCGCCGGAGTGCTCGGGTTTCGCGGCCGAGAAGTTCGCGATCAACGTTAGCGACCCGACCGCGCTCGACTGGATTCAAAACGACGAGGCGGGCCGCCAGTGGGCGCAGAGCGCGGGCTTCGAGCAGCCGCTGTTCTTCGTGCCGCAGCGCGCGTGCAAGTCGAGCGATGCGCGCCCGAACATCTTTTTCGCCGGGATCGGCGAAGATTCGACGATCAACAGCAGCCCGCTGGATATCTACGCCGCGGTCAGCGCCACGGGCGATTTCGAGCGCTACCGCCTCGAATGGGGGCTGGGCAACGAGCCGGGCGAGTGGAAGATCCTGGTGGACGGCCTGACGGCGCAGCACAACCAGCCCGACCGCATCCACACCTGGGACCTGCGCGAGGTGCCCGAGGGCAACATCACCCTGCGCATATATATGGAAGGCAAGGACGGGCGCTACGCCGAAAAGCGCCTGCACCTGAAGATCCACGTGCCGACGCCGACCCCCACCCCGACCGAAACCCCGACCAGCACGCCCACGCCGACCCTGACCCCGACGCCGACGCGCACGCCCACGATCACGCCGTCGCCAACCCCCAGCCAGACGCCCTCGCCCACCCCGCCGACTCAGACGCCGACCGCGACCGCGGGGGCCTAAGAAGAATTGGAAGGGTAACTGCCTGCCGATAGCAGGCAGTTACTTCACCCAAAATTGCGGCGCTTGATTCCTTGAAACTGCTTGGACTAAGTCACATTAAAAATACTCTCGCCCTGCCCGAAGCGGGAGGGGACAAAACTATCAAGTTGGGGGTTTGAAAATCCGCGAAGCGGATTTTCAAACCCCCAAGTCCCCTCGACTTTCTGCCCAGAGGGGCGGGACCTGCCCCGAGCTTTTGAGAGGGCGGGGTGAATAGTACGAAAAAACTTAGTTGGAAATGAAATTTTTTGGTAAGACTTGGCCTGATATAAATTTGGTGAAACGCCCCGCCTGATATAAAATGGAAACAGAGGGTTATCCAATCGATTAGCCCGCGATTTTCGTTTCGTTGTTTAATTTTTCACCGGGGATTCATATCTGGAGATTTCATGAAGCGTTTTCGTTGGCTTTGCGCGATCATTGTTTTTGTATTGGTTGGGACATTTTTTTCTGCGTTTTCTGAGGTGCGGGCGCAAACCCCCACGCCAACCGATACGCCCGTTCCCGCCTTGACGGCAACCCCCACACCGGACCCGCTGGCCTCGTGCAAGGAGGAAAAGGTTGTTGCTTGTACGGTTCAGGTATTCAAACTGTATGGATGGCTAGGGGTTGTAGTCCTGGGGGGGATTGTTCTGGCGATCTTTCTGTTGACTTCGATCGGTGAAGGGGTCAGGGACGTCATAAAGGAATGGGTCAAAGCCCTGTCGATTTTCCGCACCTCACCGCCTGCGCCGATTAAGAATTACCTCAAGCAGGCTGCAATTTCATACAGCCGTTTTAAGTTTCGCGGGCTGCCTACGCACGTAGGGGAAAACAGCGCCAACCGCCTTAGCCTGGACCAGGTCTATGTTTCGCTGCGCATTCTGGCGCAAAAGAGCGAGGATCGCGAAGAACGCGGTAAGCAGGCAGGTTTGCAGTTTGAAAGGGTGGGTGGAACGGAAACACGGAGTTTGCCCCAGGCATTGAAGGAAAGCCGGCAGCGAAGGCTGGCGATCATCGGCGTGGCTGGGTCGGGGAAGAGCACTCTACTGCAGTGGGCAGGGTTGGCCTGCGCCCGCTCTCTCCTGGGCGGTCCGCTGACTGCGGAGCAAAAAGAATTGATCGCCCTGTTTGGGGGAAAGGCACCATTTCCGCTCTTCATCCCTTTGAGAGCTTATAACGAACACTGCCGGAAAAACGAGCTGGCGCGCTCGCCCAAATCTCTGCTTGAATTCCTGCCGGTCTTTTTCGGCGAAGACCAGGCTTTTTGCAAGTACAGCCCGGATTTCTTCCGTGACCGTCTGCGCGAAAACTGCCTGCTGATGTTCGATGGGGTGGATGAAGTGGAAATGGAGGACCGGCCCGGCATTCGGCGCGCAGTAGAAGGTCTGCTGGCGGAGTGCGATCATCCCCGTCTGTACTGCCTGATCGCATCGCGCTATTCGGCGGCCTATGTTTCCGACCAGATGGCCGGCTTCCAACGCTGCGAGGTGCAGCGGCTTTCTACTGAACAGCGCGACGATCTGATTCGCTTCTGGCATAGCGCGGTTTTTGCTGAGGATCAGGCGCGGGCTAAGAAACAGGCAGAGGGGCTCATCCGGCGTCTGGGTAACTCCCCGGCTGCGGTGCGCGAGTTAGCCTCGACTCCTTTGATGACCACGATCCTGTGCATGGTCAGCTACAGCCACGAACTGCCACGCCTGCGCGCAAAACTGTACGAAGATGCGGTCCAGGTTCTGCTGACGGAAACTGTCCACCACGAAGGCGATTTCTACGAAAGCATGGGGCAGGATTGGGAAGACCGCCGCGACCACCTGGCATTCATCGCATTTGTGCTGCATCAAAAAGATATCGCGCGTATTCCAGAGGATGACCTGGTCGCCCTGGTCTGGCAGAATTTCAAGACGGAAAATCGGGAGACTTCTGAAAAATATGCGCGCAAATTTTTAGCCTATATCGCCGGACGGGGTGGGCTTCTGGAAGAAGAAGATAAGGAATATGGCTTCTTTACCCACGCCACCTTCCAGGAATACCTGGCTGGACGCTACCTGGCTCAGGAAATGGACGAGAAGACCCAGGCTTCGTTTCTTAAAGAGCATCTTTCAGATGACCGCTGGTGGGAGGCCATCCGGTTGGCCGCGGGTTATCTTTCGTTAGGCGGCCGGAACGACGCCGACCGGTTCGTGAAATCCCTGGTCGATGCGGTGGACGCTCCAGCGGAGCGCGCCGGAGCATTGGCCCTGGCCGGCGAGTGTCTGATCGACATGCGCAAACGAGATGAGAACACGGTTAGCGTGTTGGGCGAGATGATCCGGCATGCCATGACGGCAACCCCGCCGTTCGCTCCGGTTTCACTGCGTTTGCGGCTGGGGCTGGCTCTGGGAAACCTGGGGGACTCTCGTCTTGACCCGCTCACCACCGCTTTATGTGTTGTGCCTTCGGGAATCTTTCGCATGGGCACGTCTCCGGAAGATGAAGAGGCGCTTAAAGCCCAGGATACCAGCGTTTGGGCCGATGAAAAACCATCCCATTCGGTGTATGTGTCTGAGTTCTCAATAGGCAAGTACCCGGTGACGAACCAGGAATTCAAGGCCTTTGTGGATGGCAAAGGCTACGAAAACCGGGCCTTTTGGAGCCAGGATGGCTGGCACTGGCGCACAGGAGAATGGAAATCAGACCTGTCATATATTGTGGATGAATCTACCCGAAAATCCTTTCAAGAATGGCTCGCTCGGCGACCGGTTGAGCTGCGCAACCGGCCTTTCTATTGGGATGATCCACAGTGGAACGGTGCCAATCTGCCGGTGGTGGGTGTGACCTGGTTTGAAGCTGAAGCCTACTGCCTCTGGTTATCGCAGATCACAAGGAAAAATTTCCGGCTGCCAACGGAGGCGGAATGGGAAAAAGCCGCGCGCGGCAGCGACGGCAGGCTGTGGAGTTGGGGCAGCACATGGGACGCCCAGGCCTGCAACACAAGTGATGAAGCCGGTCTAGAGAAATTGAGCCGCACATCGCCGGTAGGCATTTACCCGCAACGGGTCAGTCCTTGTGGCGCGCAGGAAATGCTGGGAAATGTCTGGGAGTGGTGCTCTGATTGGCACCTGAAAGATATTTACCAGATTCGTGTTGGACAGGAGGTGAAAGATCCACAGGGACCACGCCAGGGTAAAGCCCGGGTTCTGCGCGGCGGTTCGTGGTACCTCGATCGTATCGACGCCCGTTGTGCCTACCGCCTCAGGCTCGCGCCCGACTTCTTCCTCGACCGTGTCGGTTTTCGGTTGGTGTGCTCCCCATCCACCTCTGAACTCTGATACTCTGAACGCTGACTCTCTGATCTTTCTACCCACCCCCGCGCAAGCGGGGCCGCTCAGAAAAATCTACAGGTTTTGCATGAATCTTCAGGAACAGTTGTGTGATTGGGTCAACCTCAGCCAGGCCTACCGCAGCGCTTCGCGCGGTAAGCGCGGGCGGGGAGCGACCGCCGCTTTTGAATATGACCTGGCCGACCAGATGCTTCTGCTGGAATGTGAACTGCGCGATCAGACTTACCGTCCAGGCGGATACCACAGCTTTAGCATTCACGAACCGAAAAAACGCCTGATTTCCGCCGCGCCTTTCCGCGACCGGGTCGTGCACCACGCCCTGTGCAATGTGACCACACCGTTTTTCGAGAACCAGTTCATTGCCAACAGCTTTGCCAACCGCCTGGGCAAAGGCACCCACCGTGCCCTGGATACGTGCCAACATTTCGCCCGGCAGTATCGCTATATCTTGCAGTGCGACGTGGTGCAGTTTTTTCCATCCATCGACCACGCGGTTCTGCGCCAGACGTTGCGGCAAATGCTGCCGGACGAAAGCGTGCTCTGGCTGGCGGATCGCATTCTGGCCAGCGGGGAGGGAGTATTGAAGGACGAATACGATATGATCTATTTCCCCGGCGATGATTTGTTTGCCGCCAGCCGTGCGCGAGGTTTGCCGATTGGCAACCTCACTTCGCAGTGGTGGGCCAACTGCTATCTCAATCCTTTCGATCAGTTCGTGCGCAGGGAGTTGGGCTGTAAGGCTTACCTGCGATACGTCGATGATTTCCTGTTGTTTGGCGACGACAAAAAGCAGTTGATGACCTGGCGCAACGCCATTATGAAACGCCTGGAACGCCTGCGCTTGAGCCTGCACGCCGGATCCGCCCACCCGTATCCGGTGACCAATGGTATCCCATTCCTGGGTTTCATCATTTTTCCGCAGCAACGGCGGCTTAAACCGCGCAAGGGCTATGCTTTCCGCCGCAAAATCCGTCATTCTCTCAAGACTTTGGATGCGCAAACCGTGCGCGCTTCGCTGCAAGCCTGGCTCAACCATGCCCGCTATGGCGATACCTATCATTTGCGCCAGTCCATGCTGGCAGAACTGGGGCTGCTGTATGGCTGAGGAGATGATCATTTTTACCCGGACCTACGATTTCATCTCCTGGCTGATTCCCCAAACGGAAAATTTTCCCCGCAGCCAGCGTTTCATCGTCACCCAGCGCCTGCAGCAGGCCGCTTTGAGCTTTCAGGAATACCTGGTGGAAGCCAATGCCCAGCGCGGGGCGCTGCGGGCCGAGAAGCTGCGCGCCGCCGACGCCGAACTGCGCAAGGTGCGCCTGTATTTACGCCTGAGCGAAAAGTGGAATTGGTTGACGCCCGGACAGTATCATCATGTCTCGGCGATGGTCGCGGAGATCGGCCGGCTGCTCGGCGGCTGGCAAAAAACAGTCACGTCCGCGCCGTGAGGCGCGATGTGGAGGGTTTGCCCGAGAGCGCGGCGGTTCGTGGAACAACAATCGTAACAACGCCCGTTGTGCCTACCGCAACAGGAACGAACCCGACAACTTCAACAACAATGTCGGTTTTCGGTTGGTGTGCTCCACATCATTTGGGTGCCAGCACGCCGGAAATGCAAAGCGGCAGCAAGCTTCTTTGCCGAGGTTCAAATGATGGCCGGGTAAAATCCTGTCCGCGCCTGTTCCTGGAACAGCCGGGCGAATATCAAGCCTGCCCGCCGCCTGGGTTCACTCCCCGCGGCGGGCGCATTTAAGGAGACGTCCGCACCCTCTTTCCATCGTGCGCTCCCGATCAAAAACCGGCCTGCAGGCCGGTTTTTGATCGGGACTATTATGCGATTGGACGCTTGAAATAATGCTGGGCGCGCCAGATGCGCCGCACGGGGCGGTCGTAGGCCAGGTAGTTCCAGATCCAGTCGACCATCACCTGCAGGCGGTTGCGGAAGCCGACCAGCTGGTAGATGTGGACCAGGACCCAGGCCAGCCAGGCGGCCAGGCCGCGCAGCAGCAGCGGGCCGAGCTGGGCCACGGCCTGCCCGCGCCCGATGGTGGCCAGGCTGCCGGGGTCGCGGTAGCTGAAGGGCAGGACGGGCTGACCGTCGATCAGGCGCAGGATGTTGCGCGCGGCGGCTTGGCCCTGCTGGATGGCGACCGGGGCGACCATCGGCAGCGGGCGGCCGTCGGGGCCGTTGAGCAGGGCCGCGTCGCCGATCACGAAGACTTCGGGCTGGGCCGGGGTTTGCAGGCTGGGCAGGACCGCGGCGCGCCCCAGGCTGCCCTTCTTCAGTTCGAGGCGCTCGAAGAGCGGGGCGGCTTTGACCCCCGCGGCCCAGATCAGGGTGCGGGCCGGGACCTGCGCGCCGTCTTTGAGGGTGATGGTGCGCCCGTCGTAGCGCGCCACGGGCGAGCCGTAGCGCACGTCGACGCCCTTGGCGCGCAGGGCGCGCTCGCCGAAGCGCCCGAGCGGGCCGGGCAGGGCGGCCAGCAGCTGCTGCTGGGCTTCGAGCAGGATCACGCGCGCTTCACGCCTGTCCAGGCCGGGGTAGTCGCGCGGCAGGATGTGGGCGACCAGTTCGGCGATCGCCCCGGCGCTTTCCACGCCGCTGGGGCCGCCGCCCGCCACGGCGAAGGTCAGCAGGGCCTGGCGCTGGGCCGGGCGCGGCTCGTCGAGGGCCAGTTCGCACATCGCCAGCAGGTGGTCGCGGATGGCTTCGGCGTCTTCGAGGGTTTTGAGCCCGAAGCAGCCCGGGCTTTCGACCTGGGCGCCGAAGGTGTGGGTCGCGCCGCCCGCGGCCAGGATCAGGTAATCGTAGGCCAGCGGGCCGCGGTCGGTCTCGAGGGTGCGTTGGGCCAGGTCGGCGCCGCGCACTTCGGCGATGCGGAACTCGAGGTTGGCCTGGCCGCCCAGCATGGCGCGCACGGGCTGGGCGATCTCGTCGGGCGAGATGCCGGCGGTGGCCACCTGGTAGAGCAGGGGCTGGAAGAGGTGATAGTTGTTGCGGTCGAGCAGGGTGACGCGCACGCGGGCCTTGGCCAGGGCGCGCGCGGCGCTCAGCCCGCCAAACCCGGCCCCGACGATGACGACGTGCGGCGCGGCGGGTGTATCGGTATGGATGGTGTGTGGTTTCATGAGTGCCTC
>Ga0172368_10008218_pt1 | contig 10699 bp, 12 predicted proteins | sample Lak11m_FD_114540 | JGI IMG/M metagenome (GOLD analysis project Ga0172368, IMG submission 114540) | Freshwater microbial communities from Kabuno Bay, South-Kivu, Congo - kab_022012_11m | ecosystem: Environmental > Aquatic > Freshwater > Lake | place: Democratic Republic of the Congo: South-Kivu...
CCGACGGAGACCGGGACGGACACATCGACCTTGCCGGAAGCCCTGCAGACGCCATCTCCAGCGTTGCCAAGTTTCTCAAGGAACACGGCTGGGAGCGCGATGCCCCGATCACGGTCAGCACCAATGTGAGCGGCGACAGGTTCGCAAATCTGATTCAGGAAGGAATCCTGCCGCATCTGAAGCCGAGCGAACTGCTTGACTATGGTATCGATTGCAAGAATGCACCGGATTTCCCCGCGGCGTTGATCGATCTGGTCACGCCGCAGCAAGCTACCGAGTATCGGCTTGGCTATCGTAATTTCTACGTGCTGACGCGCTACAACCGCAGCAGTTTCTACGCCATGGCAGTATATGACCTGGCCCGGGAGTTACGCGCCCGGCGCCAGTGACTTGCAGGGCGCCCGCGGTCAGATTAGTCCGTCCATGGTCACGCCATAGCGCAACAACTTGTTCCTGAGCTTGCTCAACGCCTCGATTTGTATCTGGCGCACGCGTTCACGGGTCAGGTCAAGATCGGCGGCAAGTTGTTCCAGCGTCGATACCTCGCAACCATTCAGGCCATAGCGTCGTTCCAGCACATAGCGCTGATTGCCTGACAGCTGCGTCACCCAGGTGCCTACCAGGCGTTCCGTTTCGGCATTCTGCAACTGGCTTTCCGGTCCGTCGTTGGGATCGGCGGAAATCGCATCGGATACGGTCAGGTCGGGATCGATGTCAAGCGGAGCGTCCAGCGACGCCGTACCTTCATTGAGTGCCAGAATTCTACGTATTTCATCGACCGGCTTGTCGAGCAGGTGAGCAACCTCCTCGGCGCACTTATGGGCATTATGCTGGCCATCTTCATCGAGATGGCGCAGCGCCCGCAACACCACGTTCAATTCCTTGACGACATGTACGGGCAGCCGGATGGTTCGAGACTGGTTCATGATGACACGCTCGATGCCCTGGCGTATCCACCAGGTGGCATAGGTGGAGAAACGAAATCCACGCTCTGGATCGAACTTTTCGAGCGCATGGATCAAACCCAGATTGCCTTCCTCGATCAGGTCCTCCAGCAGAACACCGCGATTCAGATAATGTTTGGCGATATTAACCACCAAGCGCAGGTTGGATTCGATCATTTTCTGCCGTGCGGCAAAGTCACCTTTGCGTACCGCGCGTGCCAGACTCAGTTCTTCCGCCGCGGTCAGCAGTGGATTGACGCCGATATCGTTGAGGTAAAGCTGGGTGACGTCGTTGAGGAATTCACTGCGCGCCGTCACAGGCGGTTCGGCCCCGAGCAAGTCTCTTGAATCCGGATTGCCCTCAACGTTACTGCCGACAAGACGCGCTGGCTGATCGCTTTCCTCTTCCGGGATTGCGATTTCGGCCATGGTTTAGCGCGCTGGCAGAAACTTGAGCGGATCGACCGGCTTTCCTTGATGCCGAATCTCGAAATGCAGCTTGGGTTGTTCGCTGTCGCTACTGCCGATCTCGGCAATCTTTTGGCCCTTGCTCACGACCTGCTCTTCCTTGACCAGAATGCGGCTGTTGTGGGCATACACCGATAGGTATGCGGAACTATGTTTGATGATGACGAAATTGCCATACCCGCGCAGCGCGCTGCTGACCAGGATAACCTTGCCAGCGGCTGCAGCGTGTACCGGTTCTCCCGTCTTGCCTGCAATATCCAGTCCCTTGCTGCTACCCTCGACAAAATTGCTGATCACCTTTCCCGCCGCCGGCCAGACCCATTCGGCGATGTCATCGGAAGCGGCCGGGGCGAGTTTTTCCGCCGGTTTGTCTGTTGGCAGGGGCTTTGCGTCGGGCTTCAATTCGATCAGCGTGGTCGAATCGGCTTTTTGCAGTTTGGCCAGGGCCTCTTACGAATAAGGCAATTTGCCGCCCTTGGGTTCCCGCTTCAGCGCTTCACTGTCAGCGGGTGCCGCCGTGCCGCCCAGGGGGCGTATTTCGACTGCCGCCGGTGCGGTTACCGGTTGGACCACGGCGACCGGGGCTGCGATGGCATCCGCTTCGGCCGGTTTGACGCGCAACTGTTGCCCGATCTGAATCTTGTTGGGGTTTTCCAGGTTGTTCCACGTCGCCAGGTCGCGGTAGGACTGCCCGTTCTCCAAGGCGATGCTGTATAGCGTATCGCCTTTCTTGACGACATAGTAGCCTGCAGGAACGTTCGTAGCAGTTGTTGAAGCGGACGCCGTCGCTTGGGCGGCAGCGGGAGAGAGTGCAGTCCTCTCGACTTGCTTGAGCGGTGCGGCTCGTTCACCCACAGGCGCCGGCGACTGGCTGGCACAGCCGGCAAACAACCATGCCAGAAACAGGCCGGCACCCGTTCTTGCCATGCATCGCCTGAGCATTTCCGACATTATTCGACCCCGGCCACCAAAGGCACAAATCTTACCGCATCGAAACGCGCCTCGGAGAAACCGCCGCCGTCGGCCCCACGCTCAAACAAAGTGATGGTTTGCGCGCCATCGTTGCTGCCCAAAGGCAATACCAGGCGGCCCGACGGTGTCAACTGATCGAGCAGCGTCTGCGGCACTCTGGCTACTGCCGCAGCAACGATAATGCTGTCGAATGGAGCGGCTTCAGCGAGTCCCCAATTCCCATCGGCATGCTTGAAGCGCACATAATTCAGGCGCAGTGAGGCCAGGTTCTTGCGCGCTCTGGCCAATAACGGCTCGATCCGTTCGACGCCATACAATTCGCGCGTCAACATCGCCAGGACCGCTGCCTGATAGCCGCAACCGGCACCGATTTCGAGGGTTTTGTCCAGTGCGCGGCCGGATGGCTGATCAAGCAGCAATTCAATCATGCGCGCGACGACGTAAGGCTGCGAAATTGTCTGCTGGAATCCCAGCGGCAAGGCGGTATCCTCGTAGGCACGCGACGCCAGTGCTTCCTCGACGAAAATGTGGCGCGGCACTGCGCCCATTGCAGCCAGTACCCGTTCGTCGCGAATGCCTTGCTCACGCAAGCGTTCGATCATGCGTTCCCGTGTACGCAGCGAAGTCATGCCGATACCGCGGTGAGCAGAGATATTCATCTCGGAACGAAGGATTCGAACCGGCGCCTGACGGGAGCGATCTGTGCCGTGTGGGTCAGGTCAATCTGCAAGGGTGTCAGCGAGGCGAAGCCATTGGCCACAGCATGGAAATCGGTGCCTTCACCGGCATCCTGTGCGGCACCGGCCGCGCCGACCCAATACACGGTTTCATTGCGCGGGGTCTGTTGCCGCACCACCGATTCGGCCTTATGGCGCTTGCCCAGACGAGTCACGCGCAATCCCCTAAGTTGTTCATAGGGAATGTCCGGCACGTTCAGATTCAGCAACAGCGGGTCTCCGGCTGAGCCGGTCATCTCGTTTTGCTGGAAACTCTCGACAATCTGCCGGGCGATTCGTGATGCGGTATCAAAATGAGTTCCCTCCTTGACCGACAAGGAGACTGCCAATGCCGGCACGCCAAGCAGATGGCCTTCTGTGGCCGCCGCAACGGTACCCGAATAAATCGTGTCATCGCCCATATTGGCGCCGTTATTAACCCCGGAAACAACCATGTCAGGCAACTGGTCGAGCATGCCCGTCACGGCAAGGTGCACGCAATCGCTTGGAGTGCCATTGACGAAATAAAAGCCGTTCGCAGCTCGGCGCAGCGACAAGGGGCGGTCAAGAGTCAGCGAATTGCTGGCGCCGCTGCGCTCGCGCTCGGGCGCCACCACCGTCACCTCAGCGATTTCCGCCAAGGCTCGGGCCAGGCTCTCGATTCCCGGAGCAAAATAGCCGTCGTCGTTGCTCAACAGGATGCGCATCACCATGGGCAACAGTTTACAACAGCGCCATGCAAAAGTGGCCCGGCTGGATGCGTCGGTCGCAAACTGCTGCTAATCTTGGACATCATGCTGAGTCGATTCCTGCGCCTGTCATTGCTGTTCGAGTTGTTCACGTATGCATTCACCGGCTTGCTGCTGGTAAAGCTTTCAGGCTGGAGTCCAGCCGGCGCAGTTGTCCTTTTGTTCGGAATGGCACTGGCCTGGCGAACCTGGATGATACTTTTCACCTATAGCTGTGCCTGGCTGAATCGATCTTCCGTCCCGTCAGAATGCGGCATCAGCAAAAAGCGAAAATCGCTCGCCGTGCTGCGCGAGGTGGCCGCCCTAAGCATCATTCTATTGATGCAAGCCTTTGATCGACTTGCCGTAAGACAGCGAACCCCGCTCAGCCACGGGAAAGCGCCATTGCTGTTGATACACGGATATTGCTGTAATCGCGGCTTCTGGTGGTGGCTGAAGCCCCAGTTCGAAGCTCATGGGCACAGCGTTGCCACAGTGACCCTGGAACCGCTCCATGGAGATATCGATGGTTATGCCGAGCAGATTGCCCGGGCTGTCGACCGCCTGTGCAGCGTCACGAAGCGCAGCCAGGTCATCCTTGTCGGACACAGTATGGGCGGTCTGGTAGCTCGAGCCTATTTGCGCCGCTATGGAGAGTTTCGCGTTTCCAGGCTCGTTACGCTTGGTACGCCACACCACGGCAGTATGCTGGCCCACCTAGCGATGGGGCGCAATGCCCGGCAGATGTCACCAGGTAGTCCGTGGCTCAAAGAACTGCAACAAACCCCGCTTCCGGTGCCGTGCGTCTCTGTTTTTAGCTGGCATGACAACTATGTTATGCCCCAGGAAAGCGCCATGCTGGAGGAGGCTGAAAATATTCCTCTGACAGACGTCGGCCATCTGACCATGGCCATGTCAGCGGAAGTATTGAAGGTTCTCCTGGTCGCCACTGAAAACTGAAATGTCCGGCCGGCTTTCAGACTCTTGAAGCATCGTTCTGCTATCATTCGCGCGCGCCATGATCCACTTTCAGCACGCATTTAGGCATGACCTTGTCTGGGCAAGCTCTGTGTCAAAGTTGAGGCCCCGAACACCATCGATCTGATCTCCGTCTTTGCCGCCGATGGCCCGCTGGCACGCGCCATACCTGCATACCGCCAACGTCCTCAGCAGGTCGAGATGGCCGAGCGCATCGCCGCGGCAATTCACAATTATCAGGTTCATGTTGCTGAGGCCGGCACCGGTACCGGGAAGACGTTCGCCTATTTGGTTCCCGCCCTGCTGGCTGGAGGCAAGGTCATCATTTCGACGGGGACCAAGACGCTGCAAGACCAGTTATTTCAGCGCGATTTGCCGGCGGTCCGCGAAGCCCTCAAGCTGCCAGTCAGCATGGCCTTGCTCAAGGGGCGTGGCAACTATGTCTGCCATTACCATCTGGCGCGTGCCGAAAACGAAGGTCGATTTCAGTCGCGCGCCGAAGCGGGGCATATCCGCACAATTGTCCGCTTTGCCAAAACCAGCAAGAGCGGCGACAAGGGACAACTCGCCGCGGTGCCGGAAGACTCAGGTGCATGGGCAGCCGCAACCTCGACGCGGGATAACTGCCTTGGCCAGGAATGTCCGCACCATGGTGAATGTTTCGTTCTGACCGCACGGCGTGAGGCGTTGAGCGCCGACATCGTCGTGGTCAATCATCATCTTTTCTTTGCCGACGTGATGCTGCGCGACGATGGCTTGGGCGAACTGCTGCCCGCCTGCAACACGGTAATATTCGATGAGGCGCACCAGCTACCGGAGGTGGCTGGAATGTTCTTCGGCGAAAATCTCGGCACTGGCCAATTGCTGGATTTGGCGCGTGACGCACGCATGGAAGCATTGAGTGCTGCCAAGGATTACCTGCCGTTGCAGGATGCCGTCGGCGGGCTCGAAAAAACGGCGCGCGACCTCAGGCTGGCGGTTAGTTCGGAGAACGCGCGCTTTCCGGCCGAACAACTGGAACGCGAAGAAAACTTCCAGAACGCGCTCAACTTGCTTGCCGAGGAGTTGACCAATCTGTGCCAGCGGCTCGAAACCCAGGCCGAGCGTTCCGAGGGATTGGCTCATTGCCTGCAACGTGCCCAGGATCTCGCGATGCAGTTGAAACGCTGGCGCACGCTGGAGGACCGGAACCAGGTGCGCTGGATCGAAGTTTTCAGTCATGCGCTGTCGCTGAATCTAACGCCCCTGGATGTTGCCGACATCTTCCGGCGCCAGTTGGAAAGTCATCCGCGTGCGTGGATTTTTACTTCGGCGACCTTGGCCGTAGGCCCGGATTTTTCCCACTATTGCAATGAGTTGGGTCTCGATCCGGCGACTACCGACTGCGGTTACTGGGGCAGCCCTTTCGATTATGCGGCCCATGCCTTGCTATACGTTCCCGAAAGCATGCCCGACCCAAATAGCGCCGATTATCCGGAAGCCACCGCCGATGCGGCCTATTCAGCGATCCTTGCGGCCGGAGGGCGCGCCTTTGTGCTTTGTACCTCGCTGCGCGCCATGCGCCGCATCCACACCCGCTTGCAGGAGCGTTTTGATCAGGACGGGGTCGCCTTTCCCCTGTTGTTGCAGGGAGAGGGAGCCAAGGCAGAACTGCTGACGCGCTTTCGCAATCTTGGCAACGCGGTGCTGGTCGCCAGTCAGAGTTTCTGGGAGGGCGTCGATGTGCGCGGCGAAGCCTTGTCCCTGGTGGTGATAGACAAGTTGCCATTTGTTCCGCCGGACGACCCGGTGCTCGCAGCGCGAATCGAATTGTTGCGCAAAGCTGGCAGGAATCCATTTCTCGAATATCAATTGCCGCGCGCCGTGATCAGCATGAAGCAAGGTGCTGGCCGCCTGATTCGCGATGAAAATGACCGTGGTGTCCTCATGGTTTGCGATCCGCGCATGGTCAATAAACCTTATGGCAGGCGGGTATGGCTGTCCTTGCCGCCGATGCGTCGCAGCAGATTGCTCGCCGATGTTGAAGCTTTCTTTGCGGCATCGGCCGGTGGAGCAGGTAAACTAGCCCAATGAGTCTTTCCGACCAATCCCGCGCCTGCATCGAAGAAGCTGAGCGATTGAATCTTGATTGCCAGTGTGTATCGCTCGACCGCGAGCGGCTGCGTGCGGAACTGGAAAAAGCCAGTCCTGGGTTTTACACCGAAGTCATTGAAGGTCGCCCGCATCTGTTTGCCTCATCCCTGGTATTTGTGAGTGAGGCCCATGTGAAGGCGATGGCTGCGACCATCGCCGCGATCGAAAAGGTCATCGCATTGCCTGAGTATCGAACGCATGTGCTGGCTTACGCACCGCCGATTGCCCGGATAGCCCAAGCGACGCATGGGGTGTTCTTGGGATACGATTTTCATCTAGGCGAACACGGTCCGCAACTGATTGAAATCAACACTAATGCCGGCGGCGGCATGCTCAATGCCGTTTTGGAAAGAGCACAGCAGCGCTGCTGCGAAGATGTTGCGCTGCACCTGCCAGGGCTGTTGGAGGGCGATACGCCGGAACACCTGTTTCTCGGCATGTTCCGCACCGAATGGCAGGCTGCCCGCGGTGCGACGCCGCTGCGCTCGGTTGCGATCGTGGACGACGATCCGCGTGCGCAGTATCTTTATCCTGAATTCGTCCTGTTCAAGCAGCTGTTCGAAGAGCAGGGGATTGCAGCGATCGTCTGTGCCCCGGGCGAACTGTCACTGCGAGACGGTGGGCTTTGGCACGCTGAAAAGCGTATCGACATGGTGTACAACCGTCTCACGGACTTTGCCCTGGAAGATCCGGCGCATGGTGTATTGCAGACCGCCTATCGCGAAGCCGCAGCGGTTGTGACGCCACAGCCGCAGGCCCATGCCTTGTATGCCGACAAGCGCAATCTGGCGGCGCTCTGCAATGCCGATTTGCTGGCTCGCTGGGGTGTCGACGAAGCAACCAGGATTACATTGATCGCAGGCATTCCGCACACCGAGCGTGTTGCCCCCCAATTTGCCGACAGCTATTGGGCTCGCCGCAAACAACTGTTCTTCAAACCTGCTGCGGGTTATGGCAGCAAGGCGGCTTATCGCGGCGACAAGCTGACGCGTCGAGTGTTCGATGAAATCATGGAAAGTTGTGTCTCCTCAGGCTATGTTGCCCAAGCGCTGGTACCGCCTTCGGCGCGCCATGTGTCAGTGGGGGGTGAAGCGGTGGCACTCAAGGTTGATTTGCGCAATTATGTTTATGATGGTCGGGTGCAATTGATAGCAGCGCGGCTGTATCAGGGGCAGACAACAAACTTTCGTACCCCCGGGGGCGGATTTGCACCCGTTCTCGAAGTGCTTTGCAAGGATAGAACATGAAGGTTTTTGGCTTCGCGGGATTTTCCGGCTCGGGCAAAACGACGCTGATCGAACGCTTGATCCCGCGGCTGATTGCGGAAGGCCTGCGCGTGTCGCTGATCAAGCATACCCACCACAACTTTGATCTCGACCAGTCGGGCAAGGATTCCTATCGCTTGCGCAGTGCTGGTGCCAAGGAAGTCTTTCTGGTTTCGAATCAGCGCTGGGTACTGATGCATGAATTGCGCGGCGATCCCGAGCCAACCCTGGAGGAACAGCTTGCACACATGTCGCCCTGCGATCTGGTGCTGGTGGAGGGATTCAAGTATACGCCGATTCCCAAGATCGAAATCCATCGCACAGCCAACAACAAGCCGCTGATTTATCCGGAGCATCCGAACGTTGTCGCGCTGGCCAGCGATGTGTCCATCGAGTCTGGCCTGCCATGGTTCCATCTCGATGACATTCCGGCGATTGCCGCATTCATCATGCAACATCAGGAGCTGAAATGACTCTGCTTTCCTACGATCTGGCGCTCGAACAACTGCTTGCAGGAGCGTGCCCGGTCACGCAAGTTGAAACGCTGCCAAGTACGGAAGCACTCGGAAGGGTGCTGGCTGTGGCGCAGATCTCCGGTCTTGCCGTGCCGCCCCTGGATAATTCCGCTATGGATGGCTATGCCGTGCGCTGCGCCGATGTGCCAGCCGCGGGCACCAAACTCCGGATTGCACAACGCATACCCGCGGGCAGCATCGGGCACACGCTAGCCCCCGGCAGCGCCGCGCGCATTTTTACGGGCGCTCCAATCCCCGCCGGAGTTGACGCGATTGTCATGCAGGAAAGGTGTACGATTGAATCTCACGAAAAGAATGGGACCGACTCCCTGGTCGTCATCAATCATGTACCAAAGCCCGGCGACTGGATACGACATCGCGGCGAAGATATTCAGGAAGGTGCCGAGATTCTCTCGACGGGTACCCGACTGTCGGCGCCGCAGTTGGGATTGGCAGCCTCGATCGGAGTCGCCCGGCTTCCTGTTTTCCGGCGCTTGCGGGTGGCCTTGTTCTCCACCGGCAATGAGCTGATGATGCCCGGAGAGATTGAGCCGGCCGATCTGCCGCCGGGGACCATATACAATTCAAACCGCTTTCTGTTGCGTGGCTTGTTGCAGCAACTCGGCTGCCAGGTCACCGATCTCGGCATCGTGCCCGATGATCTCGCCGCAACGCGTTCCGCTCTGCGCGCAGCGGCAGAAGCACACGACCTGATTCTTACCAGCGGAGGCGTGTCGGTCGGAGAGGAGGATCACGTCAAGCCAGCGGTTCAGGCCGAAGGAGATTTGGCATTGTGGAAAATTGCCATCAAGCCCGGCAAGCCACTGGCGTTTGGCCATGTCAGGAGCCAAGCCCAAGCCCAAACTGCATTCATCGGCTTGCCCGGCAATCCGGTATCCTGCTTCGTTACCTTTTTGATGCTGGTCCGGCCTTTTATTCTCAAGAGCCAGGGTGTCCGGGCAATTACGCCATCCGCGTTGCGCCTTCGCGCCGATTTCGATTTTCCGCAGCCAGATGCCAGGCGGGAATATCTGCGCGCGCGTCGCAATCCGAATGGCGGGTTGGATCTGTTTCCCAATCAGAGCTCCGGGGTGCTGACTTCCGCGGTTTGGGCCGACGGACTCATCGACAACGCGCCGGGGGTAGCGATCCGGCGTGGCCAGGAGGTCAACTTTCTGCCCTTTTCGGAATTGCTATACTGAAGACATGACACTAAAGCTGCTGTACTTCGCCCACTTGCGAGAAGCTCTCGGAACTGCCGGGGAGGAACTTGCCGTGCCCGAGAATATAATCAATGTCGCAGGCTTGCGTGCTTATCTTGCCGCGCGCGGCGGTCGCTGGCGAGTTCTGGTCGAATCGCAGAATCTGCGCACGGCGGTCAACCAGCAAATGGCCGGAGATGAGGCTGTAGTTGCGGCGGGTGATGAAGTCGCATTTTTCCCGCCGGTTACCGGGGGCTGACATGTCGGTGAGTGTGCAAAGTGCGGCTTTTGATGTCGGCGTCGAAATCGCCGAATTGACGAAAAATGCATATGGAATAGGCGCAGTCGCCAGCTTTGTCGGGCTTGTGCGCGACATGCGTGAAGCCGACGGCACCAGTGCAAACGTCACGGCGATGACACTGGAGCACTATCCCGGCATGACGGAGCAAGCGCTCGAAGAAATCGTTGCGGCGGCACGCCAGCGCTGGCAATTAATTGCGGTGCGCGTCATTCACCGATACGGCAGACTGGAGCCCGGCGAGAAGATCGTTCTGGTGATCGTTGCCAGCGCTCATCGCGGTGAAGCTTTTGCCGCGTGCGAGTTCATCATGGATTTTCTGAAAACCCGGGCGCCGTTCTGGAAGAAGGAAGAGTCGCCGGAGGGTGGCCGCTGGGTGGCGGCGCGGGATGAAGATGAAGCCGCGACGGCCCGCTGGTTGGACCGTCGCTAAGAATAATAGTATCTATTCAGCCCTCGGCCGGAATTAGTCGGTGAAAG
>Ga0172368_10008219_pt1 | contig 10698 bp, 6 predicted proteins | sample Lak11m_FD_114540 | JGI IMG/M metagenome (GOLD analysis project Ga0172368, IMG submission 114540) | Freshwater microbial communities from Kabuno Bay, South-Kivu, Congo - kab_022012_11m | ecosystem: Environmental > Aquatic > Freshwater > Lake | place: Democratic Republic of the Congo: South-Kivu...
CAACTTCGATCCGACCTACGATTTCAGCTATTTGCTGACGGTCTACGATTACCTGAACCAGCCGGCGCTGTCCAACGCAACCTTCTTCCCCGCGCAGGGCGATTGGCTGATGGGCACCTGGCGCATCGGCATGGCCACCTCCGCCTGGTTGAAGATTTACGCGGAAAGGCCATACCCGCAGCCCTCGGTGTTTGCCGAGTTGAACGCGCAGTATTATACCGTGGTCGCCGGCGACCCGAGCGTCGCCGGGAATCTCGCCACGCTGAAAAGCCTGCTGTATGCCGCGTTGCCGACACTCGAAGGCACGGATACGCTGACGTGGTATAACCGCCAATACGTGCTCAATCCGGTGACGACGGCCGGCGGGCGGATGTTCATCTATGAATTACCGCTGCAGGACAATGTGTACCTGCTGATCCATTATTTCTTCACCAATGCGGATGGCACGGAACGCCCGCTGACCGGCACGGTCAATCTGAACTATTATACGTATGACCAACTCGAGTATTTCCCGCCGGAAGGAAACGAGGTGACGATTCCGAGCGATCCCTCGAATCCCGGCGTGGGATTTATCGATCCCGGCTTTTACAATATCGGCGATCCGGCCTTGCAGCGCGTGCGCATCACGGTTGCCGTCAACGGCCTGCGCTCCACGCTATACTATCCATTCGGCGTGGAAGGCTTCACCCTCGATGGCCAGGGGAACGTGACGGACGTGAATGAGTTTTCCGGCGCGGTGGTCGGCGCCGACACCGGCGGCGTCAATATCGCCCTTCCCGGACAGTCGCTGCAACCGAACCTGGTGCAGGGCGCCTTCGGGGCCAACCTGACCGCCAGCGACTACGGCATCACCTTCTTCTCACCTGTCATCTTCAGCGTCACCGCGAATGGCCAGACCACCGATATCCGGCGGAACGTGGGACCGGGATTTTATAGAGCCCTACTGCGGGTGGGCGATGACACGCGGGTCTCGCTGACCCACACCTTCGTGCCCGGGCCACATATGATCAGCTTCCCCCTCACTCCCGACGAGAGCAACATCGCGGCCATGCTGGGGTACGCTCCCGGCGTTCCGATCAGCCTGGCCCAGTGGGATCCGGCGTCTGGAGCATACCGTTATTATCCCGATGTCCAGCCGATCCAGCCGGGGCTGGCCTACTGGTTCAGCTCGTCCACCACCTTCTCGCCGTTGATCGCCGGCACGCAGCCGGGCATCGACGATCCGCGCAGCATCACGCTGGCGCCGGGGTGGAACATGATCGGCAATACCTTCAACGCCGACCTTAATCCGTGGGCGACGACGGTGGAGACGGGTTCCGTCGCTTATACCTTCCCCGAGGCGATCCTCAACCGGCTGATCGAGCCGGTGTGGCGATACGGCAGCAGCGGCTATTACGAGGTGGCCCCCTCCCTGTCGGCCTGGGAAGGCGGCTGGATTCGCAACACCACCGGCGGGCCGTTGACCTTGCGCCAGCAAAACGCTTCGCGCGCGTCCGCCCGCACGGCGCCAACGGACCCCTACCGACTGCTCACCGATGGCGGCTGGGGCATCCGCCTGCAGGCGACGGCCGGCCAGGCGCGCGATGCAATGGCCGTCTTCGGGATCACACCCCGCGCGAGCGATGGTGTAGATGGACTCGATTGGCAAAAACCGCCGGCCATGGGCCATAATATCCGCCTGGCCTTCATCCATCCGGCAAACCGCATCGTCGGCGCAGCTTACGCCACGGATATGCGGTCGAGCATCGGCGCGGCCGGCGACACGTGGGAATTCGAGGTATCCTGCCCGAGCACCGAAATGGTGACCCTCTCCTGGCCCGACCTGCGCGGACTGCCGCGGGGGTATGCGCTGATTCTGGAAGACGAGACGAGCAGCCGGCGGCAATATATGCGCACGTCGCCCGCCTACATCTATCAAGCGACGGGCGGGCCGGACCGGCTTGATGTCCGTCGTTTCCGGCTGACGGTACAGGCGCAAACGAATACACCATTGTCTTTCACGGACTTGCGCATTGCGCCTGTTCGCGGCAAAGGCGCCAGTGTGGCAGTACGGTTGAATGCCACTGCGGACCTGCAGTTGGAAGTGCGCGCGCCTTCGGGCCGCCTCGTTCGCGTGCTGCAGGCGAACGCCGTGGTGCCGCAGGAAGAAACCATCATCCCCTGGGATGGCCGCGCCACCGGCGGCAAACTCGCTCCCACCGGCACCTACCTCCTCACCGTCACCGCCCGCACGCCCGACGGATTCGTGCTGCGACGGAACCTGGCGTTCATCATGGGGAGATAACGTCTGTAGTTACGCCGGTATGTAGTAAGCCACGCAGCAAAGCAGAGTGGTGTCGTGCATAGGAAGACTTACCTACGCGACGCCACTCCGCTTTGCTGCGTGGCTTACTGCATACCGGCTTGCCTATTGACGCAGATACGCGTCGATTGCCTTTGCCGCCGTCTTGCCGTCGCCCATGGCCAAGATGACGGTGGCGGCGCCGCGGACGATATCGCCGCCGGCGAAGATGCCGGGGATGCTGGTCATGCCGTTGTCATCCACCTCAATGTTGCCCCACTTGTTCAGCTTGAGGTCGGGAGCGGTGGCGGTGAGCAGCGGGTTGGCCAGCGTGCCGATGGCGACCACCACGATGTCGCAATCGATGATAAACTCGGAGCCGGCAATGGGCACCGGGCGGCGGCGGCCCGAGGCATCGGGTTCGCCCAGTTCTATGCGGACGCACTTCAGACCACTCACCCAGCCCTGCTCATTGGCGAGCACTTCGGTCGGGGCGACCAGCAGTTCGAAGATGATGCCTTCCTCTTCGGCGTGGTGCACTTCCTCCACACGGGCGGGCATCTCCGTCTTGCTGCGCCGGTAGGCAATAATCGCCGCATCCGCGCCCAGGCGTTTCGCGGTGCGCACCGAGTCCATCGCCACATTGCCGCCGCCCACCACCACCACGCGCTTACCGAGCAGCACCGGCGTGTCCGACTCGGGGAAGGTGTAGGCGGCCATCAGGTTCACGCGCGTCAGGTATTCGTTCGCGGAATAGACGCCTTTGTAATTTTCGCCCGGCACGTTCATGAATACCGGCAGTCCGGCGCCGTTGGCGATAAAGATGGCATCGAAGGATTCTCGCAGCTCCGGCAGCGTGTAGGTTTTGCCGACAATGACGTTGCACTCGATCTGCACGCCGTTCCGCTGCAGGCGCTCGACTTCCTGGCGCACGATATCCTTGGGCAGGCGGAATTCGGGGATGCCGTAGACCAGCACGCCGCCTGGCGTGTGGAAGGCTTCGTAGATGACCACTTCATGGCCGAACTTCACCAGCTCGCCCGCCGCGGTCAGCCCGGCGGGGCCGGAGCCGACCACCGCCACCCGCTTGCCGCTCGGTGCGGGTTGCTCCTTCGCCTCACCGGACAGGTGCTCGCGCGCCCAGTCCGCCACGAAGCGCTCCAGGTAGCCGACTGCCACCGGCGCGCCCTTCAACCCGCGGATGCACAACTCTTCGCACTGCGTCTCCTGCGGGCACACGCGACCCGTGATGGCCGGCAGCGCGTTGTCGCCCAGCAGGCTCTCGGCGGCCGCCTGCAGGTTGCCTTCGGCGACGAAATTGATGAAGCGCGGGATATCCACCAGCACCGGGCAGCCGCTGATGCACTTCGCATTCTTGCACTGCAGGCAGCGATGCGCCTCGAGCAGCGCCAACTGCTCGGGCAGGCCCAGGTTCACCTCGTTGAAATTTTTATTGCGGACATCGGGTTCCTGCTCCCGCATCTTCTGCCGCTCGATCGCCATGCGCTCTTTCGCGCTGATCTGGTTGGTGCTCATCTAAAATTCCCTCGTAATATGATATACCCCAGTCCGGTGGTTGAGTAGGCAGGTGAGCCTTACGATCTCTCCGCAGCTCCCGCGCCGTATCGAAACCACCGCAGGTATATGAAAGCCTCGCGTGAACGGGCTCAATAAGTGCGGTGGTTTCGATACGGCATGAGAGCTGGAAAAGATTCGTAAGGCTCACCTGCCTACTCAACCACCGGACCGGCACTATTCATTCATTCTTTCCCAATCCAATCTTACACGCTTCTTCGTGCCGCTGCAGCGCCTCTTCCTCGAAGATCCGGTAGGTGCCCAGGCGGTCGCGCAGCAGGTTGAAGTCCACCTGGTGCGCGTCGAATTCGGGGCCGTCCACGCAGGCGAATTTCGTTTTGCCGCCCACCTCGACCCGGCAGCCGCCGCACATGCCGGTGCCGTCGATCATGATCGGGTTGAGGGAGACGATGGTGTGCACGCCGTAGGGCCGCGTCAATTCGGCGACCGCGCGCATCATCGGCACCGGGCCGACGGCGTAGATGGCATCGATGCCGCCGGCGTCCAGCGCATCGCGCAATGCATCGGTGACGAAACCGTGCCGCCCGTAACTGCCGTCGTCCGTACAGACAACCAGTTCGCCCACCGCGCGCAACTCATCTTCGTAAATCACCAGCTCGTGCGTGCGCCCGCCGATGATGCTGGTCACCTGCACGTTCCGGCGGTGCAGCGCCTGCGCAATCGGGTAGACCACCGCGGTGCCCACACCGCCGCCCACGCAGACGGCGTGGCCGGATTCGAGCAGCTCGGTGGGATGGCCCAGCGGGCCGGCGATGTCCCGGATTTCGTCGCCGGGGTTCAGCGCGACCAGCTCGCGCGTACTCTTTCCCACCGCCTGGATTACCAGGGTGATGGTGCCGGCAATGGGATCGGTGTCAGCGACGGTGAGCGGGATGCGTTCGGCGCGCGGGCCGCGGTGGACGATGACGAATTGCCCCGGCTGGCGCACCTGGGCGATGCGGGGCGCGGAAACGACCAGCCGCGTGACATTGGGGGCCAGCGGCGTCACGGAGATTACTTCATGCATGGAGAGTCCTTAATGTCGGATTGCGACCGCCTCGCCGGATGCGGCGTAGCGGTCAGTGCCTATTATACACAATTTCGCGAGTAATGCCATCTTCCGATATAAATAGTCAGATGATACACGGCGAGGGTGCTGTTCTGGTCGGTAAACGCGGAGTGTGAGGGTGTCGCGGAGGTGAGCAGTAGAAATCCAGATCAGTCGGTAAGCCATGCGGCATACTCCTCGAGAATGCGCTCGTGAGGAATACCTTCGCCTTTATCGGCTTCCAGAATTGCTTTACGTACCGCGGCAACAAAGTTTATGCGCTCCAGCACATCATCCCAGGTCGCGTCGTCCGGTAATTCTTCGATGACATGGATTGCATGCTGTTTGGTAGTCATGCCTACCTCTTCATCTAGCTTTCATTGCCAACACTATTATACCACACACCGAACTCAAGCCACGAATAAGGTAAATGAGTCGATTATCATGAATACAAAGCAAAAGAACCGCCCGCGGGCGGTTCTTTAGAAGTTTTGGTGGAGCCAGGCGGACTCGAACCGCCGATTGTTCCGTGCGAGGGAACTGTTATCCCGCTTAACTATGGCCCCAAAACGCTGTGAGTATAGCAAAGACGCCGATGCGTGTCAATTAAAGTTTCTGCATAGACTCATCTTACAGAGAATGAAATAGGTTCTCATAACTTTTGATACAATGAATACCAGCCATTCTCATTCGTCCATGTGAATATGACATCGCGGCTTATATTAATTGGCTGATCTCTCGATGAATCCTTCCACCTTCCAGCCCATGTCGGATTGATCACCGTACCAGATGGATAAAACGTATTATTCTTAATGGTCACAATGCTTGCGTGACCATCGTGCTTCCCTTCGGCGTAGTAACGGTTATCAGATAAGCAAATGAACCGCTTGATCTGGAAATCCTGGCAGGAACACAAACGTGCAATATCTTTCAGAGCATCATACATATCGGTATCAACCGCTCGGTTCGATCTCTTACGGAAGCATTTTAACTCAATTGCTGCTCTAGCAATTCCGAGAACACAAGTCAGATCGAGATTCATTCCAGCTACATCAGATTCTAACTCAACTTCGAATAATTCGCCTGTTTGCGTGCAATAAATCTCGCCCAGTGAATGAATAATAGCCGCTAGATGCAACTGCATAGATGATTCTTTGTTTATTCGTAGTCTGCCAGAGATGATACGTGCATGAAAGATTGCCCAAGCCGTGTCTAAAACAACTTCTAATCGTTCAATCGGCGATTCAGGTATGCCAAAAGGTGCGGAGAGCGAATTCATCTACCTAACCCCAATTCAGTTCGCCTCCGGATAACTCCCCAGCACGCGGAGGAACATGCACTGTTCGCGCAAATCCTCCAGCGCGGCCTGGATGCGCTCCTCGGTGCGGTGCCCCTGGAAATCGACGTAAAAGACGTATTCCCATGGCATTTCCTTCGTCGGGCGCGACTCAATGAGTGTCATGTTGATGTGATGCCGTTCGAGCACGGTCAGGATGCGGTGCAGCGACCCGGACTCGTGCTTGACGGAAAAGACGATCGACGTTTTATCCTTCCCGCTGGGCTGCGATTGCGCGGGGCCGACCACGCAAAACCGCGTCCGGTTATACGGCGAGTCCTCGATGCGGTCGGCCAGGCGCGTCAGACCGAAATACTCGCCTGCCAGCGGATTACAGATCGCCGCAATCTCCGGATGCCCCACCGCCTGTTCGGCAGCGCGCGAGGTACTGGCGGTGGCCACCATCTGCGCCCGCGGCAGATGGTGCAGCAGCCAGTTGCGACACTGCGCCAACGCCTGGTCCTTGGAATAGACCATCGTGACGTCCTCGAGCGTCCCACAGCCCCACAGCGAGTGCTGGATCGACACGTTCAGCTCGTCGGCAATGCTCAACGTGGAGCGATAGAGGGCATCGAGCGTCTCGCGCACCACCCCTTCGGTAGAATTCTCGATGGGCGACACCCCGTAGTGCGCTTTGCCATGCTCGACCAGGTCGATGATCTCGCCGATGGACTCTGCCGGCAACATCACCGCCGTCGTGCCAAAGCGCTGGATGGCCGCCAGGTGGCAATTGCTGAATTCCGGCCCAAGAAAAGACACAGCGACCGGCGTTTCCAGGTTGCGGCAAGCGGCGATGATCTGTTGGAAGATGCCGCGAATTGCCTCCTCGGGCAGCGGGCCGTTGTTGTACGTCTGCACATGTTCCAGCACCGCGCGCTCACGGGCCGGCACGAAGGCGACGCCATCGAACGTCTCCTTCAACCCGCCGATGCGCCGGGCCAACTCGGCGCGCTGGTTCATCAGTTTTACGATCTGTTCATCCACCCGATCGAGGTTCCAGCGCAGCGCCTGGATGGTATTTTCCGCAAGGTCGGGCGGTCGTTGTTCGTTCATGGGCATTAATCTCTGTTAAGTGACGGTGGGCACCATTGTGCCATGTATGAGGAAAGATGGCAAGCCGCCCAATTAGTGTTAGGGGGTTAAGTTATGACAACACCGTTCAGTTTCCGTATAGAGTGCAAAAGGAAGATTGGACGGCTGAATGTGTTGTTGTTACACTGCACAAGCCACCCAATCTTCCAACCTTGCATCCTTCCTGTTCATACTGCGCAAGTTAACTTAACGGATGAGCGGAAACTTAAAATTTAACGCTACAGACTGTCTGCCATCTTCCGCCCGACCTTGCACCTTCCCCTCGGCAATCATCCAGCCAAGCGCCTCGTGCACCGCCTCCAGCGACGTGTAGCGCGGGCGGTACCCGAGCTGCTCCATCGCCTTCAGCGGGCTGCAGTGCGTGCTGTGGATGAGATGGGCGTAGCCGGCGTCGGCGTCTTTGGGTTCCATGGTGCCTTTCCACTCCTCGACCGGAAGGAAGCGCAGTTTCGCCTGCTGCCCGAACCAGTCGGCCACCGCTTCGGCGTATCCGCGCAGGGTCAGCGCGCCGCGGGAGACGACGAAGAAGCTTTCGCCGATCGCCGCGTCCCAGCGCTCCAACGCCAGTTGGAACGCCTGCGCCACGTCATCGGCGTGCACGTGATGCATCGTTTCCAATCCCAGATTGGGCAGCGTGATCTCCTCGCCGCGCGCCAGCGCTTCGTAGATACCCGGGTTAAAATTCGCCTGCGGATTAAGCGGCACCCACCCCTGCCCCACGATATGCCCCGGATGGAGCACGGTGGCGGGGAAACGGCCGTCGCGCGCAAGGTCGAGCAGATACCGCTCGATGGCCGCCTTGTTGATGCCGTAGTCATCGATCGGCATGCGCGGCGCGGATTCCAGCATCGGCACTTCGACGTTGCTGCCGTGCACCCACACGGTACCGCAGTGCAGGAAACGCTGCACATGACCCTGCAGCGCCTCAACGAGTTGCCGGGCGCTCGCCTCGGTAAAGCAGAGCATGTCGATCACCGCGTCCGGCCGCAGGTCGCGAATCATCGCCCCGAAGGTGCCTTCCTGTTCGGCCGCGTCCCGATCCAGCGTCACCATCTCCACCTGGTTCCACGTCGGGTTCGGATGATACGGCTGCCGTTGACCGCGCGACACCACCACCACCTCATGCCAGGCCTTTACCAGCCGCGGTACCAGGTACGTGCCCACATGACCGGTTCCCCCGATAACGACAATGCGCATGGCTCTCTCCTTTCACAACGTAATACGACGCGCGCGGTAGAATACCTGTTGTAAAAAATAGTCAAACCGGTATGTAAACAGGTAATCCGGCAGGCCCGCTGCATAATGAGGTGGACTGTATGCTTCGACAGTGATATACTCAACTTAGCGAATCCTTTCCCAGAGGAGCATGCTATGAACCGCCTTCTGCTGTGCTGCCTGTGCCTCTTGCTGCTTTCCTGCGCCTATGCCGCCGACATGCCTCCCGGACCGCCGCTTTTCGCACGCGTAACGATTCTAGAAGCGCGCGACGCGACGGGACCGTTCGACGCGGCGCTGACCATCCCCGTGATCCACCGCGATCCCTGGTATCCAGGGTATAAATATTCAGCGGCCAACCTGGCGTTGAATGCGCCGTCGGAGTGGTTGGAATTGAAGGATATTTATCCCGGCAATAATGTGGTCACCGCATCACTGGCGTTCACCGCCGGCGGCAAGCCGGTGACAGGCCTGGTACGGGCGCGCGTGGAACTGGCGCGCAGTAAAGACACCCAGCCGCTGGCCGCGCTGGAGGCGTCCGATCCGCTGGGCATGATCGGCATGGTCCTGCCGGAACGCGCCGTGCCCGACGCCGACATTCCCGCGCGTTTCCGGAGCATCGCGCAGATCGCCCAACGCCACCTCGAAGCTAGTCAGGTCTGCGCGGTGGCGCCGGAAGACCGGCCCAAGCATTTCATCGCCACCGCGCGCGCCTCGCTCTTCGGCGCTTACACCGACCCGGTCATTGCCGAAACCGAGCTGAAAGCGCTGGCCAACCTTGGCTACAACACCATGACCAATCTCCCCGCCGAGTGGGCGAACAAATTCAATGTGCCGTATGTCGGCGGCGCGGATTATCGTCCGCCGGGCATCGACGACAAGCCGGTTACGCCGGATGTGCTGCTGAAGCATTACCAGGACAGCGCGGATGGGGTGAAAAAGGATTACGGGTCCATCGACCGCCTGCGCATCTTCGCCCTGTCCGACGAGCCTGGCTGGCTCTTCCCCGGCACCGAGGCCACCCTCAACAAGGAGCCGGAGACGCTGAAACGGTTCCACGATTACCTGATCGCGCAGGGCATGACGCCGGAGCTGCTGGGCAAAAAAAGTTGGGATGAAGTGAAGCTGACCGTGCCGCCGGCGCCGAACGCCGTGCTGGGCGAGCGCCGGTTGTGGTATTACTCCGTGCGCTTCTCCGACCTGGATCAGGACCAGCGTTATGGCGAGGCGGCAGCCGCCTTGCGCCAGGCCATGGGCGACAAGGTGCTGGCGTATACCAATTGGAATAACCCCGGCATCATCTATTCCGACCTGACGCAATACGGATATCCGCCCTTCTACGCCTCGCACAACTGGTTCGACTTCTCCCGCGCAAAAGGCGGAACCTGCCTGTGGCTGGGCCCCGGCATTTCCGAGGACCGTGAAAACTCGACGTTCCGCACCTGGTCGCTGATGCTCGACCTGCTGCGCTCAGCCGCGAAGGAAGGCGTGGGCAAGTTCGGCGCCTATGTGCACCACAACTTCATCCCCGATGACCGCGGCTTTGAGATCGCGCTGAGCATCATGGCCATCGCGGGCCGCGGCGGCAGCGGCTACGATTCCTACGTCTGGGGCCCGCATTACGCCTTCACCGAATACATGTGGTCGGAGAAATTCGGGCATTACAAATACGCCGCCGATGCCAACCGCCTCATCGGTCGCAGCGAATACCTGATGTATGGCGCAAAGGTGCCGCAGGCGGAGGTCGCCCTGCTCTGGCCTTTCACCAGCGAAATGTATGACCTGAACAAACAGGGTTACTGGAATTATAATCGCGATTTTATGGTTGAAATGCAGCAGATCTACTTCGCCCTTTCCCACCACAATATCCCGGTCGATTTCGTGGATGAGACAATGATCCAGCGCGGCAGCCTGTTAAAATATAAAGTTCTTTACGTAGTGGATCCGAACCTGCAGGGGAAGACGGTCGGGGCCATCGGCGGCTGGGTGAACAGTGGCGGCCGCCTTTTTGCCAGCGCGACCGCCGGGATGAAGGACGAATTCAACCAGCCGACCACCGCGATGGAATACCTGCTCGGCATCAAGTGGCGCACCATCTCTCGCTCGGCGGTGAATTACGCGCCCAAGGGCGGGCTGCGCTACCTGGATACG
>Ga0172368_10008220_pt1 | contig 10698 bp, 5 predicted proteins | sample Lak11m_FD_114540 | JGI IMG/M metagenome (GOLD analysis project Ga0172368, IMG submission 114540) | Freshwater microbial communities from Kabuno Bay, South-Kivu, Congo - kab_022012_11m | ecosystem: Environmental > Aquatic > Freshwater > Lake | place: Democratic Republic of the Congo: South-Kivu...
AATGCACGAACACGTCCGGACCGCCCTCCTGTGCGATGAACCCGTACCCTTTCGCGTCGTTGAACCACTTCACCGTTCCTTGTGCCACTTCTTTGTACCTCCTTGCTGGATTACGCTGTCAAATCCGGACATGCGACCGCCCGAAATTTGCAACACCCCGTACCCTATCGGCCGCCCCGCCCCGTGTCAAGCGATAATCTTCAGTAGAATCTAACGCTTCCGGCCCGTCTCCCCGAGCGGCTTCCCGCACCAGGGGCAGTAGAGCGCCTCCCGGTCGACCCAGTGGAGGCACTGGAGGCACTGCTTCTCCGGAGAGGCCGCTGCCTTCCTCCCCTCGTCCTCCATCTCGTCCACCGCGTCTTCGTCGTATTTCCAGTCGTCCTTGCCCAAGAAACCCCCCAGTGGGAGGACACTCCTTCCCTTCCTCCCGTGTCAGAACCAGGAATGTCCCCCCCCTGACCCTGCAATCGTACCATGAAAAAAGCCCGGCCCCCGAAGGGGGGCCGGGCCCGTGGTGCCGGTTAGAGGTTGACTGCCTTGATCCTCCCTACGGCGCGAGCGTAAGGTCCCACGGGATCTCCAGAAGCGCTCCCGTGCGGGTCGAATTGATGTCCCCGCCCATCTGCACCATGTGGGAAGCCCGCGGGATGCTGGCGTGGCAACCGTAGCATGCCGCGGCGATCGGGCTGTTCACCAGGTCGGTCGCATTCGGCATGCTGGCGCGGGCCGCAAGGATATCGGCCCGGGTCTCGGACGCGACTCCTGTCGTCACTTTCGTGGTGCTCAACAGGACGTTGGCCGGGATCACGTCGGGTCTGTACGTGGCCGTCGTCCCGGAAGAGTTGGTGATGTGGCACTTCGTGCAGTGGTTCAGGGTGCCCGGGAAGGTGATTTCGTTCCCGAGGACGAGGACGCCGTCCAGCCGGTTGCGAATATCGACGAACGCCACGCCTTCGCCGCCGGGGTTGGTGGTCCTGGACCGGAAGAATGCCGAGTGGAGACCGTGGATCATGTCCTTCATGTTGTTGGGAACTTCCGGATAGAGCAGGGGATCGGCCCCGTAGAGAGCCGTGATCTCCGGGTTGATGCCGCCCGCGATCAAAGGATCGATGATGCGGCCGCTGCTGGTATTGCTGGGGTTGTGGCACATGACGCAGAGCTGCACGTTGTTGACGCGGCTCCCGCCGTGCCCCTCGAAGACCAGATGGCACTCGAGGCACCCCTCGGGAGCCCCGGTCGTGGCGTTGTATCCGCTCTTGACCACCGTGCGACGGACCGCGTCGCCGGTGACCCCCTTCACTACCCCGGGGGTGTGACGACCGACGGAAACGCCGCCGACCGTCTGGGACCAGTAGCTCTGAAGGCCGATCGCACGCATCGTCGCGCCGGCCGGGAACGCCGTCGTGAGCGTGGTCGTGTACGCCGCGGACGTCCCGGTCAAGGTCAGGCCCGTGAGGTTGACGCTGGCCGGCTGACCCGAGGTCCGACCCTTGTTGTTGTAATCCGCCGGCGTCGTGACTCCGTCCTGGGGCAACGCGTACGCAAGCAGGAAGGACGGTGAGCCCGTGTAGGGGACCCCCGCCGAGTCGTTCGGAGGGACGACCGGGCTGGCCAGCGCCAGCGGGCTTCCGTTCCGCGTGATGTGGAACGTCACCACCGGGAAATCGCCGCTCATCGTGACGTTATCGATGAAATACACGATATTGTCCGCGCCGATGGTCCGGTTTGCGGGCGTGGTGTTCGGATCGGCGTGGTAGCCGGTGATCAGGCTCGCCGGGTGGCAGACGGCGCAAAGACGGTTGTTCGCCTGCGCACCTCCAGTGTGGTTCGTGCCCGTAGCGAAGTTGACGTCCCTGTGGCAGGAGCCGCACGCCTCGATGCTCGGGAGGTTCTTCCAGTTGTCGCCGTCCGTCCCCTTGTGGCACGTAACGCAGTTCTTGATGTCCTGGGGATAGGTCACTTCGGAGAAGTCGCCGATGCCGGAGGGAGTGGCGGTTCTCGAGCCGAGATTCCGGCCCTCATGGACTCCGTGAACCAATCTCACCAGGTTGCCGTTGTCATAGCCCCCGCCGAGGGGGTTCCCGGCGATTTCGATCTTGGCGTTGTGGCAGGTGACGCAGATCTTCGTATCGATGCGGCCGCCGCCGTGGATCGCCAGCGGATCGTGGCACTGGTTGCAGGCCGCGGTGGTGACGATGTCCCTGGTGGCGAGGACGGTCGAGCCGTCGGGAACGACGTCCAGGGTGGCGTTCGCCACCGGCGCCGGCAGCGCCGTGTCGCCCCCGACGACGAAGAATGCCGAGGCCGGAAGGCCGGAGATCTGGATCCCCACCCGGTGCTTCAGGGTGTTGTCGAATCCGTCTCCCACGGTCACCGCCGAGGCCGGGAAGGTGTAGGTGTACACGCCGGTCGAAGGAGTCCCGGTCATCGTTCCGTTGCGGGACGCGAAGGGACGGCTGCCGGTCTCACCCGGAGTCAGCACGTAAGCGAACCACTCGTTGGGGTCCACGGTCCCGATATCGTACGTCTGTCCCTGCACAAATCTTGCGAGCATGAAATACCCGTAGGGCAGATTGCCGCCAGAAAGATTGCGCAGGTCGATGTTCCCGGTGATGTCCGTTCCTGCGCTGTTCTTGGCGTTGAACGTGAAGGTGACGGCGACCGGCACGGTGTTGTCCGGGTTGGGCGCGCCGAACGTCGCGGAGACGCCGGTGATCGTCACGGTGCCGCTCTTCTTCAACGTGCCGTCCGCGTTCATCCGGTGCATGAAATTGACGTCATACGCCTGCCCCGTTCCGTGGCAAATGATGCAGCTCTCGTTCGAAACGGTTCCCGGCCCGGCAGGGCCGGTGGCGCCGGTACCGCCGGTGGCGCCGGTCGCGCCGGTCGCGCCCCCAGGCCCCGTGCTCCCTTCCAGGCATCCCATGAAGAGCAACGGGATGATGAGAAAGGCCGAACACATCAGGATCAGAAATCTTTTCGACATGGACTCCTCCTGTTTCCGTGGTTGAAAGCCTGATTTCCCCTCTGGATTGCCGGTGCGTGTCCCCTCCTGTGCGCGAATACCCCCTTTCAAGTTGCGGTTATCTGAAAAATGCGGCCTTGCCGCTGAACACGACGCTGCCGTTCAGAACGCCGTCGTCCAATTCGTCCAACGAGTCGTAGAGGAGTTGGGCCGCGTACCAGTAGTTGTGCACATGAGCCCCCGGATCCCCGGTGACGAATCTGTAGTTGTAGGCGGCGCGAAGCCCCTCCGCCGTCGTGATGCCGGTGAAGTAGGGGGAGACGAAGGGGCTTGCCTTCACGATCCCCTCCGCCGCCAGCGCCGTGTCGAGGAGGTCCAGCAGGGAGTCCAGCGTTCCCCGGGGGTTCGTGCCGCGGACGTCGAACGAGGTCACCGGGCCGTGGCAACCGATGGACGAGCATGCGGTCGTGTTCAGCGCGGCGCCGTCGGTCATGGCCAGGGCGTGTCCCCCCAGGTTCCAGTTTCCCGCGGGGGCCGCCGACATGTGGCAGGTGACGCAGGAGGCGGCGATGTGGACCACGGAGAGGATGTTCGTGTAATCCCTCCCCGCGTATTCATACCCGCCCCCGGCGAGCGGCCCGTGCAGGATCGCAGCGGAAGGGAGATGGTGGGGGTCGACGTCCCCGAAGTCGTAGACCCCGCCCACGGGAACCGCCGCGTCGACGCTCGCTTTCGATTCGCGGCCGGCATGGCACGTGAAGCAGATCTTGGAATTTCCTCCAGTCGTCACAAAGAGACCGCTCGGGAAGGTGAACGAGGCGAACTGTCGTACGTGCTGCTTCGCGGCCGGCGCCGCGGAGTCGTGGCAGGTGGCGCAGGAGAGGAAGTTCTTCTCCGTCGGAGGGATGAAGTGCGCCGTCGGTGCCACACCGGCGAGGTTGTCGACGAACCCCGCCCCGGTGTGGCACCGGATGCACGCGGCATTGGAGGCGACATTGTAATCGGCTACGGTCCCGGCGCTGCGATCGAGCCGGTCCGTGTAGCCGCCGATCCCTTCGTCGAGGTAGTCGGCGTGGCCGGAGCGGGCCCAGCCGTAGAGCTCGTAATCCCCCCCGGAAGTACTCCCCGCGGTCGTGGCGCGGTGGCACGCCGAGCAGGCGGTGGGCATGCTCGCGGCGACACCGTTATCCGCCGACGTATTGAAGTAGGTACCCGGCGCGTCGATCACGCTCGTGTTCGGCAGGACCACCTTCATCGTGTGGGAGCGGATGTCCCCCTTCTGCTTCCCGTCGGCGTCGAGGAAGGACGACGTGTACGCCGCCGAGCGGGCCGTCTTCGGCATGTGGCAGGCGGTGCAGCGCCCCACCCCGTTTTGCAGGTCGATCGGGACGTCCATGTTGGCCCGGCGGATCATGTGGCCCAGCAGCGCGGTATCGACCGAAGAGGAGGCGCCGAGATCGGCCAGTGACTGCACGTCGGCGGTCGTGATCCCGGAGAAATCCCCGAAGGTTGCGTGGCACGCAAGGCAGAGCGTGTCGTTCTCTTCCTTCGTCCCGGTCACCTTCGTTACCCCGCCTTCCTTGACCGTCGTGGCGATCATGTGCCGGTTCGCCGAGGAGTGGGGAGAGTGGCAGCCGAAGCACGGGACGCCCGACGTCTCGGCCGCGTGGGGCCCCTGCCCGATGTCCATGTACTGCTGGTGGTGGCTCTTCGACGCGGTATAGAGCGGGAACCTGGAGTTGATGTCGGAGGCGCCGAAGTTGACGGAGCCCCAGAAGTTCGACGCCGTCGTCGTCAGGGTGACGTACGCCCCGGTAGCCATCAGGTCGTTCAACAGGTTGTTCCCCGGCAGGAACGGCACCACGGTGCTCCCCGAGAGGAGCGCGGGTGCCTCCATCCCGAGCGACATTTCCGGAAGAGTGACCGATGCGCCGCGGCTGTGGCACGACCCGCACACCTCGTTGGCCCGCTTGATCCCGTCGACCCCGGTGAACTTCCCCGGGTTGACGATGTCCGCCGGATTGTGTGACGCCGCGTGCGCGGCCCCCGGACCGTGGCACGCCTCGCATCCGATGTTCAGCTCCACGTAGCCGCTGACGACCTCCTTGACCGAGGTTCCCGCGTAGCTCGACGTAGCGACCTGAAGGGTCATCCCGGTCTGGTGGCAGCCGGCGCACCGGTTCTCCCAGGAGACCGCCGTCCCCTTCTTGTCCGTGCCGTTGTTCAACACGCCCATCTGGACGACGAGGGCGTCAGAACCGTACGCCGCCGTGAAGCGCGGCGCGTTCACGCTGTCGTACCAGTTCGCCCCGCTGTAGACCGTGTACGTCTTCTCGACCTCGTTGTACTGGACGGGAAGGATGTAATAGCTGCGCCCGACCCGGGTCTGGTACCGCTGCTTCCAGTAGCCGTTTCCACCCTGTACCCGCTGGACCTCGAACCGGACGTCGCCGATCGTGACGAAATATTTCCCGCCGGAAAAGCTCAACTTCGGAGCGTTCGCGCCGTAGGCGGAGAAATTCGCGTTTCCAGCGAGGTCGAGGCCGTCCTTGAAATCGTTGACGCCGTTGCCGTCCGCGTCGTTGACGAATGCCACGTCGCCGATCTCCGCGACCGTCTTGAGGGGCTTGTTGTGAAGCGTGTTACCCCACTGGGCGTAGATGGCGGCATGGCAGACGCCGCACCGCTCGGAGCCGACGTAGCCGCTCGCCGCGGAAAGGACCGGGTCGCCCTTCTGGACCACTACCGGCGGCAACGTCATGTCCTGCCCCTCCCGGCTCCCGGCGGCGCCGCACCCGGCAAGAAGGGCGCCCGCAAACAAAAGCGTCCCGATCCATCCATTCCTGCGATGGTCCATGGAACCCCGATCCTCCGAGGAGCGGGAGCTAAAAGTCATGGCAGACCTTGCACGACCGGCCGCCGCTCTTCGAACGGACGCGGTCCGCCTTGAAGTCCCTCGGGTGCGGGTTGATCCGCAGCCCGGATCTCGCCGAGTGGCACGGCATGCACTGATCGCCGTCCGGGTGACACGCCTGGCACGAGGCAAGATTGCGCCGGGCCTCGGCGGCGTGCTCGGCGGGAAGGAGGGTGATGTAGCTCTGCCCCGTAGACGTCTTCCGGTGAGACTTGATCGTCATCTCGTTCTTCTTCTGCTTGCCGTGGCAATCCTGGCAGAAGCGGGCTTCGTGGCACCGGGAACATTGCTGGGGGGTCGATACCGCCTGGATCGGGTGGATCGAGATCCAGTCCGTCCGGTGGTTCTCCGGGGCGATGTCGCGCTTCCATTGGCTGGAGGAAAGCGGAGCCCCCAGCCCCCCGCCCTTGTGGCAATTCTGGCACCACGCCTGGTCGTGGCAATGGTAGCAGTTGTTGTTCGGGCCGGACGCCAGCACCCGGTGCTGCTGCTGCCACCCCCCGCCATGGTTCGGGATCACCCCCGACCCGATGTGGCACTCCGCGCACTCCGGGAGCTTCAGGTCCCGGTACGCCCTGTGGTCCTCCCGGGCGAACACCACCGCCGCCGTCAGGAGGACGGCCAGCAGGGCCAGGATGGGCCGAACGGTTTTTTTCATCGGTCTCTCTTCTCGCCTCCCCTTGCCCCGTCAGAAACTGAAGTCGACCGAGGCCCGTCCCTGGACCTCGTTGGAGAAGAGGCGGGTCACCGCATCCTCGACGCGCACCTTGACGATCGTGTTCTTCCGCACCTCGCACGACCCGCCGACCCAGAACTTCTTCGCCTTGAATCCGTCCTGCATCGAGTCCCGCTGGAAGGAGTCGTACGCCGCCCCCGCGGCCAGAAAGGCCTTCTTGCCGACCGCGTAGTCCGCGGAAGCGCGGAATCCGGTCAGGTCGCCGGGGTAGCCGCGGCGAACGTCGACCGAGGCGTTGACCGCGAGCCCCTTGACGCTCGCGGACCGGTTGCGAACACCGAGCGTGCCGACGTCGGCGGTTGGGCCGTCGTAATCCGCCCGGGTGTAAGTGCCGTAGACGGTCCACTCGGGGTTCACGATCCAGTCGGCGCGGCCCAACACTTCCCGGTACCGGGTGACGGCGAACGCCGTGTAGATCGTGTCCGCGTCGAACGTCGGGTAGGAGGAGTAATATTCGGCGGAAAACGTGAGCATCCGATCGGCGGACGGGACCGCCTGGACTCCGGCGAGGAACTCGGCGTACGCTTCGTGGACCAGGTCGTAGCGCAGATCCGCGTATCCTTTGATCTTTTCGAGGACCAGCTGGTCCAGGTGGACTCCCCCCATCTCCCGGACGATGTCGCTCGCGTCGTATTTGCGCAGGTAGCTGACCTCGACGTTGTTCCCCTTGAAGAACGACCCGCCCGCCGACGCGCCCGCCAGGTAGTTTCCCGGCTTCGTCCGGTCGGACGTCTCCGCGAACCGGACGTCGTAGCCGCCGAACAGCGAGAACGCGACCGGCCCGTAGTTCCGAACATCGAGGCGTACGCCGTCGATCGTCCCGGAGCCGGCCCCCACGGCGACGAGTTGCCGCCCCAAGCGGACGTCCCCACGGTCCTCGGGGATCGCGTAATTCATGTACAGGAAGTAGAGGCGGCCGAGGGCGCTGTCGGAGTCGCCCCGATCCGGATCGCCGCTCGAACCGAACTGCTTCGAAACCCGGCCGTAGCCGACGGTGGAAAACCGTCCGGCGGCGTCGATCTTCGTCGCGCTGAGCTTCATATACTGAAGGAGGTCGCCCTGGGTCTTGTCCAGGAATGGGTCTCTGTACCAAAGGTACTGCGTCGAGGATTGCGTCTTGATGTCGGCCGCGAGGGCACGGAAAGGCGCCAGCGCCAGAAGGAGAAGCGAACCCGCGAGCAATATTCTACTGCCGACCATTACAACGCTGCCTCCCGGCGAGAGTATGTCGCACGAATGCGTCGAAGAAGAGGATCCAGCTGGTCCCGTGCGACGCCATGCCAGATGGTATCAAGAACCTCCACCAATTGCATACAGTACACACAAATACCGGATTAGTTCGGGGATTGTATACTGTCGCCATTTTGGAATGCAAGCGATTTTTTGCGTGGCGAAACGGCCGGCGGCGAAGATTTTTCTTTGCATTATAACTATCTGTAACTGATACGCTTCTCCGCGTTTCCGGCGGCCATGCTCCCCACTCTTCCGGCCTTCGCGAATGGTGAGGATGTCCCGGCGGAGGGCGCGGCAGGACCGAATTCGGGGCCATCCGCTTTCCGTGGTTGAAATCGGGGGGAGCATTGCGTATGATGGGGCGATTTTTCGTCGGATACTGTCGACACCCTCGTCGTTCGTTCCTGATCACCCAGGCAAGAAACCCCGGAAGGGAGGAGAAGATTAATGGGAAAGAACATCGTTCAGAAGATCATCGACGCGCATTACGTGTCGGGAGAGAAGAAAGCGGGCAAGGAGGTCGCCGTCCGGATCGACCAGACCCTCACGCAGGACGCCACCGGGACGATGGCGTACCTGCAGTTCGAGGCGATGGGGGTTCCCCGGGTGAAGACGGAGAAATCCGTCTCCTACGTCGACCACAACACGCTGCAGGAGGGATTTGAGAACGCCGACGACCACCTGTACCTCCAGACGGTCGCCGCGAAGCACGGGATCTTCTACTCCCGCGCCGGGAACGGCATCTGCCACCAGGTCCTCGTGGAGCGGTTCGGCGCCCCCGGCAAAACGATGCTGGGTTCCGACTCGCACACCCCCACGGGCGGCGGGATCGGGATGATGGCGATCGGCGCGGGCGGGCTGGACGTCGCCGTGGCGATGGCGGGCGGCCCCTTCTACATGACGTATCCGAAGGTGGTCAAGGTGAACCTCACCGGCAAGCTTCCGCCGTGGGTGGCGGCCAAGGACGTCATCCTCAAGCTGCTGGAGATCCTCACGACGAAGGGAAACGTGGGATCGATCGTGGAGTACGGCGGCGACGGCGTGGAGACGCTGTCGGTCCCCGAGCGCGCCACGATCACGAACATGGGCGCCGAGCTCGGCGTGACCACCTCGATCTTCCCCTCCGACAAACTGACGAAGGCGTTCCTCAAGGCCCAGGGCCGCGAGGAGGCGTGGGTGAAACTCAAGGCCGACCCGTCGGCGAAGTACGACCGGGTGATCGACATCGACCTGTCGGCGCTCGAGCCGATGGTGGCGATGCCGCACAGCCCGGACAACGTCAAGCGGGTCAAGGAATTGGCGGGGAAGAAGGTCCACCAGGTGCTCGTCGGCTCCTGCACGAACGCTTCCTACAAGGACATCACCACCCTTGCGAAGATCCTCGACGGCCGGACGATCAGCCCCAACGTGTCGTTCGGCGTGGCGGCGGGATCCCGGCAGGTCCTCCGGATGGCGGCGAAGGAGAGCAGCATCGCGACGCTGGTGAGCGCCGGGGCGCGGATCCTCGAGACCGCCTGCGGCTTCTGCATCGGCGCGGGGCAGGCTCCCCCGTCGGGCGGCGTCTCGGTCCGCACGAACAACCGGAACTTCGAGGGACGGTCCGGCACGAAGGACGCCGGGATCTTCCTCGTTTCGCCGGAGACGGCGGCGGCGTGCGCGTTGAAGGGGGAGATGGCCGACCCGCGGGACGTGGCGGCGGAAATGGGAATCGCGTACCCCGAGGTGAAGGTTCCGAAGAAGTTTCACATCGACGACTCGATGGTCCTGGCCCCCGCGGCGGAAGGTGTCGCCGTCTCGGTCCGGCGCGGGCCGAACATCGGAAAGCCGCCGGAGAGCGTTCCCCTGCCGGAGACGATCCGCGGCGCGGTCACGCTGAAGGTGGGCGACAAGATCACCACGGACCACATCATGCCCGCCGGGGCGCGGCTGAAATACCGCTCCAACATCGCCAAATACGCGGAGTTCGTCTTCGAAGGCGTCGACCCGACGTTCAGCAAGCGGTGCCTCGAAAACAAGGCGAAGGGGGTCCACAACGTGATCGTCGGCGGGGACTCCTACGGGCAAGGCTCCTCGCGCGAGCACGCGGCGATCTGCCCAAGCTACCTCGGCGTGCGCGCGGTCATCACGAAGAAGTTCGAGCGGATCCACTCCGCGAACCTGATCAACTTCGGCATCGTGCCGTTCCTCTTCGCGAACGAGGCCGACTACGACAAGATCGCCCAGGGCGACCAGGTCGAGATCCCGAACGTGCGGGAGGCGATCCGGAAAGGGACGAAGCTCAAGGCGCGCAACGTCACGAAGGGGTTCGACTTCGACGTCACCCACTCCCTGACCGGGCGGCAGATCGACATCATCCTGGCCGGCGGACGCCTCGCGTACACGAAGGAGAAGGGATCGTTCTGACGGACACCATAATGGGTCCTGCTTCGCCGCCTCGGAGGACGCGGCTCCGTTCGTGGCTCGCCGTGCGGTAAACCTGCACGGCTGCGCTTTACCTCACTCCGCCCCGCCTCCTGCGGCGGCTCCGCCGGACGATTAAAGGGGCGGCCCGGTTTTCCGGGCCGCCCCTTTTTTTCGCGCTTACCTTCCCTGGAACACCGGCTTCCGCTTCTCGAGAAACGCCTGCTTCCCCTCGAGGAGGTCGCGGCTGTCCATGCAGGCGCGGATCAGGTTCTCCGCCTCGTTCGCCTCATCGGGGGGGAGGTCGCGGAACCGCATGCACAGGGCGAGGATCCGCTTCGTGCCGCGGATGGAAAGGGGGGCGTTCCCGGCGATCTCCCGGGCCATCTCGAGAACGACCTGGGGAAGCTCCTCCGGGGGACAGACGCGGCCGACCAGTTTCAGGTCCAA
>Ga0172368_10008221_pt1 | contig 10697 bp, 13 predicted proteins | sample Lak11m_FD_114540 | JGI IMG/M metagenome (GOLD analysis project Ga0172368, IMG submission 114540) | Freshwater microbial communities from Kabuno Bay, South-Kivu, Congo - kab_022012_11m | ecosystem: Environmental > Aquatic > Freshwater > Lake | place: Democratic Republic of the Congo: South-Kivu...
AAGCGCTTCACTGCCTCTCGCTTCTGCTCCGGCATGCGTAGCCGGTAGTCAGTGACAAAACCTTGCGCATCGGTTTCGAGCTTGTGGCAAAACAGGGTTGGCATACCCAGTTGCTGCATCAGGGGCATGGCAAATTCGTAAAAAGTATCGGACAAGATGATGACCTGGAAAGTTTGCCGCAAGTTGTCCAGGAATTCCTTAGCACCCGCCATCGGCCCCATCGCCGCGATAACCTTCTGGATATCGGGAAGTCCCAGTTTATGCTGGGCGAGGAGGGCGAGCCGTCCCTTCATCAGCTTGTCGTAATTGGGTTCGTCGCGTGTCGTGCGCCGCAACTCGGGAATGCCGGTGCGCTGGGAAAACTCGATCCAGATTTCCGGAACGAGGACCCCTTCGAGGTCGAGACATACGATCTGCACGGAAGAACTCCTTGTGGCGATGCGGGACGGCCGGAATTCTAACATTCGCCGGGAGACGCAAAACGGGATCCGACTGCCGATTAGCGGCGATTTGCGCCTGCCGGAATGGCGCGTGCGCAAGCGAGGCCAGAGCGGGTTAAATATGGCAGACCGGCATGCAACGGATTAGAATGTAGGCGTGATCGACGCCACCGTTTCCGTCTGCCTCACCCATCACTTCCTCATCGCCATGCCTGCCATGGCCGATCCGAGTTTTTCCCGTTCGCTCACCTACATCTGTGAGCATAACGAGCAAGGCGCTCTGGGCATCATTGTCAATCGGCCGATTGACATGGATTTGGCGACTCTGTTTGAGCGCGTCAATATTCCTTTGGAGACCGAAGCGCGGCAATCGTCGATCGGTGCCATGCCGGTTTATTTCGGCGGACCGGTGCAAACCGACCGGGGTTTCGTGCTGCATCGCCCGGCGGGGCACTGGCAATCGACGCTGGCCGTCAAGGATGACATCGGCCTCACCAGCACGCGCGATATCCTTCTGGAAATGGCGGCCACCGGCGTGCCGTCGGAAATTTTGGTGACCCTGGGTTATGCCGGCTGGTCGGCCGGGCAGCTTGAGTGGGAGCTTTCGCAGAATGCCTGGCTGACGGTCGGTGCCGATCCGCAAATTCTTTTTGAACTGCCACCGGAGGAACGCTTGGTGGCGGCAATGCAACTGCTCGGTGTGGATTTCGCCAATCTTTCCGAGGTGGCGGGGCATGCGTGAGGGTACGGTACTGGCCTTCGATTTCGGTACCAAGCGCATCGGCGTCGCAATCGGTGAAATCCGTTTGGGACAGGCCCGGGCACTTGCCACGATCAGTGCCGAAGACAATGCCGCGCGCTTTGCCGAGATCGGCAGGCTGGTTGCAGAGTGGCAGCCAGCGCAACTGGTGGTTGGTCTGCCGCGCGCGCTGAATGGTGACGAACATGAAATGACGGCGCGCTGCCGACGCTTTGCCCACCAACTCGAAGGCCGCCTCAAACTGCCGGTGGCACTGGTCGATGAGCGCCTGAGTTCCAGCGAAGCCGAGTCCCGCCTGAGAGAGTCGGTTTTGAACTGGCGAGCGCGCAAGCAGCAGCTTGACGCCGTTGCCGCACAAATCATTCTGCAGGATTATTTCGATGCCCAACATGCAACGCTTGGCGAACCTGCCTGAAGCCGAAGCCCTGCTCGCTTCACTGGTCAAAACGATGATGCCGCATGTCGGTCCGGACACGGCGCTGGTCGGCATCCACACCGGCGGTGTCTGGCTGGCCGAAAGGCTGCATGTTGCCCTAGGATTGAAACTGCCCCTGGGCAGCGTCGATGTCTCGTTCCATCGCGACGACTACGCCAGTAAGGGTTTGCACCCTGGCGCAAGAGCCTCGTCAATGCCCTTCCCTGTGGATGGCGCGCAAATCGTGCTGGTTGACGATGTTTTATACACCGGCCGGACCATCCGCGCTGCGATGAACGAACTCTACGACTATGGCCGACCTGGCCGCATCGATCTGGCTGTGCTGGTAGACCGCGGCGGACGCGAGTTGCCGATCGGTGCCCGCTTTTGCGCCTGCACATTGCCCGAGCCCTTGCCGAAGAATCAGGAACTGGTGCTGACCCGGGACAGCGAACAAACACTATCCATCCTCAGTCTCATGCTCAAGGACCGGCACGATGCGTAACCCGCAACTCAATCCGCACGGAAAACTGCAGCACCTTCTGACGACCGAAGGATTGCCACGCGACGTCATCCTGGCGATACTCGATGCTGCCGCACCTTTTGCCGAGGTCGCGGAACGCGAGGTAAAAAAACTGCCTCTGCTGCGCGGCAAGAGCATATTCAATCTGTTCTTTGAAAACTCGACGCGCACGCGGACTACCTTCGAAATCGCCGCCAAGCGTCTTTCCGCGGACGTCATCAACCTCAATATCAACACGTCCTCCGCCGCCAAGGGTGAGACCTTGCTCGACACCATCGACAATCTCTCCGCGATGCAGGCGGACATGTTCGTGGTCCGTCACGCATCGAGCGGCGCGCCCTACCTGATCGCCGGCCATCTTGCCGCAACCGGCCGCGAGCACATTCATGTGGTGAACGCCGGCGATGGCCGCCATGCCCATCCGACCCAGGGCCTGCTCGACATGTACACCATCCGCCACTACAAGAAAGATTTTACCGAGCTGACCGTGGCCATCGTCGGCGATGTCCTGCATTCACGCGTCGCCCGATCGCAGATTCATGCGCTGACTACCTTGGGTGTTGCGGAAATCCGCGTCATCGCACCGCGAACCCTGCTGCCCACCGATGTCGAGCGTTTGGGCGTGCATGTTTTCCACAACGTCGAGGAAGGGCTGCAAGGCGTCGACGTGGTGATGATGTTGCGCCTGCAGAATGAACGCATGCAGGGTGCGCTGTTGCCGAGCCGGCAGGAATATTTCAAATCCTATGGTTTGACCCCCGAGCGCCTCGCCCGGGCCAAGCCCGACGCCATCGTCATGCATCCTGGGCCGATGAACCGTGGCGTTGAAATTGATTCGGCGGTTGCGGACGGCTCGCATGCCGTGATTCTGCCCCAGGTGACTTTCGGTATTGCCGTGCGCATGGCGGTGATGAGCATGCTGGCGGGGGGATCATGAAAATACAGATCAGTAATGGCCGGGTAATCGATCCAGCCAACGGCATCGATCGCAATGCCGATGTATTCATCGCCGATGGGGTGATTGCCGGTGTCGGCGCGATGCCCGCGGGTTTTGAGGCCAACGGTTCTCTTGATGCGACCGGTTGCATTGTTTGCCCGGGCCTGGTCGATCTGTCGGCGCGGTTGCGCGAGCCCGGCTTTGAATACCGGGCAACCCTGGAATCCGAAATGGCTGCGGCTGCGGCCGGAGGCGTAACCAGTCTGGCTTGTCCGCCCGATACCGATCCGCCGCTCGACGAACCCGGCCTCGTCGAGATGCTCAAGCATCGTGCCCGCTTGCCCGAATTTGCCCATGTCTATCCCGTGGGCGCCTTGACCGAGAAATTGGCGGGAGTCAATCTCACCGAGATGGCTGAATTGGCCGAAGCGGGTTGTGTCGCGTTTGGGCAGGCCAACACGGCCATCGTTGATACCCAGGTTCTGTGGCGCGCCATGCAGTACGCGGCGACTTTCGACTTTCCGGTGTGGATGCAGGCGCAGGATGCGTTTCTTGCCAAACTGGGCGTTGCCCACGACGGAGAAGTGGCGACGCGCCTTGGTCTTGCCGGCATACCCGTGGCGGCAGAAACCATCGCCCTGGCGACCATTTTGCAACTGGTGCGCGAGACCGGCGCGCGCATTCATCTGACGCGCATTTCGAGTGCGGTGGGTCTGGAGATGATTGTCGCCGCACGTCGCTCCGGGATTTCCGCAACTTGTGACGTTGCCGTTCATCATTTGCATTTATGCGAACATGACATTGGCTATTTCGACCCTCATGCGCGCCTCGATCCGCCGTTGCGCGCCCAATCCGATCGCGAAGCATTGCGCCGCGGACTCGCCGATGGCAGCATCAATGCGGTATGCTCCGACCATACCCCGGTGGATGACGACGCCAAGCAGGTGCCGTTCGATGAAGCCGAACCCGGAGCGACCGGCCTTGAATTATTGTTGCCATTGACTTTGAAGTGGGCCGATGAAATGAAGCTGCCGCTTGTACAGGCACTGGCGCGAATCACCAGCGATCCGGCGCGTATTCTCGGCGTCGAAGCCGGTACTCTCGGAATTGGCACGGCTGCCGATGTCTGCGTCTTTGATCCGCAGGCCCCCTATCCGGTCAACCGCGCAACCTTGAAGAGCCAGGGCAAGAACACGCCTTTCCTGGGTCTCGAATTGCAAGGGCGCGTGCGTGGCACGCTGATCGATGGCCACTTGGCCTACGACGGTTCCTGGTCTTGACAGGCCTTAGACCTGGAGCTTCAGCCGCACAAATTCGGCAGCCACGCCAGCAATGCGCACCTGCTTGGCGCGAGAGCTGGTGCCACCGATGATGTCTACCTGGCGCTTGGGAACCCCCAGGCAGGACGCGAGAAAATTGATCAGGCCCGCATTCGCCTTGCCATCCACGGGCGGCTCGGCGAGCCGGATTTTGAGTGCTTTGCCATGCAACCCGACGACTTCGGTCTTCTTCGCGCCGGGCTGGATATGCAGCGTCAAAACGACCGCAGCCGCTTCACTACGCAGCCAGCTCATCCGATACCAACGGGAATCAAGCTGTGCTGGAGCGTAGAGAGCACGCTCAAGAGAATTTGCAAGGCCAGCAATAGCACCATGGGCGACAGGTCGACTCCACCAATCGGCGGCAGGAAGCGCTGGATGGGGCGCAGAAAAGGTCTTGCGATGAGATTGAAAATCGGCGCCATCGGCGCATAAGGATTGATCCAGGAGAGCAGCGCCGCGATGATGACCACGCCAGTCAGCAGGTAGAGCGCGATCCTGACGATGGCAACGATGGCCAGCAGTGCCAGCCAGCCGATTGCCGTCACGGCCGCACCCGAAGTCATTTGCGCCGCGGCGCTGAGCCCGAAGATCAGCCCGTGGAAAATCAATTGCATCAGCCAGGCAAGCACCAGGCTTGGCAGATCCCAGCCGAAAGCACCCGGGATCAGACGTCTTGCCGGTTTGACCGCCCAGTCCGTGACAGCAATGATGAACTCGCCGAGCGGATTGCGGAACGGCGCACGCACCCATTGCATGAGAAATCGCGCCAGCAAGGCCAGCGTAAGGAAACCAAACAGCCAGTCGAGGACTTGATAGAGCAATTGTGCCAGCATGGTGTTCAGGCCTTGCCCATCTCGTCGCCGAGTTCGCGCCCGCGCTCTGCGGCAGCCTGCACGCCCTTGAGGATCGCCGCGTCGATGCCGCTGGCATTGAACGAGTTAAGCGCCGCCTCGGTGGTTCCGCCTTTCGAGGTGACGCGTTCGCGCAATACGGAGACCGGTACATGGCCTTGTTCGGCCAGCTTGGCCGCACCGACGAAAGTCTCGATGGCCAAGGTGCGCGAGGTTGCGACATCGAAACCGAGCGCCTGCGCCGCTTGCTCCAGCGCTTCAATGAAATAGAAAACGTAAGCCGGGCCGCTGCCGGAAACGGCAGTCACCGCATCCATTTTCTCTTCGCTTTCGATCCAGAGGGTCAAGCCGACGGCGCTCATGATTTTCTCTGCCGTGTTGCGTCCCTCGCGGCTGACGGCGGATGCAGCAAACAGTCCGGTGAGGCCGGCACCGATCAATGCCGGGGTATTTGGCATGCAGCGCACCAGTTGCTGATAACCGCCAAGCCAGCGGGAAATGTCCCCCAAGCGCAGTCCGGCGGCGACGCTGAGGACAAGCTGATTGACCAGATGATTCCTGAATTGTCCAGTGAGCGGTTGCAGGGCGGCTTTGATCTGCTGCGGCTTGACCGCCAGAATCAGCACTTCGCAATTGAGCGCTGCTTCATCGACCGTCGCACAGCAGCGTACGCCGAATTTCTCCGTCAGCTTCTCGCGGGTTTCCTCGACCGGTTCAACCACCTGCATCGCGGCGACGGAAAACCCCTGCTTGCGCATGCCGCCAATCAGGGCATTGGCCATGTTGCCGCCGCCCAGAAATGTAATTTTCATCAACTTCCTTTCCTGATTCGTTGGCCGAAAATGGCCGTGCCGATGCGGAGTATCGTCGCACCTTCGGCAATCGCAATTTCAAAATCGTCCGACATGCCCATTGACAATGTGTCCAGTTGCAGGCCTGCGGCATTGAGTCCTTCCAGCAAGTTGCGCAGCAGGGCAAAACGCCGGTGCAACAATTCGGTATCCTCGCTTGCCTCGGGTATCGCCATTAGTCCGCGCAATCGTATCCCTGGCAATCGCTTGATGGCATGCGCCAGGACGGCCACATCTGCGGGTGCCATGCCGCTCTTGCTATTTTCGCCGCTGACATTGACCTGGATGCAAACCTGCAGCGGTGGAGCATTGGCTGGCCGTTGCGCCGAGAGCCGTTGCGCAATTTTAATGCGCTCGATGCTATGCACCCAGTCGAAATTTTCTGCAACCTCACGGGTCTTGTTGCTCTGCAGGGGACCAATGAAATGCCACTCAAGATTCAAATCGTCCAGCGCCATGATTTTTGCCACGCCTTCCTGCACGTAATTCTCGCCGAAGGCGCGCTGACCCGCGGCAAAGGCGCTACGCACAGATTCGGCAGGCCAACCCTTGGAAACTGCCAGCAATCGCGCGGTTCCGGCATCGCGACCGGCCGCTTGGGCAGCGGCTCTGATGCGAGCCTTCACTGCTTGCAAGTTGGCGGATATTATTGTCATAATAGCCGACAGTATACTGTGCCTTAGTCGTTCAGTAGCCAACACAGTACCCAACACAGTACCAAACTTAGCCCAACCCCGTTTCAGGAAAGTCTCGCCATGGATATTACCGAACTGCTTGCCTTTGTAGTCAAGAACAAGGCTTCCGACTTGCACCTTTCTGCCGGCTTGCCGCCGATGATCCGGGTGCATGGCGACATTCGCCGCATCAATCTGCCGGCGATGGAGCATAAGGATGTCCATGCGATGATTTATGACATCATGAACGATGGTCAGCGCAAGTTCTACGAGGAGAATCTCGAACTCGACTTTTCGTTTGCCGTTCCCGATCTGGCGCGCTTCCGGGTCAACGCTTACGTTCAGCATCGCGGCGCTGCGGCCGTGCTGCGCACCATTCCGTCCAAGATATTGTCGCTGGAGCAACTTAATTGCCCGAAAATCTTCTCCGAGATCGCCAAGACCCCGCGCGGTCTGGTGCTGGTCACCGGACCGACCGGATCCGGCAAATCGACCACGCTGGCCGCAATGGTCAACGACGTCAACGAAAACGACTATGGCCACGTCCTGACCGTTGAAGATCCGATCGAGTTCGTCCATGAGTCGAAGAAATGCCTGATCAACCAGCGCGAGGTCGGGCCGCATACCAAATCCTTCGCCAATGCCCTGCGCTCGGCCCTGCGCGAAGACCCGGACGTGATCCTCGTCGGTGAAATGCGCGACCTGGAAACGATCCGGCTGGCGATGTCGGCGGCAGAAACCGGGCACCTGGTCTTCGGCACGCTGCACACCTCGTCGGCTGCAAAGACGGTCGACCGTATCATCGATGTATTTCCCGGCGACGAAAAGGAGATGGTGCGTGCCATGCTCTCGGAATCGCTACGTGCCGTTATTTCCCAGAATCTTCTCAAGACCAAGGATGGCTCGGGCCGTGTCGCCGCTCACGAAATCATGGTCGGGACACCGGCAATCCGCAACCTGATCCGCGAGGCCAAGATCGCGCAGATGTATTCGGCAATTCAGACCGGCCAGAATTTTGGCATGCAGACGCTGGACCAGAACCTCACCGAACTCGTCAAGAAAGGGATCGTTTCCTCTGCCGAAGCGCGCTCCAAGGCTGCCAACAAGGACGCCTTCGCTGCGTGACAAGCGCGGCTTCAACTGCAACGTTTATGAGGTAACACCATGGAACGCGATGAAGGCCTGAAATTCATGCATGAACTGCTGAAGCTGATGCTCAGCAAAAAAGGTTCGGACTTGTTCATCACCGCCGGATTTCCGCCGGCGATGAAAATCGACAGCAAAATGACGCCAGCCACGACTCAGGCGCTGACGCCGCAGCACACCCAGGAACTGGCGCGTGCCATCATGAACGACAAGCAGGCAGCCGAGTTCGAAGCGACCAAGGAATGCAATTTCGCCATCAATCCTGCCGGCATCGGACGCTTCCGCGTCAACGCCTTTGTTCAGCAGGGCCACACCGGCATCATTCTGCGTACCATCACCACGGCCATTCCAAAGTTTGAGGATCTCAAGCTGCCGCCAGTGCTGAAAGAGGTGGCGATGACCAAGCGCGGCCTGGTGCTTTTCGTCGGCGGCACCGGTTCGGGCAAGTCGACCTCTCTGGCAGCCATGATCGGACATCGCAACGAGAACAGCTATGGCCATATCATCACCATCGAGGATCCGGTCGAGTACGTTCATCCGCACATCAACTGCCTTATTACCCAGCGCGAAGTCGGCGTTGATACGTTTTCCTGGGAGGCTGCGCTGAAAAACACGCTGCGCCAGGCACCCGACGTGATCCTGATCGGCGAAATCCGTGATCGCGAGGTGATGGAGCACGCCATTGCCTTTGCCGAAACCGGCCATTTGGCGCTGGGTACCCTACACGCCAACAGCGCCAACCAGGCGCTCGACCGGATCATCAATTTCTTTCCCGAGGAGCGCCGGCAGCAGTTGTTGATGGACCTTTCGCTCAATTTGCGCGGGATCGTTGCACAACGGCTGATTCCTCTCAAAGAGGGCAAGGGACGCGCTGCGGCGATCGAAATCATGCTCAATTCACCACTGATTTCAGACCTGATTTTCAAGGGCGAGGTGCATGGCATCAAGGAGATCATGAAGAAGTCGAAGGAACTCGGCATGCAGACTTTCGACATGTGCTTGTTCGATCTTTATGAAGAGGGCCGCATCAGCTATGAAGATGCGTTGCGCAATGCAGATTCGGTGAATGACTTGCGTTTGCAGATCAAGCTGCACGGCAAGGAATCCAAAGATCGCGACATGAACTCCGGAATCCAGCATCTGGATATTGTTTGACGGGGTGCCGAAATGAATCGACAAGAAGCCAAGAGTGCCGGACAAATCTGGAAAAAAGTCGACGGGAGCCCGGTGTCCTGCCTTGAGAAAATCAAGGTGCTGAATCAGAATTTTGAAGAGCTGCGCCAAATTGCCCAGGACGCCCTGGATGACGCCCTCCTCATGGAATGCAGCGAGCAACAGATGCGCCAGGCGCTGCATCAACTGATCGACGAACTGCACTATTCATTCGATTCGCGCTAGGCCCTAATTCCAGAAGGCGCCGGTCCGATCCTGGTCAAGTGCCGTCAGGAGCGTCTCAAAGTCCACAGTAGGCTGGGCGCCCGCGTAGTGCATCCAGCCTTCGTCGCGGTTCTTGCTGGCGTTATACAAGCGCCAGAGGTGATCGACCACATTCAGACGAAATTGAGCGATCGGAATCTTGGTTCGCTTGTCCAACTGGTTATAGATCGGCCTTTCCTCGAAAAGCGTGACCGTATTGCCCATGTACGAATAGGTCAGGCGGACCTGATCGCGGACATGGGCCGGCACCTTGTCCTCGCAGTACTTGCCAAGCTTGGTATCTACGAGTTTCTGGATAAGTTCTGGAAGTGCCATTGACAGGATGTTGCGTGAAGGATTGTGGCAGCGTCAGCTTTCTTCGGGCGTACCGGCCCGGGGTGCTTGGCGGTTTGCACCGGCGACCATGGGAAACCGGTACAAACGACACTCCAGGGGCCCGTTGAATAGCGGGATGCGGCGTTTGACGGCAAGACCGATGAGCTTGGGCAGGGCAGTGTCGGCCGAGAAAAACCAGCAATCCCAACCGGCATATCCTCGCTTCAGCGTATCGCCAAGGCGTGGATAAAAAGCCGCCAGTTCTTGCGTTTCACCGAGGCGTTCGCCATAAGGCGGGTTGGCGATCAGCAAACCGTTCGCTGCGGGTGGCGCCAGATCGAGGATATTGCCTTCGCGAACCTCGACCAGATCGCCGATGCCGGCATAGTCCAGGTTCTGGCGTGCTCGCGAGACCGCGTCAGCCGAGAGATCGGTTCCCCAAATCGGCAGCGAGGGCGGCGCCAGAACACGCCGGTCTGCAGCCTGGCGACACAGCTTGCGCCAAAGTTCCGTTTTTAAGTTCGATAGTTTTTCGAAGCCGAACTCGCCCGGTTCGCGCGACAACCCTGGCGCGTCGCCGAGGCTGATGTGCGCCGCCTCGATCAGAAAAGTACCGCTGCCACACATTGGATCGTAGAGCGGAGTGCCAGGCAGCCAGCCGATCAGACGCAATATGCCGGCAGCCAGATTCTCCTTGACCGGCGCCTGTACCTTGGCGATTTTGTGGCCGCGTTGCCAGAGTGGTTCCCCTGAAGTGTCCAGGTAAAGCGTGGCTTCGGTCGCAGTGAGAAATAAATGGATGCGCACGGCGGGCCGGCTGGTATTGACGCTGGGACGGCGACCGCAGGCGCTGCGGAATCGGTCGCATACCGCGTCCTTTACGCGCAAGGTGATGAATTCGATGCTCTTCAGTGGCGACTTGATTGCCGTGACATAGACGCGCAGCGTTTGCTCGACCTGAAACAGCGTGGGCCAGTCCACTGTTTCAGCGAGACGATAAACGTCATCCTCACAGCCATAGCTGCC
>Ga0172368_10008223_pt1 | contig 10695 bp, 9 predicted proteins | sample Lak11m_FD_114540 | JGI IMG/M metagenome (GOLD analysis project Ga0172368, IMG submission 114540) | Freshwater microbial communities from Kabuno Bay, South-Kivu, Congo - kab_022012_11m | ecosystem: Environmental > Aquatic > Freshwater > Lake | place: Democratic Republic of the Congo: South-Kivu...
ACCTTCAATTTCGATCTGCAAACCTTCGCCTGCGTTTAGAGTCGTGAACTCAAACGTATTATGAATCCCAAGCGCGAGACCCAAGCAATCGAAGCCGGGACCCAAATTGGCAGTTGAAGCGGGGACGATGACGCGGACTTTCATAGTGGGCAGTGATCAGTAGAGATGTAGCCAGGCTCCGTCTCTATTACTTTTTCCAACTTCGCCACACTCGCCTCAATCACTTTCATCTCCGTTGCTCTGCTTGTCACTGCGTCCGGGTCTTTGAGTCCGTGACCTGTTACGACGGCGACGACGGTTTTATTTTGCAGATCCATGCTGCCGCGTTGTGATTCATGAATCAATCCGGCGACTCCGGCGGCGGACGCCGGTTCGACGAACACGCCTTCGCGCGCGAGTCCGCGCCACGCCGAGAGAATCTGATCATCGCTGACGGCGATGATCCTGCCCTTCGACTCTTCGGCTGCTTCCAACGCTTGCTCGCCTCTCGCCGGTCTGCCGATGCGAATCGCGGTGGCGATGGTTTCGGGATGATCCACAGCGTGACCCAACACCAACGGCGCGGCGCCCGCCGCTTGCACGCCGAGCAATTGTGGAAGCGAGTTGATTTTCTTTTCGGCGTGATACTGTTTGAAACCCATCCAATACGCGCTGATGTTTCCGGCGTTGCCGACGGGCAAGCACAACCAATCGGGGGCGCGAGTGAGCGTGTCGCAAATTTCAAAGGCGGCGGTCTTCTGCCCTTCCATGCGATAGGGGTTGATCGAGTTGACGAGCGTGATCGGTTGACGCTGCGAAATCTCGCGCACCATCGCCAGCGCGTCGTCAAACGATCCTTTGATCTGGATCACTTCTGCGCCGTAAGCGATGGCGCCAGCGATCTTGCCGAGCGCCACTTTGCCTTCGGGGATGAGGACGATGCAGCGCAGTCCGGCGCGGGTGGAGTAGGCGGCGGCAGACGCGGCGGTGTTGCCGGTGCTGGCGCAGATGGTAGCTTTCGCTCCCTCAAAGTTTGCTTGCGTGATCGCCGCCGTCATCCCACGATCTTTAAATGAGCCGGTTGGATTCAAACCTTCGTATTTGAGATAGAGAGCTAAGTTGGGGGCGATCTCTTTCGCCAAACGCGGCGCGGGGATGAGCGGTGTGTTGCCTTCGAGGAGCGTGACGGGCGAAGCGCGTGGATCGATCTTGAGATATTGTTTGTAGTGTGCAACAATTCCGTTCCAATTCATAGCGCGGCGATTATACTATTCTTCAGCGGATTTTAAGTCCGCTTCGCGTAAACGGATGCGGCTGTTGCAAAGTCGTCACCGAGCTGTCATTCTGAGCCGCGCAGCGGCGAAGAATCTCTGGCGCTGTTGAAAATAAGCCGAGAGATGCTTCGGGGCTTCGCCCCTCAGCATGACATGTGAAGGTAAGACATGAAAAAAATTTTTCTTGTAGTAACAGCGTTTACATTGTTAGCCTTGTCTTGTGCCTTGCCCTTTGGCGATGGCGTGCTGCTTAAAGATGATTTCTCGAAACCCGATAGCGGCTGGAGTACGTTTAGCACCGAGAACGCTTCGGCGCAGTATGTGAACGGCGAGTATGCGATTAAAATTTTTCGCGAGACGTGGTTCTCGTGGGGCAACGCCGGAGAAAGAAATTTAACAGATGGGCATGTTGAAGTGACGGCGAAAAATTTTAGCAAGAGCGACGACGCAGTTTTTGGAATCCTTTGCGCCTATCAAGATAAAGATCATTACTACTATATGGGGATTGATTGGACGGGGTCGTACACGATTGCCCGCTTGAACGGAAGCGGGAGTGACGCCGAAGTTTTTCTGACGAACAACAATCGCTGGGCGAGATCGGACGACATACCCGAGAAGGCGGCGTCGTATCGTCTGGGCGCGGATTGCGGTAATGGCACGTTGACTCTTTACGTGAATGGAAAGCAGATCGCTTCGGCAAAAGATTCCACGTTTGCCAAAGGCGATGTGGGGGTGTTCCTTTCTACGCAGAAGACGAAGAATGTCGAGGTTCGTTTTGATGACTTTGTGGTGACGGCGAAATAGATGCAGACCTCACAGGTCTCTGAGACCTGTGAGGTCTTTTCTTTCGTTGTAAAATCCCTTTCATGCCTCTTATCGAATCCAACGACTACATCCTCATCCCAAAACGCAAAGCGCAGAAAACAGTTGGCGCGACTCTTATGGTCATTGCCGTGATTGCATCGTTTTATCAATTGTGGTTCCCTTGGTTGGGTTATGCTTTGGTGATCAACGACCCTTTGCAAAAGGCGGATGTGATCATCGTGTTGGGCGGGGGGAATGGAGATCGTGAACGCACAGGCGCGCGACTCTATAAAGAAGGGTATGCGCCGTTGGTGGTAACGACGGGCGAGCCATTAAAAATTCCAAGCATAGACGACACGCCCTTCGCTAAATTTTCGGCGGCTTATTTGGTAAAACTGGGCGTGCCAGAAACGGCGATCTTGCAATTTCCGCAAAGCACTTCCACTTGTGACGACGCCCGTTTTACACAGGCTTCATTGCCTGCCGAGACAAAACGTATTATTGTGGTGTCGGATCCATTTCACACCCGCCGCTCGCAAATGATTTTTAACGGACGGTTAAAGAATCAAGTGGAAGTGATTATGGTGGCGGCATCCCCGTCGTGGTTCGATCCATCACGATGGTGGATGCGTGAGAATGGGATGATCGCCGTCGGTTCAGAATATCTCAAATTAATTTCGACGGCGACGAGAGGATGCGACTCATGAAACGACGACAGCGACTCGTGATCAAACGTCCGCGCATTTTGTTGATCCTATTTCTGTTGGTGTTCGGGCAGGCGGCGATGTTCCTGACGTATTGCGCTTTGTACCTTATTCATGGCGCGATGCTTGCCGACATGGTTGTGCCCGAAATATATTTTGGAACATTTCGATTTTCTCAAGAGACTATCACCTACATGCTGCTCACTTCAACGTGGTTGGTCTTGGGGCTGGCGTCGGCGATCATCGGTGTGGGTTTGCGGCGCGGCAAATCGTGGGCGTGGACGGCGGCGATCATTTTACAAGGCGCGATTCTGATTCTGGGATTAGAAGCGTACTTCACGCGCAACGCCGATAGTTCCTTCTACGTTGCTTTGGGGCTAGCCAGCGCCATTGTGTTGACTCTCAATCAACGCGAAGTGTTAGTTTTCTATCGCGCCAACCGCGCCACACTCGCCGAGTAAATGCTATGAATGATCTCGACCTCCTCCGCCGTTTCGAGCCTGTCATTTACTATACGCAGGGTGAACACTTCTTCCCGACAAGCGTGGATCGTTACATCCGTGATTGTTCGTTGTGGGAGTGCCGCCCCGATCAACCTGCCACACGGCTGATCGCCGAGGGTGATTTGACTTTGCAAAAATTGATCGCGCCGCGATCCGCGCCGCACGGCACGGTGCATTATCTCCGTTACGTCGAACAGCTCACCCCTTTGGAAGCGGCGAAATTTCTGGCGCGGCATCAACGCAAGTTTCGCCGCTCGCGCGGGCGGTTAGCCCGGGTGGGGTTGGCGTCGCGCATTGTGGACGCTTTGTTCTCGATCACCTTGTTCTTGCGTGGGCGAGTCCCCGGCGGCACTGCCGCCGCCGCCGCCGAAATCTATGAAGAGGCGCAGACAGAAAAAGAAGAATACATTTATTACGCTCGCCTCGTGCGTCAAAACGGTTATGCGTGTTTGCATTACTTTTATTTCTACGCCATGAACGATTGGCGCTCCAGCTTTTACGGCGTCAACGATCACGAATCGGATTGGGAACAAGTGATCGTTTATCTCACCGAAGACTTCACGCCGCAATGGGTGGCCTACGCCTCTCACGATTTTTCCGGCGATGATCTACGCCGTCGTTGGGATGATCCCGAACTCAAGCGCGAAGGCGATCACCCGATCATTTTTGCGGGCGCGGGTTCGCATGCTTCGTATTTTTCGGCGGGCGAGTACATGCACGAAGTGGAACTGCCGTTTAGCGGACCCGTGACTCGCGTCTGGCGAACCGTTCAAAAATTTTGGCGCGACACCTTGCGCCAAGGACAAGTCAATGACGAAGAGCAAAAACGATCTTCGGGCGTTCTCGTCGTTCCTTTCGTAGATTATGCGCGTGGAGATGGAAAACAAATTGGGTACGGGCGCGAAAAAAATTGGGAAGCAAGACTTCTGCCCGACATTCACGACACCTCTCCCGATCACCCGCAAGCGTGGGCGCATCACTATCGCGGCTTGTGGGGACTCTACGCACGCGACCCCATTGCCGGAGAAAACGCGCCCGCCGGACCGAAATACAATCGCAACGGATCGGTGCGCGGATCGTGGATCGATCCGGTGGGATGGGCGGGGCTCGACAAGGTGACGCCGCCGATGTCTGCGGAGGCGTCGATCCAAAAACGGATCGAAGAGATTCGCGCGCGACAGCAGAAGGCTCAAGCCGAGATGGAATCAAAAACATTGGAACTGCGCGGTATGGGGTTAGAAGCAGAGTCTATGTTCGATGCGCCTCACTTCAAACCGATTTACTCGGATCACATCAAGAAGATTGATGAACTCTCCGACGAGATCGCCGAACTGCAAAAACAGATCGCCATTGATCATGCTTTGCTCGAATCGTTGGGCGCTTATAGTGATCGTCTCGCGCGCGGCGAGCGATTGCCTGCGCGTGGTCACCTCAAAGCCGCGCACCATCCCACCTCCGAGACCACCGAACAATTGGGTCGGCTGGCCGAAGCGTGGGCGGCGATTAGTTTGGGTTTGCTGATTTTAGGTTTGGTGTTGGTGCTACTTATCGCGCCGCGCTTGTGGGCGAATGGCATCGTCAGCGTGGTCTCGGCAATCTCGTTCCTCGAGGCTTTGTTCCGCCGTGAAGCGAAAGAACTGATTCAACGCGCGGTTAGCGTGTTGGGCATCATCGCCACGCTGGTGCTGATCTACGAATTTGCGCTGCCGCTTCTGGTGTTGGGCATCATCGCGCTTGGCATCTTCATCATGGTAGATAATTTACGAGAGTTGGCGGGGTAGAGGAATGAACAATGAAAAATGAACAATGAACAAATAAAGAAATATCTTTTCGCCAATAAGCTTATTTTATTGGAGTGGCTTGTCATCATCGCCCTCTCACTCTATGGCATTCGCTTCCTCACCCGTATGCCTGCCGACTTCCAATGGGATTTTAGAATCTACTTCGACAGCGCACGCACATTTCTCTCAGGCGCGACTCCTTACGATACGCACCCCGGCGTGTCGTGGGAATATACCTACTTGCCCATGTCGCTTTGGGTCTTCGTCCCATTCGCCTCAATGTCGTTCGAATCGGCGCGCGCGATCTGGATCATTTTTCAAGCAGCGGCGATTGTTACGTTGATTTTTTTGTGGCGCATACAGTTTCTTCGAGACGAGGGCGATGGGCTGTTTTATATTTTCTGTTTGTTCGCCTATAACGCCACGCTTTATATCAACATCCGTTCCGGCAACGTTGCCTTGATGGAGCAGTTATTGATCTGGTTGGCGTTTTTGTTTTTCCTCAAGCGGCGTTACGCCCTCTTTTGCTTCTTCCTCATCATCGCTTCAGTCTTCAAGGGCTTGCCCCTTTTCTTTTTGCTCCTCTTGTGGCTGACCGACTCCAAGCAAAAGCACTTTTATTTCTTCGGCGCGTTGAGCATGTTCGCCGTCATCTTGGGTTTGAACTACGCGCTCGCGCCGAAGTTGATGATGGGCTTCATTGAGAATGCGCTGGGTCACACCGGCTTTGCCAGTACGTCGAACCGTTATTTGATAGAAGGTTTGTTTAACGCGTTGCAAAGTTGGACTGGTGTTAACACGCCAGAGATTATTCGGGCGAATACGTTTGGGGTCGTGGCTGGCGGCGTCACCGTGATTGCGTTGGGACTCAGCTCCAAGTTAAAAAAGATGGATGCGCGCGTGGGCGTTTTTTTCGCTTGCATGACCTACGCCCTCATCATCCCTAATCTTGGCGACTATGCTTACATGTTGTTTATTGTTCCTGCCTATTATATTTTTAAACGCGCAAAGAATCTTTCGGCGTTCATCCCGCTTTTTATACTTGCCTCGCTCTCGCCCAACAATAAAGTGCTGTCTACAGAAGTGTGGAATTATTACGCGGTGCTGGTGGTGTGGGGGGTGTGGTGTGTGTATGTGTGGGAGATTTGCTTTTGTCGTTAGGAGAGGGGGCTAGGGGGTGAGGAAGAATCCTCCACTATCACTTCACCCTCCTCATCCACGATTCTTTCAACCCCCGAAGCAAACTTCACCACCGTCGTCCTCTCGCTTTTCGTCACCGTCACGTCCTTCCACTTTACCGTCACCGGAAAGGGAAATGGGTTGCGCCCGCGCAGCCAAACTTTTCTCTCCGAAATAATTCGCACGCCGAGCGTTCGCAAAAACAAATGCACCGGGGCAACACCCCACAAATAATCGCGCTCGCCCAAGCCTTCAAGTTGATCAGAGTTATACGCTTCACGAAATGCTTTTTCTTCTTTCAGCGTGAAGATCATCGCTCGCATGATCTTTTCAATTAATTGCGCTGCCTCAACGGTGAAGCCGCTATCGGCTAGCCCCTCACCGATCATTGTGTTCCACATCATCCACACCCCGCCGCTCCCTTCGCGGTTGTCCGGTTTGTAAACAGGGTCGAGCGCGGAACAGTTTGGGATTCCGTAATCGCGCCAATAACGCTTTGGATCGGTGATCGTCCGCCGCACCAACGCTTCGAGCCGATTCTCTTTCGGCAGCCCTGCCCAGATCGGCAGGAGCAGCGTTTGATCTTGTCGCGTGTAATCCACTGTGCTGATGATCACTTCGCAGCCTTGAGGCACGCCGCTCACTTCAATGCGATCAATCTCGGCGTACAGTTTATCGCTCGTCACCGAACCCAAGCCCCAATACCACGTCATGCGCCGCGCCGGAATCGTCTCAACACGATGCCGTCCGCGCCGCCCGCGCCCGTGAATGATCACCTGCACGTGAGCGGGAGCGGCATCACGCTCGCCCGCCACCTTCACCAGCACACGCGCCGACGGCGCAAACTTGCGACGTATTTCAATGGAGTGCGAAGTCTCCGACTTCGCTCCAACGTCGGAGACGTTGGACTCCTTGCGCCACAGTTCATAGCCGATGGGTGATTCGTGAGTCTCCAGATCAACATAATGATAAGAGGCAGTGTGATCGCGCCACATCAGATCCACGGTGATGCGGATCATTTCAGCGCGAGCGTGGAGCACCGGCTCGTCGTTTTCGCGTCCCAACACCTTCGCTATTTTGATCAGCGAGTGACACTCTCGATAAAGATACGACGCCAGATCAGGCGACTCAGAGAGCGTGATGTCGGCCGCTTGCGCCCAGCGCTGCCAACGCACGAACGATGGGCAATCGTCAAACGCCGATTGAATGGTGTGGCTCCATTCCGGTACACCGTCGTCGTCGCGATCATATTTGTTACTGAACCAGATCATCACAAACTTTTTGAGCCGCTCATAAACTTCGTCAATGAAGTCGCGGTCTTCGGTATATTCGTAAATGATCCAAGCGAGCGTCGCCAACAACGGAATACACAACGCTTTGTTGCGCTGCGCGGCGAGTCCGGGTTTCCAATCAATGAATCCGCTTGGCTCTTGCACGGCTAAATAATTTCGGATGATCCCTTTGGCGAGTTCGGGCGCGCATTGCACAATTTGTGGAAGGTTGACATACGCTTCGGTAGCCACTTGCCCATCCCATTGCCAGTTGTGGTCGCTGCCATCGCCGCGCGCCGAGTAACCTTTGTTGGGCGTGCGGGTGAAGATGAAGGATGGATACGGCAAATGTTGAGTCGGCCCGACGTACGATTGGAGGGCGACTTTGTAGGCGAAGGCAAAGGCCGCATCCCAATCGGGGTCGCCGGTTTCAATTTCGGGAACATCGGCGGCGAGCGATTCGATCTTTTTAAATTCTTCCGACCAGTCCTGCTCGATCAATCCTTTGCACACGTCGAGACTCGTTTCGGGTGAGGGTCGCGCCGCCTGCGCCCACTTGATGAGGCGAGTTTCATTCGGCGCGAGCTCAAAGGATTGGCTCAACGCAGTCCACGAGCCAACATCTTCGGTGATGCCGTCTCGTATCAGTACCGTTGGTTTTAAATTGCCGGTTCCCCCTTGCAAGTATTGTGCAGATTCTTTTTTGACGTGATTCATTACACTGCCGCCCTCGAGGGGGCGCAGCACGGCGCACAACCGAAATTGAATCGAACAGGCAACATTGCGCTGGTTGGTGATGGCAAACTGTCCGGCGACAGAATGGGATCCACTCGCCCAATAATCGGCGACGACGTGAATCCCGGCGAGGGGCGAGAAGGAAACTTGAATCAGGTTGACGGTGAAGAAGTTGACGGCAGGAGGGGCGGCGAATTCGTTGGGGTCAATGAGGACGGCGTCCCCTTCGCGGAAGGCAGGAAAGAGTCTCATGTCGCGCGCGCGCAATCCGTACGTGGTGCGTAAGGCGAGAGCGGGCGGCTCGCCCCCGGCGAGAGTCAATTCCCAAATTTGATCGTCGGCATAGTCCGTCGCGCCGAGTCGCACATCGGCGGCGAGACGCAGGGCGAGAGGGTCGTTTTGAGTTAAGTTCCAACGGCGCATAGTGGTTTTCGTAGAGACGTTGCACTGCAACGTCTCATGCTGGTTTGGTTTAGAGGTTGCGATGCAACGTCTCTACCGTCGTAATTCCCAAGTCCCCTTCGACTCATCCACAAAATAATTTGTGCCGTCGGGCGTGGTGACCACATGTTGAAGAACCAACGTGTTGTTGAGGCGTGTATAGAAGTCGGTGATGTTGACGATGTAAGGTCGTTCCCAATCTGTTGCCCAGCCAAGAGCCGAGCGCACGTTGGGGTTGGCTCGCCACACTTTTCCGAATCCGCCTTTGGGTTGCAGCAAACCGGGTGGTGGAACGATGGAGGGATCAGTATCAGGATCACTGGCGGTGAACGTATCTGGAAATTTTAACCATTGACCATTGGGGATCGGAGTTGGCGTGGGTGATTTGGGCGGCGTGGCGACGGGCGCAGAACCTGGACCCATAAATGCCCAAATTTCTTTGCGATCTGAAATGTAAATGAAGAATCCGTTTTGATGCGGACCAAAATATCCGGGGAGGTTGTTGTTATACGGTGTGGGTATGGGTGCGCTGACGATGGGTGTGTTGGTAGGGCGCGCAAGGGTTGCGGTAGGTCGTGACGGTGGGTTGGTGGCGGGTGGAATGGTTGGGTTGCTCGGCGGTTGGGTTGGGTTGACGGACAAGAGAGTCGGCTGCGCGGGCGGATTCGTCGGAAGAGCGTTAGTCGCCGGGGTGTTTGTCGGAGTTGCGGTTACCACGATCACGATTGCGGTGGGCGGTGGCAGAGTCGGCGTCACCACGATCACAATGGCTGTGGGTTGTGGTTGCCGCGCTACATTACAGGCGCTCACCAGAATCAAGATCGCCCAGATCAAGGAAAACTTTTTCATTACTGTTTGCTCCACATGTAGGTTGCCTCGTTGACGTGAATCGCTGAACCGTCTGATAGTGTGATGAGGTGAAATGAAAACTTGTGATTGAACTTGCCGCTCTCGATTGTGCCGATGGGGTAAGTCGTCACGCTGGCGTTGTACGGCACTTCCCAATCCAACGCCCAGCCGACGCCGACGCGCACCGGCGCGTTCTCGCGCCACACTTTGCCAAAGCCGCGTTTGGGCTGCAAGAGCCGGGTCGGTGCGGCGAAGGTGGGATCGGTTTCGGGCTCGCCGTCCTTAAACGTGTCGGCGTAAGCCAGCCATTGACCAAAGTTAACCGGCAAGTTCGTCGAGGTGTTTGCCAACGTCGGTCGGATGAAAACCCAAATCTGTTTTCGATCTGAAAGATAGATCATGAAGCCGCGCTCGAAGGGTTCATACACAGCACTGACATTGACTTGCGACGGTGCAGGATAAGACGGTGACGCCGTCACGGGCGCGGTAGCCGGAGCGACGGTGGGCGTGGTGACTGCCGTGATCACAATGGGCGTTGCGACTGTGGGCGTAGCAGACGAACAGGCGGTGAGAGTGAGCAGCACGATAATCAAAAGTCGTTTCATTTTTAACCACAAAGACGCGAAGGCGCAAAGGCACAAAGATTTTTTACCTTCGTGTCTTCGAGTCTTTGTGTCTTGGTGTTGTGTTAATCTTTTTCCTCAAAACTTTCAACCTGATAGCGGAATGTCTGCGTGGTTGGCGATCTCCAAGCGTCATGACGCGCGCCCATTTTCTCACTCAACATTTCTAAAAATATTTGTGGATCGGGAATCTTCTCCCACACTTGCGGCAAAAATGTGGCGCGGCGAATACCTTGTTTGAGCATGACGCCGTCAATGTGGGGGCGTAGAATTTTCAGTAATTCATCGGGTGATTGATAAATGACAGGTTCGGGGGTGGTCAGAACAGAAATTTCGATGTGCAAATTTTTGGCTTCGTCTGGAGTGACAGGATCGAATCGCGGATCGTAAGTTGCCGCGCCAATGGCATGTTCCTGCACGTCCAGCGCCAACGGTTCACGCGCTTCGAGCCCGCCAATGCATCCGCGTAAGTGTCCGTGAAGCGTGAGGGTTACAAAGCAAGTGCGTTCTTCGCGCAGTGCGGGTGGAAGCGCCTGGAGATCGATCTTCGGC
>Ga0172368_10008224_pt1 | contig 10694 bp, 9 predicted proteins | sample Lak11m_FD_114540 | JGI IMG/M metagenome (GOLD analysis project Ga0172368, IMG submission 114540) | Freshwater microbial communities from Kabuno Bay, South-Kivu, Congo - kab_022012_11m | ecosystem: Environmental > Aquatic > Freshwater > Lake | place: Democratic Republic of the Congo: South-Kivu...
CGAACCGAGCGGAATGATCGGCTACCTGTCCGACATCACCGAGCGCAAGCGCAGCGAAGAGCGGATCAATTATCTCGCCTATTACGATGCCATTACCGGCCTGCCCAACCGCAGCCTGATGAATATCCTCATCGATCAGTCGCTGGTCGAAGCCAGGCGCGGCAAACAGCTCGGCGCCCTGCTGTTCATCGACCTGAACCGCTTCAAGCCGATCAACGATACGCTCGGCCATGAAGTTGGCGACCGTCTGCTGCAGCAGGTCGGGCAGCGTTTTCGCAAGGCCCTGCGCAACGCCGACATGGTGGCGCGCATGGGTGGCGACGAGTTCGTAGCCGCCTTGTTCAACATCACCAAGCGCGAGCACGCCGGCAACGTGGCGCAGAAACTGCTCGATTCGCTCGATGCGCCGATACTGCTCGACGGCCATGAACTCAGCATCGGCGCCAGCATCGGCATCAGCATCTTTCCCGACGACGGCATGGACAGCGCAACGCTGCTGCGTTATGCCGACGTGGCGATGTACCGGGCCAAGCAGGCCCCGCAAAAAAGCTATGCCTTTTTCAGCCCCGAGATGAACCAGATGGCAGTCGGCCGCCTCAACATCGAGTCCGGCCTGCGCCGCGCCCTGGAGCGCGGCGAACTGCTGCTGCATTATCAGGCCAAGGTCAATATCGAAACCGGCCGCATCATCGGCGCCGAGGCTCTGGTGCGCTGGAACCACCCCGAGCGGGGCATGGTGTCACCGGCCGAGTTCATCCCCATCGCCGAGGAAACCGGCCTGATCGTCAGCATCGGCGAATGGGTGCTGGAGGAAGCCTGTTCCCAGGCGCGCGCCTGGGAACAAAAAGGTATTCCCCCGCTCAAGCTGGCCGTGAATGTTTCGGCGCGCCAAATCAATTCCAAGCTGCCGCACAGCATCGGTGCGCTGCTGAACCGCCACGGCCTGACACCCGATTGGCTGGAACTGGAGCTGACCGAGAGCATGCTGATGAATAATACCGACAGCGTCATCGGCATGATGGACGAGCTCAATGCGATGGGCATCAGCCTCTCGCTCGACGATTTCGGCACCGGTTTTCCAGCCTCTCCTACCTCAAGCGCTTCCCGATCGACACGCTCAAGATCGACCGCTCCTTCGTCACCGGCACACCCAAGGACCCCGACGATTGCGCCATTGCCGGCGCCATCGTCGGCATGGCCAAGCAACTGCGCCTCAACGTCATCGCCGAAGGCGTCGAGAACCACGACCAGTTGGCCTTTCTCAAGAGTCTCGGCTGCGACGAGATCCAGGGCTTCCTGTTCTCGCGCCCCCTGCCTGCGGATCAGATCATCGCCATGGTGAGGTCGGACATGCGTCTCGGCGCTGGTTAAAACCCCTGACAAACAGGACGTTCAACAATGTAACACAGCGCGTTGCGCTGGTGACCACGTGCCTTATGCGGGACTTGACGGCGCGTAAAGCGAAAAAAGTCGAGCGTGCGCCGCAAGCGGTTGTCGATGACGCTGTTTGAGTGACCGTACTTGTCGCCACAAGTGCCTCGCCCGCCGGGGCGAGTCCCGGCACCCACGCCAACCAGACCCAGCCACTCTCAGGGCCGCCCCAGGGCTGCAGGTATAATTCAGACCATGTCATTCAATCCACAAACCCATTTGCGCCAACTGCTGACCGACGCGCTGGCAAGCGTCGCGCCCGGTCGGCAAGATATCGCGATACTGCTGGAGCGCCCTAAGCAGGCCAGTCACGGCGATTTCGCGAGCAACCTGGCATTGCAGCTGGCGAAGACCCTCAAAGCCAATCCGCGTGAAATCGCGCAGCGGCTGGCACGCGAGATCGCGGTATCGCCGTGGGTCGCCCGGATCGAAGTGGCGGGTGCCGGCTTCATCAATTTCCATCTCGCGGCCGCCGCCAAAAACCGGGTGGTCGGAGACATTCTGGAACAGGGTGAAGCGTATGGCCGCAGCACGCTGGGCAACGGCCAGCGTATCCAGGTCGAATTCGTCTCGGCCAATCCGACCGGTCCGCTGCATGTCGGCCATGGCCGCAGCGCGAGCTTCGGTGCGAGTCTCGCCAACCTGCTGGGCTGGGCCGGCTACGCGGTCAAGCGCGAATACTATGTCAATGATGCCGGCCGGCAGATGGACATCCTGGCACTGTCGACCTGGTTGCGCTATCTGGCGCTGTGCGGCGAGGAACTGCCTTTCCCGCCCAATGCCTACCAGGGCGACTATGTCATCGACATGGCGCGGCAGGTGCAGGCCGCACACGGGCAGCGCTACCGCCATTCGGCCGCGGCGTTGCGCGCCTGCGTGGCGCGATCCGACGACGTCGAGGTACAACTCGACAGCCTGATCCTGGCCGCCAAGGATCTGCTCGGCGAGGACTGGGCCTATTTCCACCAGTACGCGCTCACCGAACAGCTGGCCGACTGCCGCACCGACCTCGAAGAGTTCGGCGTGCATTACGACCAGTGGTTTTCCGAACGCGCGCTTTACGACACCGGCATGGTGGCGCAGGCGATGGAACGCCTGGAGAAAAACGGTCACATTTACCCGCAGGACGGCGCCAAGTGGTTTCGCTCGACAGCCTTCGGCGACGAGAAGGATCGCGTGGTCCAGCGCGACAACGGCTTGTTCACCTATTTCGCCTCCGATATCGCCTACCATCTCAACAAGCTGGAACGCGGTTTCGACAGGATCATCGACATCTGGGGTGCCGATCACCATGGCTACATCCCGCGCGTGCGTGGTGCGCTGCGCGCCTTGGGCTGCGACGACGGCAAACTCGACGTGATCCTGGTGCAATTCGTCTCGCTCTGGCATGGCAAGGAAAAAGTCTCGATGTCCACGCGCTCGGGGCAGTTCGTCACCTTGCGCGAACTGCGCGCCGAAGTCGGCAACGACGCCTGCCGCTTCTTCTATCTGCTCAGGAAGGCCGATCAGGCGCTGGATTTCGATCTCGACCTGGCCAAATCGCAAAACAGCGACAACCCGGTGTATTACCTGCAATACGCCCATGCCCGGGTCTGTTCGGTGCTGGCACAGATCGCCGGCGAAGCTAACGGCGACGACTACACGGCGGCCGACTTGACGCTGCTGACCAGCCCGCGGGAGCTGGCTCTGTGTTCGCGCCTGGCGGAGTTTCCCGCGGTGATCGAGGATGCCGCGCGCGACTATGCCCCCCACGCCATAGCTTTCTACCTCAAGGATCTTGCTGGCGATTTCCACAGCTACTACAACGCCGAGCGCATCCTGGTGGACGATGTGGCGCAGCGGTCGGCGCGCCTGGCGCTGATTGCAGCGCTGCGCCAAGTGCTGCGTAACGGTTTCAGAATCCTGGGCATCACGGCACCGGAGAGCATGTAAGATGGACTCGATCTATTTCCGGCGACAGCATGGCGGCACGCTGCTCGGGCTGTTTCTCGGCCTGGTGATCGGCGTAATGATCGCCTTCGGCGTGGTCTGGTATCTCAACAAGACGCCCCTGCCTTTCGTCGACAAGCTGCCCCGCCCGGAGAAGCCCGAGGCCAAGCCGGGCACCCAGGCACCGCAGCCGCTGCCCGGCAAGCCGGGCGACAAGGTCAATGAGAAACCGCGGTTCGAGTTCTACAAGATTCTGCCCAGCGGCCAGGAAACCGCCCCGGCACCTGCGGATGCCAAGGTCCAGCCGAATGCGGCACCGGCCGCGACCGAAGCCCCGCTGCCCCCCGTCGACACCTTGTACCTGCAGGCGGGCGCTTTCCAGAAACCCGCCGACGCCGACAACCTCAAGGCGAAACTGGCCCTGATGGGACTCGAAGCCAGCGTCCAGGAAGTGAATATCCCCGACAAGGGGGTCATGCACCGGGTCAGGGTTGGCCCGTTCGCCAAGCCGGAAGAAATGAACCGCGTGCGCACCCAACTGTCACAGAACGGAATCCAGGCGAGCGTGGTCAAAGCCAAGGAAGTTCCTGCTGCACACCCATAAAGGAGAAGTCTCATGCAGAAAATCACCAGCTTTCTAGCCGGTTTGATGCTGATGTTTGCCGTCGCAAGCGTCCAGGCCGAACTCAAGCAAGGCCGCGACTACGAACTGGTCAGTCCGCCGCAAGCGACTGAGAAAGGCAAGGTCGAGGTGCTCGAATTCTTTTCCTACATGTGCCCCCACTGCGATCATATCGATCCGGTCGTCGCCAAGTGGCAGAAAACCCTGGCCAAGGATGTCCAGTTCGTGCGCATCCCGGTGATCTTCAGGCCACAGTGGGAAGCGCCCGCGCGGCTCTATTACACCCTGGATGCACTGGGCGAACTGGATAAGCTGCATGGCGCCGCCTTCGCCGCCATCCATCGCGAGAACACCGATCTCGGCAACGAGACCAACGTGACCAACTGGGCCGTCAAGAAAGGTCTCGATCGCAAGAAATTCAGCGACGCCTACAACTCCTTCGCAGTGCAAAGCAAGGCTCAGGGCAGCAAGCAGAAACAGGGCGCCTATGGCATATCCGGCGTGCCCGCCTTCGTCGTTGCCGGTAAATACCGCACTCCCGACAATTACCCGGGCAGTTTCGACGAGATGATGAAACTGGTGGATGGGTTGATCGCCAAGGCGCGTGCCGAGCAGGGCAGGAAGTAAAGTTTTTCATGCGTCTTGATCGCATCCTCCTGTTAGCCACCGCCCTGCTGCTGCCCTGCCTCACGAGCGGTGTCCGTGCGGCGCTGAAGGAAGGCGAAGAGTTCAAGCTGATCGCCCCGCAGCCGACCGAAGCCGTCGGCAAGATCGAAGTCACGGAATTTTTCTGGTACGGCTGTCCGCATTGCCACGAACTGGAACCTGTGCTCAACCGATGGGTGACAACGCTGCCCAAGGATGTGGCCTTCCGCCGCGTGCCGGCGATCTTCCTTGATGCGCGCTGGGCGCCCGCCGCCCGGCTCTATTACACGCTGGAAGCGCTCGGTGAGGAGAACCGTCTGCGCAGCGCATTGTTCGATGCCATCCACGTCCAGCGCCTCAATCACACCAGCGAGGCTGAAGTTGGCGAATGGCTGGCGAAGCAGGGCGTCGAGCGCGGCAAGTTCGCCGCCGCCTACCACTCGGCGGCCGTGCAGGCCAAAATCAATCGCGCCCAGGAATTGACCCAGGCGCATGCCGTGCGCGGCGTACCGGCGATCGTGGTCGGGGGAAAATACTTCACGTCGAGCGGCATGGTCGACAGCAACGCGGCGCTACCGGCGATCCTCGACGAACTGATTGCGAAGGTGCGGGCAGAGCAAAACCCGAAGAAGTAGTCTTACTCCGATTCCCTGCCGAGCTGCTGAACCCAGGCGATCGTCTCGCTCAGGCACAAACCCAGCGTCTGGAAGGTGATCTTGTGGCCAAAGCGCTTGAGCAGCGTTGCCGTGGCATCGATGTTCTCGTTGTCATAGCTTTCGGTCAGATTCAGCAGCAGACCAAGATCTCCCTCATGCCGCATCAGGGCTGCTCTGACTTCGCTGGTGACGGCGATCTGGGAAAGTATGTCGGTCATGGTCATACCCAGTGCCGCCGGCATATACGACATCAGGCCCGTGATGAAAGCCGGATCGCGCAAGTCGCGCTTGGCCGGAAAACAGCGCACCGCGAGCAGTTCCATGAAGCAGCCGCGCAGTGCCGCGGTTTGCATCAGGGGATTGTTGCCGGGATTGTCATTGCCTCCGGCATGGGCGAAGAGCAATAGCGTCAGCCAGCGCTGGATTTGACGCATGCCAACCACGGTGATGGCGTGGCGGATCGAAGTGATGCGCGCGTGCGCACCCATCCCGACCGCATTGGTCAGACGCAGCAGGTTGATCGCGAGTCCCGGTTCGCTCTTGAAAACCGCCTCGATCTGCACAATGTCGGCGCCTTCATTGATCAGGTTGATGATACGCAGCAATCCCCGATACGAGGAATCCAGCTTGCGGCCTTCAACGATGACGGGGTGGGCGAAAAAGTAGCCCTGGAAAATGTCGAAGCCCAGATCGCTGCAGAGCTTTTTTTCCTCAAGCGACTCAACCCGGTTGGCAATCAACTTGGTTGGCGTCGAGCGCAAACGGGAAACGATCGAGGTATTTGGATTGTCGGCAATCGCGCTGACGTCCAGCTTCGAGTAGGAGGCCAGTTGCAATAGCCGGCCCACCGGCTCGGTAATCGTGCCGATGCCGGACACCGAGAACTCGTAGCCTTGCCCACGCAACTCGGTACAACGCTCCAGCAGGCGCGGCGAAACATCCTGGCTGGCATCGACTTCGAGCAGGACGGTTTCTCTCGGCAGAAACTCGGCGATGCCGTCCTCGCACAAAAAATCCTCATCGACATTGATGAAGGCTTTCTGATTGCCGAGTGCATTGGCCAGGCCGAGTTCCGCGAAGGCCTTGCAGACTACGTCGGCAGTTGCCGCCTTGGCGCTGGTAATGACGGAGAAGTTATCGGTCGTGTCGCGGAACAGCAGCTCATAGCCGATCACCGCCTGATCCCGGTCTATCAGCGGTTGCTTGCCCAGATAAATATCCTTGGCCGACTCAAGCAAGGTACTCATTTGCTTAGAAATTTAGTCCCGATCCGCTTTGAAGTAAACCTTGCTGTCACGGTAGTGGCCGCGTTGGACGACACCGGGATTGCCGGATCGGGATCAGGCTTGCTTCTTCTGCGCATCGAGACGGAACTTGACGAAAGAGCCGGGGGCATCTTCGATTACCTTGAGTTTGCCCTTGGCCGGATCGCGTGCCGGCACCTTGGTGGCATCGAGCGATGTGATCCATTTCTGCCAGTCGGTCCACCAGGAACCTTCGCTTTGCTTGGCGCCCTCGAACCAGGCCTCGGGTGTTTCGGGCAGGCTCTTGGCATTGTTGATCCAGTAGCCGTACTTGTTGGCGGCAGGCGGATTGACGATGCCGGCAATGTGACCGGAGCCACCGAGCACGAAGCGCACCGGACCGCCCAGGCGGGTGGCCCCAAGATAGGTGCTTTTCCAGGGAGCGATGTGATCTTCGATGGTGGAGATGAAATAGCACGGTACCTTGACCTTGCCGATATCGATCGGCACCCCGTTGATCTCGATGCCGCCGGGCTCCTTAAGCAAGTTCTTCATATACATGTTGCGCAGATAGAAGCTGTGCATCTTGTAGGGCATGCGCGTGGAATCGGAGTTCCAATAGAGCAGGTCGAAGGGGAAAGGCTGCTTGCCCATCAGGTAGTTGTTCACCACGAACGACCAGATCAGGTCATTGGAGCGCAGCATGTTGAAGGTGCCCGCCATTTCCGTGCCTTCCAGATAGCCGCGCTTTTCCATTTTCTTTTCCAGGCTGGATACCTGCTGCTCGTCGATGAACACGCCCAGTTCGCCGGGGATGGAAAAGTCGAGCAGTGCCACGAAGAAAGTCGCCGAAACGATGCGCTTGTTCTTCTTCGCGGCCTGGTAGCCCAGGGTGGTGCCAAGCAGCGTGCCGCCGAGGCAATAGCCGATCAGATTGACCTCCTGCACGCCGGTCTGCTTGCAGACTGCATCCAACGCTGCCAGCGAGCCTTCGGTCATGTAGGCGTCGAAGCCTTTCTGGGCCAGCTTGGCATCCGGGTTGACCCATGAAATGACGAACACCGAATGCCCCTGGTCGGTCGCCCATTTGATGAAGGAATTCGACTGACGCAGATCGAGGATGTAGTACTTGTTGATCCAGGGCGGAATAATCAGCAGCGGGCGCTTGAGCACATCCTTGGTGGTCGGATTGAACTGCAACAACTGGATCAGATCGTTCTGGAAGATTACCTTGCCGGGGGTGGTGCCGACGTTGTGGCCGACTTCGAACGCCGTCGGATCGGTCATCTTGACGCGCAACTGGCCGTCGCCATCCTCAATGTCGCGCAGCAGATTGTTGAAGCCTTTGAGAAGATTCTGGCCGTGGCTCTTGAGGGTTTCGCGCAGCACTTCCGGATTGGAAATGGCGAAATTGGAGGGCGACAAGGCATCGATGAACTGGCGTGTGAAGAAATTCACTTTCTTCTTCGAATTTTCGGGCAGGTCTTCGACCTTGCTGACGGTGTCGTGGATGTGGCGCGCAGCGATGAGGTAAGACTGCTTCATGAAGTCGAAAAGAAAATGCTCCTCCCACTGGGCGTCCTTGAAGCGGTTATCGCCCTTGGCCGGACTGGCGACCGGGGTGGACTCCAGGCCGGAAAAGCGCATCATCGAATGCTGCCAGAGCGAAAAATAATCCCAGACCAGGTTCATTTGCGCCTGCGCAATTTTGTAGGGGTTCGCCAGCATCTTGGCCATCATGTCCATGAAAGCCTGGGCGATGCCCAGTTCATCGGTCGGAGCACTCACCCCCTGCTTGATCTGGCGCTGCATGTGGTCGACGATCATCTTCGAGGCGCGCTGCGCCACTTCGGCATAGGTCTTGGCTATTTCCTTGGGATCCGGAAGCTGCTGCGGGTTTACCGGGGTGTCCTTGCTGGGCATGGCGATCTCCTGTTAGGGCAACTTGTCAAAGCGGATGCAGTCATTGCTCGCCACGCGAGCGAGTCGTCGGGAATGTTCGAGATACTTCAAATGCGCGATGGTCTCTCCCATGGCGAACATGACCTGAAACGCATCGTCGAGCGAACGCGAAAACAGGACGGGCACCAGTTCGGCTGCAGTCATGGGGCGGTCGAGGGCTGCCAGCAATGCGGCAAAACGCTCTTGATGATGCTGTCGCAATTCGGCAATCCGCGCATGCAATCCGCGGAAGGGCGTACCGTGCGAAGGCAGCACCAGCACATCCGGCGGCAGTTGTTCGAAGCGGGAAATGGAATCGAGGAACAGGCCCAGCGGATTGCCGTTCGGATTCGAAGGTCGTGTGCTGACATTGGTGGTAATGCGCGGCAACAGCATATCGCCCGAAATCAGTACTTTGAGTTCCTCGCAATACAGCGCCGCATGCTCGGGCGAATGGCCATGCCCAACCATGACACGCCAGACGCGGCCATCCACGGCGATCTGCTCGTTGTCGAACAGGCGGCGGAAACTCGCCGGCAGCGGCGCGCAGTGGCGCCGATAAGTTCCGCTGACTTTCTCCATGTCCGCCACACGCTGCGCGTCGAGGCCGTGCTGCCGGAACATCTCCACCATGGGCGCATTGCCGAAGCTGCCGATTTGCGCATAGACCATTTGCGCGGTGAGGTACTCGCTCTCGGTGATCCACAACTCGGCGCCGGTTTCCTGCTCCAGCCAGCCGGCCAGGCCAAGATGGTCGGGGTGCCAATGGGTCACCATCTGACGCCGCAGGGGATAGGCCGGCAATAGCTTGCGCCAGCAGTTCTTCAGTCCGTCCAGGCCGACGCCGGTGTCCACCGCGGTCCAGCCCGGTCCATCCTGCAGCAGCCAGAGGTTGATGTGGTCCAGCGCAAATGGCAGCGGCATCCGCACCCATAGAACGCCCGGCGCAACTTCGCGGGCGCGACCTGGTTCGGGAAAAAAATCGAATGGGTAGGTAAGCTGCACTGGTGGTGAACGAAGAAATTGGCCTAGAATTCTGCAATCTGCTGAGCTTCCCAGGCGAGTCTGCGCAGCAGAATCCGCTATTCTACCTTGTCATGCCGCAGTGCAGCACCTGGCTGCGCGTTCCTGGAATCCACTTTGCAACCCATGGGACAGTCTACGTTCACCATCACCGAGTTATCCCGCGAGTTCGACGTCACGCCGCGCACGATCCGTTACTACGAGGATCAGGGGCTGGTCTTCCCGCGCCGTGAAGGCGTGCAACGTGTGTATTCGAAACGCGATCGCACCCGGCTCAAGCTGGCCTTGCGCGGCAAGCGGCTGGGGTTGAGCCTGGCCGAGATCAAGGACGTGATCGACATGTACGACACGGCGCGCGACGAGGAAAGCCAGCTGGTCAAATTCCTGGCGGCACTGCAACAGCGCCGCGCGGCGCTGCAGCAGCAACGCAAGGACATCGAGGCCCTGCTGGCCGAAATCAACGGCTTCGAACAACAGTGCCGCGACATACTCGCCAACGAAGGAACTGCGGCGGTTCGCAGTAAACCCAAGCGGGTTCGCCCGACTGCCGGAAGATAGAGCCGAACGTTGACGTTAACGTCAACGTCAACATACAATCCCTCAAAAACAGGCAAGAGACCCGCATGCGCCAACCCCAGCAGCACCAACACACCGCCCCATCTTTCGAGCCGCGCGATCCCGGCTGGGAAGCAAAAATCCGCGACAGCTTCGCGCGCCAGAAGGTGATGGCGTTTCTCGGCGCCGAACTCACCGGCATCAGGCCCGGCTGGTGCGAAATCCGCCTACCCTACAAGGAAGAGCTGACCCAGCAGCATGGCTTCTTCCAGGCCGGCATCATCGGCGCAATCGTGGACAATGCCGGCGGCTATGCCGGCTACAGCCTGATGCCGCCCGGCACCACCGTACTGACCGTGGAATACAAGCTCAATCTGCTGGCGCCCGGCGATGGCGATCTGCTGATCGCCACCGGCGAAATCATCAAGCCGGGCAAGAATCTGGTGATCACGCGCGGCGATGTGATTGTGGTAAAAAGCGGGCGCAGCAGCCACTGCGCAACGATGCAGCAAACCCTCATGACCATGCACGGTAAACCCGACACTTTGGAGATAAGAAAATGATAGGACTGAATTTCGATCTCGGCGAAGACATTGACATGCTGCGTGACAGCGTTGCCCAGTTCGCCGCCAAGGAGATCGCGCCGCG
>Ga0172368_10008226_pt1 | contig 10692 bp, 11 predicted proteins | sample Lak11m_FD_114540 | JGI IMG/M metagenome (GOLD analysis project Ga0172368, IMG submission 114540) | Freshwater microbial communities from Kabuno Bay, South-Kivu, Congo - kab_022012_11m | ecosystem: Environmental > Aquatic > Freshwater > Lake | place: Democratic Republic of the Congo: South-Kivu...
CCGATGATCAACACGCCGAGATCATCAATTTGACCCAGCAAAGGAATCGTGTCTGGAACAAAATCGAGCGGCGAGACGATGTACGCCACCGACGCCAGAAATGTGCCTTTGACCCAGAGCGGCACACGCGAGTCGCGCAATAATTTCCAAGTGAGCCGCACCTGAATGATGAAGTTGCGGATCATATTCACGTTAGGATCGTATGTCATCGGACGTTTTTCTTTTGCCATGTTGCACCTCGTGAAGCGATTATACAAGATTGGAGATTAAGGATTAAACTTTGATCATCACCTGCAACACCCAAAAAACAATCATCCCGATCAGGATCGTCAGCAAAGCATTGCGTGTGCGCCAGGCGAGGAGCGCGGCGACGAGTCCGGCGATCCAACGGGCGTTGCCCCACGAAAGATCAAGCGGAGAATTGTTTGGGCGCAAAAGTTCGGGCAGGATGATCGCCGCGAGAACTGCGGGCGGTACATAGCGTAAAGATCGCCGCAGGAGCGGCGGCATCTCGAACTTTCCCCAAGCGACGATGAACGAGAGGCGGATGATGAAAGTAACCACGCCCATTGAAATGATGGTGAGCCACAAGTAGGTTGTTAACATGATTTTTTGTTGGTCTCTTATTTAACCTTGAGAACCATTAACTTTTTCCACCGTTTCAATTCGGTGCGACATAAACTGCTCGGCAATCAATCCGGCAGTGATGCCGCTCAACGCCGCGAGGATCAGCCCCAACTTGTAACTTAAATCGTGCGCCGCCAACGCCACCACAGCGGCGACCACCGCCGCCAACGCCGAAGGACGATCCGACAGGGTGGGGATCATAATGGCGATGAAAGTGATCGGCAGGGCAAAGTCGAGTCCCCAAGAGGCTGGCACTTGCGCGCCGAAGAAAACTCCAAGCGCCGTAGAGAGCTGCCATGTTGTCCACAGAGCGAGTGCGCTGCCGAGATAATAGTCATGTTGCGTTTCCTCACCCCCTGCCCCTCTCCCGCTCGGAGAGGAGAGTGAGCGATAGCGAAGAATACCGACTGCATACCCTTCGTCGGTGAGCAAATAGGAAACCAAAAGTTTCCAACGAAGTGACAGTGAAGCGACATAAGGCGCAAGCGAGGCAGAGTAAAGCGCGTGACGCAGGTTGACCACAAAAGTCGTCAGCACGATGACGATGAACGGGGCACTTTCGCGAAAGAGGGTCGTGGCGATGAATTGACTCGATCCGGCAAAAACAATGGACGACATCGCCTGGGCAATCTCCGGCGGCAAACCCGCGCTGCGAGCGAGCGCGCCATAGATCATGCCAAACGGCGCAACGCCAAGCAGGATGGGAAGTTGGGCGCGGATTCCAGAAAAGAATGAGGAGCGGTTTATAAAAATTTCTGTATCAAAGTTGAGCGGTGACATTGCTTTCTCCTTCAATAATCTGGCTGCGTGACAAAGCCGGAGTCTACCCAACCCATTCCATTTTGCAAAGAGCTAAAACAAAATTTTTATCGCATGCGCCCGTCAGCCTATGCTATACTTTCGTCACTATGGCATCGATCCTTGTCGTCGAAGATGATCAGGCGATTGCTCAGATGATCAAGTTAATCTTGAGCAAACACCAACACCATCTGCGTAATGTAACGAATGGCGAAGAAGCGCTCCAGATCATCAACGAAAGCACCCCCGATCTGATCATCTCGGACGTGATGATGCCGGGGCTAAACGGCTTTGGGTTGGCAGAGCAATTACAGAAAGCCAATGAGACCCGCAACATCCCCATCGTCTTTGTGACCGCTTTATCGCAAATTGAATACGTGAGTCATGGCTTGAATTTGGGCGCAGTAGATTATCTCACCAAGCCCTTCCGCGCGCTGGAACTAGAGGCGCGCGTGAATGCCGCCCTGCGTTTAAAGTTCGCTCAAGACGATCTGCGTAAAGCGAATGCGCAGCTCAATGAGTTGGCGTTGGTAGACAGCTTAACCGGCTTGCACAACTTTCGTTACGCCAGCGAATTTTTAGGGCACACCATGTCTCATGCCTCGCGCTACCACGAGCCCCTCTCGGCGTTGATGATTGATCTCGACCACTTCAAAAAAGTCAACGACACGTACGGTCACCTGACCGGCAACGAGATATTAAAAGAACTGGCGGAGATTTTGAAAGGGCAAGCGCGCAAAGCCGATGTGGTCTGCCGCTACGGCGGCGAAGAGTTCCTCCTCTTCTGCCCCAACAACCCTAAAGAAAACGCCGTTGCGATGGCAGAACGAATCCGCAGCGCAGTAGGGGGATACAAATTTCCCCACATCGGTTGGTCGCTTACAGTAAGTCTTGGCGTCGGCACGTATGATCCACAACGGGATGCCACCGCTGAGGCTTTCATCGCCCGGGTAGACGCCGCATTGTATCAAGCAAAAAATAGCGGACGCAACCGAGTGAGCGAAGCGACTTAGCCTCTCACCGCACAACCCCGCCCACACATTTCTTGCACTTCACCGCGCCGCCATGACCCCACAAGATATTGCTCTCAACTTGCAAGAAGGGATTGATGCCGTCAAACGCGGTCAAGCCGAGCAAGCGGTACCGCTATTACTGCAAGTTGTGGAAGCCGACGAAAACAACGAGCAGGGTTGGTTGTGGCTCAGCTACGTTGTAGAGAATCCGCAAGATAAAATCACCGCGCTGGAAAATGTGCTGACGATCAATCCCAACAATCGCGTCGCTCAACAAAATTTGACTCGCTGGCAGACTCAGCCCGCCACCCCAAAAAGTGAATCAACGGTGACGCCGCCAATGGCGGCGGGTGCCGCCCCCTCCAAAGAACCGGACACTGCCTCCGACTACGCCCCTTTTTCGCCTGTCGAATCTGTCAGCGCGATAGACAACATCTTTCAATGCGTCTATTGCGGCGCGCCCGCCGAACGCGACACCCGTAAATGCCCGGAGTGCGGGCGGAAACTCTTCACAAGACGCATCCTCTCCTCGCGGCATACTTCGTACATGTTACGGAGCGCAATTTTTGTCACCATCATTCAATTCGCGCTGGCGGTGATCGAACTGGCAACACTCGCCTCGATTACTTTTCAAGGACGCAATCCAATCGTCGCCTATATCATCTCGACGTTAAACTTGAGCGACTTCTTCGGCGATTATTTATCATGGTCACAAGCGTGGACGCAAGCCTTATTATGGATAGCCGTGATACGAATTGCCATATTCTTGGGGCTGATGACAGGGTTAGCGGCGCGATTCACACCCGCTTACTACGCGGCAATTGGCTTTATGTCATTTGACATATTGTGGGCAACAGTGCGTTGGGTGTATAAATTTCTTGGACCGTTCTCAGCCATCACCGACATCGTCGCCGACATTGCCGGTTTAGCGTTTGTCTTCGCTTCGGATCGCGATTTTGCGATCAACGACGAGCGCATGTTGTGCCAACCTGATCCGCGCATCAAAGGCGGCGCCGAATTAAATCGCCGCGCGCGGTTGTATCGCGTCGAAGGCAAATGGGCGCTGGCGGTTGCCTATTGGCGTGCGGCAATCGGGCAAATGCCCAATCAACCCGAGTTTTACAAAAGCGTCGCCATTGGTTACGCCCAGATCGGTTATTACCAACGCGCTTTGAGCGCGATTGCTGAAGCGCACCGTCAGTCGCCTATGGATGTTGAGATACCGCGCATCAAAGAATTGATCGAGGACAAACAAAAGAAGGACCCAAAACCTAGAGGTTAGAGGTTGGAGGTTGGAATGCAACTTGTTGATCTACTTTGGCAATTACTGATCAATCCAAACATCGTCTACTTGCTGCTCATGGCAGGGTTGTTGTGCCTGGCACTTGCCATCACCACGCCCGGCTCAGGCGCGCCCGAAGTTGGCGCGGCGATCTTTCTGACACTTGCCGCATTAGGTTTATTTCAACTACCTACGAACTGGTTGGGTCTGGCGTTGATCGTCCTTTCGATGATCTTGTTCATGCTGGATTTTCAATGGACGAGTCACGGCGCGATCACCGTCGGCGGCATCGTCACGCTGGTTGGCGGGTCGTTGATGTTGTTCGGCATCAACGTGGAGTCGGTGCGCGTCTCGTTTTGGTTGATCGGTCTCACGGTGTTCGCTACGGTGGGGTTCTTCACGTTCATCGTCGGGGCGGCACTCGCCACCCGTCATCTGCCACCCCGGCAGAATCCCGATTCGGTCATCGGCACCATAGGGGAAGCCAAGACCGATGTTCTTAATGAGGGAACGGTGCAAGTAGGCAACGAATTGTGGACGGCAGAATCGGACGAAACAATCCCGGCAGGCACAAAGGTAAAAGTGATCGAGCGTTCGGGGTTGAAAGTTAAAGTTGTGCGCAGTGATACGAAGAAATAAAATTCTATTTTCCTAAGGAGACACATTATGTCACAAGCTCTTCTCGCTTCAATCTTTCCTCTTTTGTGCTTTGCGTTGATCGCGTTGGCAATTATCGCCGTCGTCGTCGCCAACTCGATCCGCATCATGCCCGAATATCAACGGTTGGTCATCTTCCGTTTAGGACGCAGTCGCGGCACGCATGGACCGGGCATTGTGTTGTTGTGGCCCTTCATTGACACCGGCGTGAAGGTGGACCTGCGCGAACAGGTGCGCGAAGTGCCGCATCAAACTTCGATCACCAAAGACAACGCGCCGATCTCCATTGACTTCTTGTGGTATTACAAAGTGGTAGATGGCGAGCAAAGCATTATTCAAGTGGGCAACTTTGAGATTGCTGCAGCAGGCATCGCCACCACCACTTTGCGTTCGGTCATCGGCGGCATCGCCCTCGACGAAGTGTTGTCACAACGCGAACACATCAACACCACCCTGCGGGTGAAACTGGATGAGATCACTGAGCGATGGGGCGTCAAAGTGACCAACGTCGAAATCCGCGAGATCATCCCGCCGCGCGACGTGCAGGATGCCATGAACAAACAATTGGCGGCAGAACGCACGCGACGCGCGCTCGTCACGCAATCTACCGGCGAGCGCGAAGCGGCGATCAACGTCGCCGAAGGTCAGAAGCAGGCGGCGATCTTGGCGGCAGAAGGTGAACGGCAGTCGAACATCTTGCGCGCCGAAGGCGATAAACAATCGCAGCTGCTCCGCGCCGAAGGTTTTTCAATGGCGCTCAACCAGATTTTCTCGGTGGCGCAAAACGTGGATGGCAAGACGATGTCACTGCAATATCTGGAGACGCTTAAATCCATTGGCGCCAGTCCTTCGACGAAATATATCTTTCCTATGGAGTTTACGTCACTTCTCTCCGGGTTTGTGGGCAAGAAGGAATGATCACAAATTACGAGGGTGGAATTATGAAGGATGAGATTTTTTCATCCTTCATAATTCTTAATTCATCCTTCTTCTCCGATCTCGTCGCCATTCATAATTTACAGAGCGCGTGCTTCGGGCGCGACGCCTGGGGCTATCTTGATCTGATCTCCGTGTTTCTCTCCCCCGGGGTGGTGCGCCTCAAAGCGGTGACAGAGGATCAGGTGGTGGGGTTCGTTGTCGGCGACCCCAATCATTGGGAGCGAACCGGCTGGATCGCCACGATCTGTGTCCAACCCGATCATCGCCAACGCGGCATTGGCAGGGCGTTGTTGGCAAAGTGCGAAGAGGTGATGCGCGAATCGAAAATAAAATTAACCGTGCGCGCTTCAAACGTGACGGCGATCTCGTTGTATCGCCAACAGGGTTACGAACAAGTGGGGCTATGGCAAAGGTATTACGCAGGCGGGGAAGACGGGGTGGTGATGGAAAAAATTAGAGGTTAGAGATTGGAAGTTCAAGGTCTCTCGCTTGCCGCGCAACGAAAGCCCACGTTGTTATAAACCCCATCAGGGCGGTTATTGAAGTGACGCACAGCAACGCGCACGTGAGCCTTCACCGCCGCCCACGAGCTAGAACGCAAAGCGTGAATGCCCACCGACAACGGCGGCGGCACCGTTGGGTTGTAAAGTAACGGGAAGTAAGATGAATAATAAAAATCTTCCACCCACTCGATCACATTCCCCGACATATCCAACGCATTATACGGACTCGCCCCATTCGGATACGATCCAACTTTAGTTGTGTCACCCACAAGCAAATCGTAATTCAACAACGTGTTGTTCGGCGCATCGTTGCCCCACGGATACAAACGCGCATCCACGCCACGCGCCGCTTTCTCCCACTCGTTCTCACTCGGCAGTCTGCGCCCCGCCCACTTGCAATACGCGCTCGCCTGATCCCAACTCACCCAGATTACAGGATAATCGGCGTACATGACATTCGTAAAATAATCGGGGCGCGTTGGCGATGAGGTGTTACTCAACTTGCTGCACCCGCCCGCCTCCACGCACAACTGATAGTGCTGGTTCGTCACCTCTGTTTTGTCAATCCAATAATCCGGCAACTTCACTTTGTGTCGTGGCTTCTCGCTGTCCGACGCTTCAAGATCATTGTCATTCGATCCCATCTCAAACTCCCCAGCAGGCACGAAAACCAACGCCATCGAATCTTTTTTAGAAATAGCAGTCGAACCGATCACCGGAACCGGTGTCAGCGTTGGAATGAGGGTCGGTGGAGGAGTCAGATTCGGTGATGCCGCCACTGTCGCGGTTGCTAACGGAATTAAAGTCGCCGAGGGTGAGGGTGCGGGAGCGGTTGGCGGCGTCACTGTGTTCGAGGTTGTGGCGATCATCGTCGGCGTGCTTTCACTCGATGCACTCTTACCGTTCATCAATCCGAATCCAAGAATCACCAAGAGAACAACTACGGCGAGACCGATGAGCGCAAGTTGCAACGGGAACTCGCGGCGTGAACTACCCAATGCAATGTCCACCGGCTCATGACGTTGTTGGGCGCGACCCAACGCCTTACGCATCTCGCGGATGGTGGGGTAACGACCTTCGGGGCGCGGCGTGATGGCGCGTAAAATAACTTGCGCCGTTGGCAGCGTGATCTCCGAGTTGTGTTTGCGCGGCGATGAAAACTCGGGCGCATGATCGGTAAGCATGGTGAACAACACTGCCGCCGTCGAAAACACATCCACGCGTTGATCGTCGCCGCCTTCCGAGGCGATAAAAAGTGAGCGCTCACTCTCGGAGAGCGGCGCAACTTCGGTGAGACCCGCGCCAAAAATTTTCAGCTCATTGTCAGAATTGATCCACAGATGCGATGGGGCAAAGCCGCCGCGACAGATAGGCAAGTTGAGGGCGTGAATGTAATCGAAGGCAGAGAGAATCTGACGCATGATAGCGAGAGCGTCGGCTTCCTTGATCTTCCCATTGCGGCGCAAACGTGTATGCAGCGTCTCGCCTTCGGGAGATTCAAGAACGGCGTAGAAAGACGTGCTATCTTTGAAGTGATCGTAGAGCAACGGGAGATTGGGGTGATGATGCGAGGCGAGGGCTTCGGCTTCGCGCTCAAAGCGCGCGGCTTCGTCCCCTTCGGCAATTTTGATCAGGCACGAGCGATTCTCAACAGTGTCATACGCTTTGAAGACGTTGAGGCAGTCGGGCGTGAGCGGATCTTCAAGACGGTAACGCTCGTGCAGTACGTGACCAGAGGAAAGCATGAGGGGATTATACAGGAGATAAAATTAGAAAATCCCAAATCTCAAAAACCAAAATCCCAAACTTCAACCTACCTGTCTAACGTCAGTTCGGGATAAGACCGTCATTGCGCTTGCTCCTTCGCTTCGCTCGGAGTGTTTCGCAAAGCAATCTCTGGGTAAAACAACGAGATTGCTTCGCCGCCTACGGCGGCTCGCAATGACAAATCGCGCATGTTTTGCTTATCCCGAACGCAGGTTGTCTACCTGTTTACCTGACTACTTGACTACCTGACTCCCCAACCCCGCCAAAAACTTTTTATCTGCATCGCTCAGATTCGCGCTTTCCAAAAGATCAGGTCGCTTCTGCCACGTGCGGCGCAATGCCTGTTCGCGACGCCACCGGGCGATCTTGGCGTGATCGCCCGATTGCAAAATTTCGGGGACCGCCCAACCCCGGAACTCGGGCGGGCGCGTGTAATGCGGATATTCGAGCAGACCCGTCGCAAACGAATCCTCACTTGCCGCGTTCTCCGCGCCCAGCACATTGGGGAGGTAACGGGCGACGGCGTCAATCATGATCATCGCCGGAAGTTCGCCGCCTGTCAGCACGTAATCGCCAATCGAAATCTCATCGGTGACGAGATGCTCTCTCACGCGCTCATCCACACCCTCATAGCGCCCGCAGATCAACATGATCTGTTCGTGTCCCGCTAGTTCTTGTGCAATAGTCTGGTTAAATGTTCTGCCCAATGGTGAAAGAAGAATAATTGGAATTTCTGATTTTTGATTTTTGATTGCTGATTGCTGATTACTAACCGCTTCCACTGCCGCAAAGATCGGTTCGGCTTTCATCACCATGCCGCCGCCGCCGCCGTAAGGGGCATCATCGGTGACGTGATGCTTGTCGGTGGTGTAAGCGCGAATATCGTGCAGATGGATGGAGATCAGATTCGCTTGTTGAGCGCGTTTAAGGATACTCTCATCCAAGTATGAGTTAAACATAGAGGGGAAGAGGGTGAAAATATCGATTTGCATACGATGATTGTACAATTAACTATGCTAGAATGATCGCGGTTAATTAAAACGATGAACAACTTACCACTTTTCGGCAAGCATAAACAAATTGAAAACCAATTTAAGGCAGATGCCGAGATTGTTCTACATCATGGCGATGTGAAAAACTTCATTGCAACTGTGCCGAATAATTCAGTAAGTCTGGTTGTCACATCGCCACCCTACAACCTTGGTAAAGATTACGAAGATCGGGTTTCGATTGAAAGTTACCTACAGGCTCAAGCCGAGATAATCAAAGAACTTTGCCGAGTCTTGAAAAACGATGGGAGCTTGTGCTGGCAAGTGGGTAACTTCGTTGATAACGGTGAAGTCTTTCCGCTTGACATTCTCTATTACAACATCTTCAAGCAATCCAATCTATTCTTGCGTAATCGAATCATTTGGCGTTTTGGTCATGGGCTTCATGCTTCAAAAAGATTCTCAGGACGATACGAAACGATCTTGTGGTTTACCAAAAGTAAAGATTATGTGTTCAACTTAGATTCTGTTCGTGTACCATCAAAATACCCTGGCAAGCTTCACTATAAGGGTCCTAATAAAGGTAAACCATCTGGAAATCCCAACGGCAAGAATCCTTCTGACATTTGGGAAGTTGTGTTGAAGGATTGGGAAGAAGAAGTATGGGACATTCCTAATGTGAAATCGAATCATCCAGAAAAAACTTCTCACCCGTGCCAGTATCCCGTTGAGCTAATCGAGAGATGTGTTCTTGCGTTAACTAATGAGGGGGATTGGGTATTTGATCCGTATGCAGGAGTGGGCAGCTCGTTGATCGCCGCGATCATGCATAACCGCAAAGCGATCGGATGTGAAAAAGAATCGGCGTACATAAAGATTGCACACGATCGCATTCAGTCTTATCTCAATGGCACATTAAAAATCCGACCCATCGGCACACCCGTCTTTGTTCCCACAGGTCGAGAAAAAGTATCTCAAATTCCAGATGAGTGGAAAACAGAAGTGCCACAGAAGCGATTGCTAGAGAAGAGGAGGAAATACAAATGAAAACTGTAGGTATTTACTCATTCAACAATGGCAAAGAGATTATCACTGCTAAATTCGGCAATGAATTTGAAGAAGTATGCAAGATCATCACGGAAATTCAGAGTCAAAAATATAAAACAAAAACGAGCCGCGAGAAGACAATGCGCGGAAAGAAACTTTATAGTCCGAAGAAACTGAACAAGGCTTTCAAAGAAGTTTTTGAATCCGGGGATTGGCATGATCATCGTGTTCTATGCGAATATCCAACTCAATACTACGTCGGTGATTTTAAGCCGACGAAGACATCTAAAGGGGCATTTAGAGAAATGGATTTCGTAAAAAATCGTGTTGGAGTCGAAATACAATTCGGCAAGTATTCCTTCATGGTCTATAACGTCTGTGCCAAAATGACAATCTTCCACAATCTCAACATTATTGATATTGGAATCGAAGTTGTCCCCATGAAAGATTTCGCTGCGGAGATGTCATCTGGCGTATCTTATTTTGAACAAATTGTATGGGACTTGGAACAGCGTGGAATTTCCAATATTGACATTCCCGTTTTGATTTTGGGCATTACAGCATAAATGAATGAATTTAAATTCTCACCTCACCCTCGCCTCTTCCTCGCCTCGCCGTCGCGAGTTGCTGTCCTTATTTGAGATTCCGTTTGAAGTCCGACCCGCGCATATAGATGAAACGCCCCGCCCTAACGAGCTGCCACAAGAATATGTGCAAAGGCTGGCAAAAGAGAAAGCGGAATCTCTAATTACTAATTACAAATTACATAAAGACGTAATTAGTAATTGGCGAATAGTAATTGCCGCCGACACCACCGTGACGCTTGATGAAGAGATCATCGGCAAGCCGGGGGAAGCGGCGGAGGCAATTGAGATGCTGAAGAAGCTGCGCGGCAGAACACATCAAGTATGTACGGCGATCACCTTAATAAATTTGGACACGGGCGAATCGATTCACGAACTATGTTCGAGCGACGTGCCGATGCGAAATTATTCGGACGAGGAGATCAAGGCTTACGTTGCTTCCGGCGATCCATTGGACAAGGCTGGAGCCTACGCCATTCAACATAA
>Ga0172368_10008228_pt1 | contig 10691 bp, 10 predicted proteins | sample Lak11m_FD_114540 | JGI IMG/M metagenome (GOLD analysis project Ga0172368, IMG submission 114540) | Freshwater microbial communities from Kabuno Bay, South-Kivu, Congo - kab_022012_11m | ecosystem: Environmental > Aquatic > Freshwater > Lake | place: Democratic Republic of the Congo: South-Kivu...
CCATTGTAATCCGTGATGCCTATGGCGTCCATTCAGAGCGCTTTCGCCTTTGCGATAATCTTATTGGGCTTGCCGATGGCTTCCAAGAAAGAGAAGGTGCTATGTCAGTGAAGATGGGTAAACATATATATATAAGGTAAACGGTAAATGGATAAGGCCAGTGTATGTTTTTGATAAAGGAAATCAAATTATAAAGAAAGTTGGAAGTGTACTTGCAAAATACGACATACGAGAATTTGACGATTTAAAAAAATATATAAAAGTAGATTAAAATAAGAATATTTGTAAAAATAAAGATTGACTTTTTGCTACAAAAGATTATAAGATAACTGGGAGTTAAATAGAAATATGGTCTTTACCAATTCACATGAGTATTAACAAATAAATCTTAATAAAATGAAACAAATACAAATCAATCAATCTGCTGGACTTATAGGCACAATTATCGCATTGTCCGGCTTTGTTGTGCATATTCGCCATAAAAACAAAATACATTTTATTGTTTTGGGCGATAGCACTGGCCAAATACAGATTACATATTTCTCAGAAGATCATGAAAGCGAAATTGTAAAAATATTGCTTTCGTTGACTATAGGAAGTACTATAACTGTAGTTGGGAAAATTCAATCTAATTCTGCTGTGAAATTAAACGGTATTGAAATGATTTTATCTTCTATCACTTTACACGCTATCGCGGCTCCATACCCGATAGATGAACAAAGTGATGAACATCGTCGTCTTGACTACCGTTTCTTAGACTTAAGAACACAGCAGAATACACTTATATTTCAAATTCAAACCGCTGTTGAAAGGCTTATGAGAGAGTTCTGGTATTCCAATAAGTTTATTGAAATCCATTCTCCAAAGCTCATGAGCACACCAAGCGAATCCGGTGCAGAATTGTTTGAAGTGAAATATTTCGAAGGAAAAGCCTTTTTGGCTCAATCCCCCCAGTTTTACAAACAAATGGGTATGTCGGCTGGTTTTGACAGAGTATTTGAAATTGGTCCTGTGTTTAGGGCAAATCCATCTTTTACTTCTCGTCATGATACAGAGTTTACGTCAGTAGACGTTGAAATGGCTTGGATTAACTCACACGAAGACATTATGTGTTTAGAGGAACAATGGCTGGAATATGTGCTTATAGGGATCAAAAAGGAATTCAATGAGTTGATACTCAAACACTTCGGTGTTTGTTTAACAGTTCCTTTATTGCCTTTCCCAAGGATTACACATGCGGACGCTGTGCAAATACTTATCAATGCAGGGTACGAGTCGCAACGCGATGGTGACCTTGATACGCAAGGAGAAAAAATTCTTGCGAAGTATGTGATGGAAAAATTTGGACATGAATTCGTTTTTGTGACTGATTATCCAGTCAAAGTACGTCCTTTCTACCATATGCGACATGAAGGTTCTACCACACTGACAAAAAGCTTCGACCTTATATGGAAAGGATTAGAAGTTACTACAGGAGCTCAAAGAGAGCATAGGTATGATATTCTTACACAACAGGTTCTTGAAAAAGGTTTGTCGGTAGAATTATTGTCTCATTATCTTGAGTTCTTTAAATATGGATGTCCTCCGCATGGAGGATTTGGATTTGGTCTTACAAGAATGTTGATGAATTTACTTGATCTTCCCAACGTAAGACAAGCTACCTACCTTTATCGGGGACCTAAACGTTTAACTCCCTAAACGTTTGTATTCTTGAGGTAAGGGATTCCTTATCTCAAGAATTTTTGAAAATGTTATCAGTAAACATGTTGTATTAAAAAAATAAAATTATGAGAAAGGTTTTTATCAAAGACATATTGTCCCAGAAACTTGGCGAAAATGTTCAAGTAATGGGGTGGATTTCAAGCAAACGAATCCACAAAACAGCAATCTTCTTACAGGTAAGTGATTCATCAGGGACGGTACAAGTGGTAGTAACAAAAAATTCTCCTGACTTCGCAAAGAGTAAAAATGCTACTATAGAAAGTGGTATCGTATTACTGGGGAAATTACGCCAATACAAGTTTGGAAAAGAAGTTGAGTGCAGTCAGATTCTCGAAATTTACCCCAACCAAATGACCTTGTCACCAACACCACGTGAGGATTTCGATATTTTTGCGGAGCATTATACAGATTTGGTACTCAAGAATAAGCATCTCTATATTCGCAATCCCAAGACTATCGCTATCTTGCAGTTTCGTGATTTTGTATTAAGGGCAGTGAGAGATTGGTTTTTCAAGAATAAATTCATATCGCTTGAGGCGCCGATTTTGACGCCGCTACCTTTGTACACAGACGGTTCCGCAATGAGTATCACTGTCCATGAGGAAAATATGTTTCTCACACAATGCGTCGGATTTTATCTTGAATCAACTGTGCATGCATTGGATAGAATTTACAATATTGGTCCAAGCTTTCGTGCGGAAGAATCAAGATCAAAAAGACATCTTATGGAGTATTGGCATATCAAAGCAGAACTAACATTTGGTGATCTTGATCAGATGATTGAAATGGTAGAAAGTTTGATAAATCATATTTCCATGAAAGTGGCTACAGAATGCGGACGCATATTTGAAACGCTTGGTACAAAACCATGTCTCGATGGGACACGGGTTCCATATCCACGCATTACCTATCGTGATGCTGTTGAATTGTTGCGCAGTAAAGGGTATGAGGCAACATTTGGTACCTCCTTATCATCAAAAGATGAAGAAGTCTTGTCTGAGCATTTCAATGGTATGGTATGGGTAACGGGAATTCCGAGACTTGTTGAACCATTTCCTTACGTGATTGACCCTAACGATTCTGAAGTTTGTGTGGTTGCTGATTTAGTTGCCAGCAGAGGCTACGGTGAATTGTTGGGTACTGCCGAAAAAATTTATAATTATGCGATGCTAGAGCAACGCATGAAAGATAAAAACAAATTCGATGATCCACGGTATGAGTGGGTGAAAGAAGTTCATCAGATGGGTTGTGTGCCACATATCGCATTTGGTATGGGTGTCGAACGACTTTTAAGATGGTTATTACAGATACCGCATGTTAGGGATTGTATAGCTTTCCCTAGAATATTTAGAAGAAGTGTATATCCGTAATATATATCATAGTTAAGATCAGTTCTTTTTTGAACTGGTCTTTTTTTAAATTGTTCATGCCTCATCTATAGAAAAAATATTTTCTTGTGAATTTAATGTACATTGTACTCATAAAGGATATGTTGCGATAGGATCTGTATGCCCAATATCAGTATTGAACAATATCGGGAAAGTATAATCTTTGCAAGACCCTAAAACAATCGTTTTTAATTTTTCTATATCTTCGGCAGTATAGCCTTTAGGTCTGCCGACAATCATTCATTTTAGTTCTTTAAAAACTCAAGATAGTGCTAGGTCTTGTAGATGGCTAGCTATACGTGAATAACTTTCTCATTTAGCAAAATTTCATGAACTCTCTGGCAGTTCCCAAAAGAAAATCTTGCCAGAAAAATCAGGCCAATATTTTGTTCATCTGAGATGTAGAATAGAGGTGATACACCCTCAAAGCAATTTTCATATACCCGTTCATTGTTTTAATCGTTCATATCATGGGTTTTTTTGCATGATTCTTGGCCTAGTCATATCATCTTTAGTAAACCAATTTAATATTTCGTCGGTTCGTTCATCTGATGCCTCTATCTTACCTATAGGCTCATCTTGAGCTATGGCTCTTTGTAAATATTTTAATGTGTATCCATTGATTCAATAGTAATCTCAAAATTGAGTTAAAAAAGCTGGTCAATAAAAGGTAGTGAGACCGGCTTGTGTATATAAAGCAAAATGTAGGACACTAATGTCTGAAAAGCCAATAAATATTTTTGGATGATTTTTAATAAGTCCGTAATCAATATGTTCGATTAATTGATTCGCATGAAATCATCATATCGCACACATTATCATCTGGACATCATCATCCAAAAACATATCTTCAATGTCTTGGACTCTTTGTTTGACATCCCCTGCAGTATAGTCTGTGACTATTTTCGCATTTTTTCAAAATTTTATTTTATATCATAGATCGGTCAAATTTTTTATTGCATTATCAACCCTATGATTCACAATACCCAGCAATGGTCATGAGGGGCTTACTATTCATATTGTTAATCATGGTAATATTTTTTTAGGTTTAATCATGTTTTTAGCTCGTAAATATAGATAAAAAATGAAAATTTTATAAACAGGTATCGATTATTTGCAATATCAATAATATGATTTAAACCTTATAATAATAGACATATTTATTTTGTTATTTTTTTTAAAATGTATTCTTAAGATTATAGGAAAATTATATTGCATTTTATGGAAAAATATGTATTTTATGGGTATATTTTTATCATATAACAACGATCCAAATGAAAGAAACATTCGAGTCATTGAAATCAATAACTGGCGCTAAAGAGTTTTTGGCTGGACTACCAGAAGAATGTAGAAAAAATCTCAATGCGGTTTTGTGCCAATGATGCTCGCAATCATTCGATGTTTTTTTGTCTAATAGGAAAAAAATATCCGAGGGGACAATGGCGTCTGAAAATTTTGATGAACAGCAGGCGTTGAATGCAGGGTGGAAAAAATCTTCCCGCACCGTGATTTCCGGAGTCTACCCTTCAATGAAGGTACTAGAGAACGCTCAAATGAATGTTTTGGAGTGTAATGACGAGAATTTCCCCAATATGAAGGGTGAAAAAATGTTTACTTTAAAAGCTCTACAAAATGAGATAAATAATAATGGGAAATCAACCCTACCTTCTTGGCAGTCTTTTAAGGCAATTGTGGATTCGTATCCATCATATCAGGATTTTTTTGAACAAGAAAATCCTAAACTAGCTGGATGGTGCCATGTCACAAATCAAAGTTTCTATGAAGTAGGAAAGGCTTTTTATATTTGGTGCGCTGATGGCTCTTATGTTTATGGTGATAGTGAGTGATGGGACTGGGGCAAGGCAAATGAGCATTCTTTGTTTTCTGGGTACGCCTACTAGAAAATGAATTCACATCGGACCATTGCTAGCCAGAGAGAACCGTTTTATTTGGCTAAATAACATATGAAAATAGATATTATAGACGCTCATTCTCATGTATGAAATGATTTTCTATGAGTTAATTGTCCGATAGAAGAGTATTTGACTCATGCCACCAAACTTAATGTGAAGAAAACGCTATTGATGCCAGTTCCCACACCGATAATAGAAGATAAGGCTTGAGTGCACATGCCATGTATATGGGAAATAAAAGACAATAAACAAGTACATTACTTCAAGAAAGATATAGGTAAGGATCGAGAATTATCTCAGGAGAATCCGCCCAATCCATATGCACAAGTGAATCATGAATTGCTAAACAATATTTCATTGTGGAATATGTCTCAAAAAGGAATTAAATTTCATGGTGTGCCTTTGATTCACCCCAAATTAGATACCAAAGAGGAGATAGAAAAGATAATATCCAATAATTTTGTCTATGCAATAAAAGTGCATGGGATAGCGACGTTTACTTCTCCAGCAGATATCTGACAAGAAATATGTGACATAATCAAAAAATATAATAAGCCACTCATAGTGCATACAGATTATTGTGATGGAGAGATGTCTACTATGCTTCAGCAGTTATTGAGAAAAAACAATCCTGTAGATCGGGTACGCTTTTGAATCGAAAAGTGAATCAAGATATTCATAACCCATGCGGGCAGATTGTCCAAAGAAGCAGTAGACTTAGCTAAGTTACATAAAAATATATGATTTTGAATGGGACCAGATTTGTTGCTAGGACACGAAAAAAAATGATTATATGATAAAGATGACAATGTTATGGGTCGATGCATTAATAATATCCCGTCAAATCAATTGATGTTTGATATAGATTACTGACGAAATGTGTCAATGAGATGAGAATGGAAAAATAAAAATCGATGATGTGCTGAGAGATTACTATATGAATGATATAAAAAATGACTTACTGAGAGGGGAATATATTCTATACTCTATGAAAATGCAAATTTTTTCTTTGGGCTGTAAATGGTATCATCACTAATCAAATTCACCACACTTCTGTTTGAATTTCATCCTCAAAAAACTACACTCAATCATTCACCCAAAAGTGAATGATTTTTAGGCATTACCACAATATATCATGCACAAGAAGATATTCCTCATAGGGCTTATCGCTGCTTCGCTATTGCCGCTCGGCACTACTTTTGCCAAAGACCGAAATCTGCCTGGCATCAAGATCATCAAACGCGCCGATCGGTGAGCGAATGAGACTCTTAGATATTCAAAACAATCTGCAAAAGACGTAAAGGAGCTACTAGCAGAGAAGAGTCAACAGGAATTGGATGAGCTCCGACAGTCAAATCCAGAAAAAGCTGCTGCCAAGGAAAGGGCAACATACGAAAGCACTATGGCTACCAATTATCTCGTCAGCGATTACGCTAGCGAGCAGACGATTGATGAGATCCGTTATGAATATCTCGGCAATTATCTCAGACGACCGGAATCTGTTCATAACAATAAAGTGAAAGTCATTGTACATCATACGGCTGGTGATTATACATCTTTGCTCACCGGAGGCACAGGTGTAGTCAAAAAATATCTCCAAGATGTATATAAGTATCATACAGTATCTTCAAGTAGTTCGTGTAAAAACTGCAAGGGATGGGGCGATATCGGCTATCATTTTCTTATTGATCCGTTTGGCAATATCTACGAAGGAAGAGCAGGCGGGGAGTGAATCGTAGCTGCACATACAGCATGGAACAATACGCCGAGCATCGGGATTGCCCTCATGGGAAATTTCAATATCCAACAGCCTACCAATGAGCAACTCAAATCGCTCATCAAGCTCACGATAGCTTTAGCTAAAAAATATAAGATAGATCCAAATAGCAGAGTGATGTATTTCGAAAAAGGGAAAGAAGCGCCATATATAGATACCACAGAAAATTATGCGATAGCCTGACATAGGGATGCAGGCAATACTTCCTGTCCAGGTGAAAATCTCTACAAACTCTTGCCTGATCTCAGGGTGCAGGTCAAGCAATGAATGGGAAGGATAAGACTCACGAGCGCCATCGCCGCGACATGAACGACAGCAATCGTACCGACGCTCAGTCAACCGAAAAATCTATGAACGCAAATAAAATGATTCTACTATAGCACCAAGAAGTCCGACACTTTCGTTCTCCCTTTTTCCACTAGCAAAATCAAAAGCTGCACATGAACCGACGAGACCATGACCGTCAATAGCTGTAGCGTTTCTCAGGGAAAACTCACCATCACGCTCACCAAAAACAAATTCGCCAGTGGTATCAAGCCGATCAAAATTGTCACTTCCGAAGGAGAGAAAATCATCAGCTTCAAAATATTCCGGCAAGAGGATCTGGATGTTCTGCTCAGCGTGCTCAAACAAGATTATGTAAAATACCGCATCATGACTTCGCCTGACGGAACGATGAATAAGATTACCCACAAGGTTACGATGGATGAAGCCAAGACCTACATGCAGGGCAAGGTAAAAGTCTTGCTCTACGATCTGAGTAATTATGATACGCGAAATCTCTCCTGTGAAGGCAAATGTGTCATCAACGCAGACGGCAAGACCTACAAAGATCAGACTCCTATCATAGAATCGCATAACGGATTTCTCTATCTCACGATAGAGGATAGTATCTATGGTCCCGAAAAGATGACGGTCACTCCTGGCAAATCAGGTGGGCTCATCACCTTCACCAATTACAAGAGAGCGTCCTACGCCAAGAACCCTCGGAATATGTTCCGCGGTTCTATCACCTTCGCCAAAGACAAAATCAAAAATCTCAAATCTGGAAACTACGAACTCAGATATACCGTCGTCAACGAATTGCCTTTCAATGACTACCTCAAAGGAATCGGCGAGACGAGTGAGCAAGACAACAAAGAGAAAATCAAGCTCATGGGCTTGCTCGCAAAATCATACGCACTCTTCTACATGAATCCGGAAAACAAACATCCATCTATCCCGGAAGGCGCTTCCTACACGGCTATAGATTCCCCTGATATGTTCCAGAAATACGTCTGAGCCGGAGCAGAAAAAACATTCAAGATCTATCAAGCATTGCTTACACAGACAAAAAATCAGATATTATTGTATAGCGGATATGTTCCTATCTTGCCGTACTTCAGCTGTTCGGCAGGATTCACCTTCTCTGCACAAGAGAAGCGAGGATGGATCGATACGCCATATCTCCAGTCACGTTACGATCAAGAAAAATGCGTAGATTTCCAAGGGCATGGTGTAGGCCTCAGCGGCAAAGGCGCACAATATCTCGCAGAGCAGTGAGGGACAAGCGAGCAGATCCTCGACTATTACTATCCAGGAGTCAAAATGCAAACTATACAATAGATGAAAAAATGTAGTTATCATTCCGAATTCTGCTGTCATTGCGAACGAAGTGTGGCAATCTAGCAGAAGGAATTCAAACATTATACCACCAGATTGCCACGTCGCTATGCTCCTCGCAATGACGGTGGAAGTAATGACGAGCATGGTTTAGAATGTAGGACTAATCGATGCGAAAAATTCTCAAAAAAATTTTCACATGAACGACAGATCAAGCGATCAACAAGATTCTTGAAATACATGCCAAGAAGGGTTTTTGCATCGTCGATTATCTTTACTTCGCACAGATAGGTGCGCAAAGGATTTTTGATACGCAGAAAGGAAACACAGAACCCGGACGATTTAAAAACGTTCTCCTTCCAGACTACAAACAGATCGACACCTGCGCGATCCGCACAGCATACAAACAAGCGATTACGCACGCAGACATAGTGCTCCCAGACGGGATAGCGCTTCAGCTTTTTTATTTTTTCGGATTCCGCAAGCGACTCCATAATCTCAACGGTACCGATTTTTGTCCAGCATTTCTAGAGCATGTGCACAAACATCACAAGATGAATCTCATTCTCTATGGCACCTATCCGGATTTGCTTACACAGACAAAAAAATACTTAGAGAAAAAATGATACACGGTCGGCTACGCTCAAGACGGCTACGACAATCTCAATCGGGAACAGGTCCATGAATGTCTGGACCCCGAAGCCATCAACGTGCTTCTCGTTGCAAGATCAAATATCCAATATCCAGTGCAAGAGATATGGGCTCACGCCAATCAAGACATGATACAGGCCAGCAATCTCATCGTCCTCAACCAATGATGAACCTTCGATTTCCGAGTCGGCAAGCAGAAAAGAGCTCCGGGATTTATAAGATCACTCAGATTGGAATGGCTGCGGAGAGTGATTTCCGATCCGCGCAGAAACATCAAAAAGATACGATATACCCTCTTTTTCTTCGAATATATTTCCTATTATTTACTATTGAAAAAAGAGTAGTTTTTGATATTAACAATATCGAGTATTACATTGCTTATTTTCTTTGTTATTTAGAATTTAAAATTTAGCATTTAACATCTCTTTGAATGCACTTGAAAGATAAAAAGAAACTCTATCTAGAACCTGAGCAATTATTGAAGATAGATGAAGAACTGGCAAACGGCATAGCCATCAAGGCTTCTGTCTTGTTCGAAAAGAACAAATTTCTCGACAACCAAAAAGATCTGATAGAGGAATTTATGGCAGAACTCATGGACAAACTCCAGGTCGAAGAATCTGACATAGAACAAGTAAAAAGCGATTTTGAGATTCTTCTCCAGGGACTCAACACCAAACTCAAGGCATTCGCTGATCAATTCGGAGAAGTGGAATTCTTTCCTATCAAAGGATACATCCAACTCGTCGTAGACAATCTGTTTATGACATCGATGATCGGAAATGTGACTATCGTGATTTTCAGAGAACATAAATTATATTATACACTTCACAACGGCGTCAATGCACAAGGCAAGATTGATCTCTTCTCAGATTTCGTCGAAGGCGACGTAGAGGCAGGAGACGAGATATTATACGTGTGAACCAAGATTTCTGACGTCATCGATCAGCATGATTTCAAGGAAGTCGAATCCATCCTCAAGTCAGAAGAAGTCTCATTGATAGATTTTATCCACGAAGTAGTTACGAGCAGATTAGACAAAAAACATGTCGGATTTGTCTCTCACTATACCGTACAATATATGCGTTCAGAAGAGAAGAGCGGAGGATTGCATTTTTCTCCTAAGCTAGGCAAATTAGGCAAGCTCGGAGATTTCGCCGCAGGAGGTTTGATCGCGAAGTTCAAGAACATGTTCCTCAGAAATAAATATCAGGCAACCGTGTTTTTGCTCAGCATCGTCATCCTCTTTATGCTCTATAGTTTATTATCTGATCTTATCGGCACCAACAAGGATACGGTTTTTGTGACACCGGAAGGAGTTTCCATAGAAGTCACGGTCGATGATATCAAGAAAGATATCTTCCTCTTCCAATCCATGGATCCTACAGGAGACGAAAAATCACTCAAATATCAAGACATCATGAACAAGCTCAGCGCGCTCGAAAGCAAGGGTAAGCGGCTGGAAGATGTCGCTCAGCTCCAGAAGATTTTGAGAGCCGACTACTACAAAGGCTTCAATATCATCGCTATCAACAATCTCACTCAATTCGATGATATCGCTACAGGAAGGAAGACCAAGGTCATGACATTCAATACGACCGAACAAGGAAAATTATGAGATCTTACCAATATCTTCTA
>Ga0172368_10008230_pt1 | contig 10689 bp, 14 predicted proteins | sample Lak11m_FD_114540 | JGI IMG/M metagenome (GOLD analysis project Ga0172368, IMG submission 114540) | Freshwater microbial communities from Kabuno Bay, South-Kivu, Congo - kab_022012_11m | ecosystem: Environmental > Aquatic > Freshwater > Lake | place: Democratic Republic of the Congo: South-Kivu...
CCCACGGCAACCATTCGCATCATACACCTCCTGGCCTTTATCGATAAAATATCAGTTCCGCAAAACAAACGCTTTCCCTTCCAGCCGAGGGAAGTGTTATAAACATTTTTCCATGGACGACCGCATCACACTTGTGGCGTCAACAACGAAAGGAGACCCAACCATGAGCGAACCGCTCTACCTGAAGATCCGCATCCTTGGCTTCAAAATTACGCTGGTGGAGCAGAATATCCGTGACATTCTGCGCTTTTCTTTCCCCCGCGTATCGGAAGCCCGCCTCGATGTGATTCTCGCCGCGCTGAAAGAGCTGGCGGCGCTGAACCGGCAGTTGCAGGCGTGATGGAAGATTGGAAGATTGGAAGGTTGGAAGAGTGGATGAGTGGATGAGTGATCGATAGCCTTCCATCCTTCCATTCTTCCAATCTACGGGAGGACCGAATTATGACGACCGATGACCGTTTGCTGATCGGCGAATTGCGGGCCGGGGTGAAGGAGTTGCGGGAAGCGCGTGCCGAGGACGGCGCCAAGCTCGACCAGTTGCTGGAGGATGTCGCTTTTCTGCGCGGCTTGCTGGAGACGTACCACACGCCGTTCACCTGCCCGCATGGAGCCGCAGTGGGGGAACTGCAGTCGTTTAAATACCGGGTGCTGGGCGCGGCGTCCGTCCTGTCGTTTTTGATCGGCATCGCCGTGCAAGTGGTGAAGGAATTCTTCACCCAGAAGGGAGGCACCCCATGAGTCGTTGGACGCACCTGATCATCCATCACACCACCACCGGCCCGCGCGAGACGGTGGCTTCTCTTCGCGCCAACCACGTCGAGAAGCGCGGATTTTCCGACATTGGCTATCACTATGTGATAGAACGTGACTGGCTGGGGCGCGGCCATCTGAAGCGCGGCCGGCCCGATACCCGCGCCGGCGGTCATGCCGGCAAGCGCAGCGAGACCTTCGATAAACGCGACTGGAACGCCTTCGCCCTCGGCCTGGCGGTGGTGGGCAATTTTGAACCTGCTTACGGCACGCCGGAGCACATGACCGAGCGGCTCTACGGCGCCGTGCTGGCCGCCGCCTGCCACCTCTGTAAAAAGTACGGCATCCCGCCGGAGCACGTGAAATACCACCGTGAAGTGAAAGCCACCGCCTGTCCCGGCGGCTGGTTCCCAATGGCGCGGCTGCGAAGCGACCTGGGGCGGGCGCTGGCAAAGACGTAAGTTTTGTGAAACCGCAGATTTCGCAGATTGCACTGATTAAAGGAGCAACCCTTATGAGTATTGCATGGAAAACCGCGTTGTGGCGCTTTGCGCGCGTGTTCGTCTTCGGCGGCATGGTATCGCTGGTGGCGTATATGAGTGGCCATCTGGGCGAGTATAAGTTCCCCGCCGTGCTGCTGCCGGTGTTGACGGCGCTGCTGTCCGCGCTGGATAAGTGGGTACGGGAGCAGGGGAAGGGAGCGGTGGGAGAGTGATTGGTGAGTAGTTAGTAGTGAGTGGTGAGCGTTATGTGCGGGAACGGGCATACCCTTATGGCAGCAGCGCGCTGGCCGCCACCGACAGCGCCGCGTAATCGCCAATGGCTTCGCCGAGGGCGGCGGGGAGGATGCGGCAGGCGGCGGCGGTGCCGGGGAGGGCTTCTTCGCGGATGGCGCGCTCGGCCAGCGGCCAGAGAAGGTCGCCGGCGCGGAGGTAGATGCTGCCGATGACGATCACCTCCGGGTTGAGGAGATCGAGGAGGAGAGCCAGCGCGCGACCCAACTGGCGGCCTACGATTTCCACCACTTCACCGGCGATCGGATCGCCGGCACGGGCAGCGTCGAAAATGGCCTTCGCGGTTAAGGCGCGCAGGTCGGCCGGCGTCGGGCAGAAGGCTACCGTTTCGCCGTGTTTCCAGTGTTTGCGCACCACCTGCTGTCCCAGGCGGGCGATGCTGTGGCCGCCCAGGAAGCCTTCCACGGAGCCGTGCTTGCCGTAGCCCGCCGGTCCGGTATGCTCCAGGCGCACGTGGCCGATCTCGCCGGCCAGGTCGCAGGCGCCCGCGTAGAGCCGGCCATTGAGGATGAGTCCGGCGCCGAAGCCGCTGCCGAAGGTGAGGAAAATCATATGCCGCATGCCGCGCCCGGCGCCCCAGCGCCACTCGGCCAAAGCGCAGGCGTTGGCGTCGTTCTGCAGTCGTGCCGGCATGCCCAGCTTCTCCTCGAAGTGGCGAACGATGGGCACTTCATCCCACCCCGGCAGATTGGGCGGTCCGAGCACCACCCCGCGCGCGCTGTCGAGCGGTCCGCCGCAACTGATGCCCAGCGCCGCCGGCTGTGCGTCATGCCGCCGTATCAACTCGCGCGCGCTCGCTTCCAGCCGCTCCAGGGTGCGGTCTAAGCCCTCGGTGGCAAATACCTGCCGGTCGCGAATCTCTACCCCGTCCGCGGTCAGCCGTCCCAGCACCACCGCGCACTTCGTCCCGCCGATATCGAAGCCCAGCAACTCTTCGTCAGCCATGTCATGCTCCGCCAGTCATTTCTTCGTGACGAGCGGCAAATATCCTGCCGGAGAGCAGGAGCCGTCCGCTTGCGTGTGGAACCTTTGCAGGCATGACCTATGATCGCCTGGATCGCCGCCGGCTGCGAATGTATCCACTGGCGGAGCGGGAGCACAAGCTGGAGATGGCGCAGATCGCCGTGCACCCCGCTGCGCCGGTGTCGCTGGATGACGCGATGACCGCAAGGGTGGGGCGGGCGGCCGCACGAGTGCGGAAGGCACGGCAAAACAGACGGCCTGTAGTATTGACCTTTGGCGCCCACCTGATCAAGAACGGGCTGGGGCCGGTGGTGATCCGCCTGTTGGAGGAGGGGTGGGTCACCCACATCGCCACCAATGGCGCCGGGTCGATCCACGATTGGGAGTTCGCCTTCCTGGGGAAGAGCACCGAGGACGTGCGGGCGAACACCGCGCGGGGGCAGTTCGGCGCCTGGGAAGAAACCGGGCGGTTACTCAACCTGGCGGTGGCCGTCGGCGGCGTCAATGGGCTGGGCTACGGGGCGTCGGTGGGGAAGATGATCGTGGAGGATGGGCTGCAGCTCCCGTCGCGAGAGGAAGTGGCTGCACGCATTGCCGGGCTGCCTGCCGGCGAGACACTGGGCGCGCTGGCCGATGTGTATTACCTGCTTTCCGAGTTTAATTTACCCGCGGGGTGGCTGCCGATATCACATACGGCGAAAGAATGCAGCGTGCAGGCCGCCGCTTTCCGGCTGGGCATTCCCTGCACCGTGCATCCGGGCATCGGCTACGACATCATTTACACGCACCCCATGAATTGCGGCGGGGCCATCGGTCGCGGGGCAGTGCGCGATTTCCTGTCCTATGCCGCCGCCATCCGGCAGTTGTCGGGCGGCGTGCACCTGGCTGTCGGCTCGGCCATCATGGCGCCGATGATCTTTGAGAAATCCCTCTCCATGGCCAACAACCTGGCGCTGCAGGAGGAGGGGAAGCCGCTGTCCGGCTACTATCTGCTGGTCAACGACCTGCAGCCCGGCGAGTGGGACTGGTCCCAGGGCGAGCCGCCCATAGACCATCCTGCCTATTACCTGCGCTTCTGTAAAACCTTTGCCCGCATGGGGGGCGAGTTGGATTATTTGTGTTTGGATAATCGGCAGTTGATGGTGGGATTGTACCAGGCGTTGAAGGCATAAGAAGCGAAAACAGGCAAACCCGTATGTCGTCAGCCACGCAGCCCCAACGCGATACTCCATGTTGGGGCTGCGTGGCTGACGACATACGGGTTTGCCTGTGAAATATTCTGCCTCTTCCCACCCGGGCGTTGGGCCGTTACTTCTTCAAACACCCCGGCACGCCGCCGTTTTCACGGTGGTAGCGGATGCACTCGCAGCAGATGCCGTGGTTCGCGCAGTCTTTGGAGCCGCAGGTGCACTTCTCTTCGTTCTTCTTCTTATTCTGACACTCGGCCATGGATTTTCCTCCAGATGAGTTAGTGGTGAGTTGTGAGTAGTCAGTAGCGAGGAGTCGGTATTAATAAATGAGTAGCAGGTTGTATGAACAGCACAGCCTTACCCACTACTTACTACTAACCATTCACTATGAACTGATCACACCTAATCATGCCCTGTCGAACGGGGGGTTGTCAACCCGCGCCTTCCGGGCAGCTCGCTCGGATTATTCATGAAGTGCCTGTAGCCGCAGCCCTTAATGGGTGCGCGGGCGCTTCATGAATGATCCGGGCAAGAAAATTTACAGCACTTCGTTCATGCTGCCCGTGCGATAGCCTTCCAGGTCAAGGGTGACATACTGGTAGCCCAACTCGCGCAAGCGGGCAGCGATGCGAGCGCGCAGGATGGGATCGAGCAGGTGGGCGATCTCCGCGGCGGGCACTTCGATGCGGGCGACTTTCTCATGATGCCGCACGCGCACCTGGGCGAAACCGAGGTTGCGCAGGAAATCCTCCGCTGTCTCGATGGTCTCCAGCGCGTCGCGGGTGATGGCCGTGCCGTAGGGAATGCGTGAGGCCAGGCAGGCGTAGGACGGCTTGTCCCAGGTAGATAGCCCGAAAGCGCGCGACAGCTCGCGTATCTCCGCCTTGGTCAGGCCCGTCTCCAGCAACGGACTGCGCACGCCCAACTCGCGGCCTGCGCGCTGCCCGGGTCGCCAATCGCCCGCGTCATCAGCGTTATTGCCGTCCAGCACGGCGGCATAACCTTCCTGTCCGGCGAGCTTCACCAGGCGGCCGAACAGGTCGGATTTACAATAATAACAGCGGTCACTCGGGTTGGCGACAAAGCGCGCATCGGTCATCTCTTCGCTCTCGATTACCGTATAGCGCGCGCCCATTTCCTCCGCCAGCCGTTTCGCCTCCGCCATCTCGCGTGCTGGGTAGCTGTCCGACTCCCCGATCACCGCCAGCACGGCGTCAGCTCCCAGCGTCTCCAGCGCCGCGCGCAGCAGCAGCGTGCTGTCCACCCCGCCGGAAAACGCCACCACCACCCGCTCCAACTCTCGTAGCGAGGTTTGCAGTCGTTCATACTTACCTTGAATCGTCTCATTCAACGTCAACGTCATCTTTACTCCCTCGAAAATCAATTACCCCATAATTTATCGCAATAGGAGAAATATTGTCCAGCCGGGGGAGGGAGCAAGCAGAAGCTATTCACTGTTGGGAAGCCAGTTCATCCAACAGTGTGCTGACCGTGTGTTCATCTCCTTCGAGAAAGAGCGCGGCCAACGGCCCTCGACCATGCAAGGCATGGAGGAGAAAATCAATACGCAATATCTTTTCTCCCGTGGTGCGGCATAACGGCCACTTCGCTGCATATTCCTCAGCCGGTCTGGGATTGCCGGTCATCAGGTATTTGTTGACCTGTTTGCGCCAGGCTTCCCAGGTGAACCGGCAACCGCAATGAACGCAGTGGAGATATTCTGCGCGATGTTTCAGCTTTTGCCAGTATTTTTGCCACTGTTCTTCGTGACCGCAATGCGGGCAGGTGAATTTACCATCGGCATGCCTGCCGCAACCCCGGCATTTCACACAGAGCACTTCCGCGGCAGGCCGCTGCGGTGCTGCTTCGGTCACAATATGCGTGTCAGGGCGCTTCACCCAGGTCAGGCAGTGGGGGCACGGCAAACGAATCCGGCCCTTTACCGATTGTGCATATTGGTGCCGTCCCCAGGCTTTGCCGCAGGTGCAGTGGTACTGATCATCGGAATAATTTAATGTCAGGGGATTCAGACAGGCAAAACAGAGCGGCCGGCCGGTCAGCGAGCCACGACATGCATTCCAGGTCAACGTGGCCCGGCATGTGGAACAGAGAAAGGTTCTCTCCGGCGGTGCCACCCATTTTGGCCGAAAATGCCGGGTGCGAAGAATCAGCGTGCCGCATTCCGGACACGGCACTTCTCCGCAGTATGCGCGCCAAACTTTTACCACATCGAGCGCACGTGCATACAACCCCTCTCCGACCTCTAACAGCATCTCCTCATCCGAGATGCCAATTAAATAATCGCGATAGAGCCGGCGAATACGATCTAACGGCACCCGCGGACTCCAACGTATCGTTACTTTCGCCATGCGTTCCTCCTATACCGAAACCAGTGACAATCTGCCTCTGATAGTGTAACGGGAAGTTGCAATGGGCGTAAGCGGGGGGGTATGGTGCGGACACGCGCGAGGCGATCCGGAACACTTTGATGATGTATGGCACGTGAATCGTTCCGGAACCAGGAACCGGCTCTTTTCTTGACGCTCGACGCTCCTGAGTGCTACACTAGGCCGATTTCAGGGCTTTGTATTATTAACTTCAGGAGGCTTTTCATGGCATCTACCGCCGATTTTAAAAACGGACTGACCATCGAGCTCGATGGCGATGTTTTTCAGATTGTCGAATTTCAGCATGTGAAGCCGGGCAAGGGCGGGGCGTTCGTGCGTACGAAACTGCGCAATCTGAAGGTCGGCAGCGTGATCGACAAGACCTTCCGCGCGGGCGAGCGCATCGAGATCGCGCACGTCGAGCGCAGGCCGCTGCAGTTCCTCTACAAAGCCGGTGACGACTACGTGTTCATGGACAATGAAACTTTCGACCAGATCAACCTTGATGCTGACCAGATCGGGCCGCAGGCGAAATACCTGATGGACAACCTAGAGGTGCTGATCGCCACCCACGAGGGAACCGTGCTCGGTGTGGATCTGCCCGATACCATCGAAGTCCACGTGAAGCAGACCGACCCCGGCCTGAAGGGTGATACCGCCTCCGGCGGTTCCAAGCCGGCCACCCTCGACACCGTGGAAGATGCCGTGGTAACGGTGCCGCTCTTCATCAACGAAGGCGACATGATCCGCGTGGATACCCGCTCGGAAAAGTATATCGAGCGCGTGAAAGGATGAGGAAGAGTGGAAGGTTGGAAGAGTAGATTGATGAATGGGTGAATGGTGAGTGGATGGATTCATACATCGATAAGTCCGAACCAACCATCAATCCACTCTTCCATCCTTCCATTTTTCCATCCTTCCAACCTTCCAACTTTCCATTTAGAAAGCGTGGCGTGCCATGGCGGAGCCCATTCAGGCGAGCGATATCGAAGAGATTTGCGACCTTATGGAACAGTGGGGCATCGCCGAGGTGCACCTGAATATCGAGGGGTCTGCGCTGGACCTGATCCGGCGGACTGTTCCCGTCGTCGTGCCGGCGACAGGAGCGGCAGCGGGCCACGCGGTCCCGCCCAGCGAGCCGAGTGCAGAGATCACCGAAGAGGAGCTCGAATACATCTGCGCGCCGGCGGTGGGGGTGTTTCACCTGGCGCATCGGGGATTCCCGCACGGCGCCCCACAGTCCGGCGATCAGGTGCAGGCCGGGCAAACGATCGGCTCGATTGAGCTGATGCATGTTCCGAATGATCTTGTCTCCCCGGTTTCGGGTACAATAGATAGTATCCTGACCGATGATGGCGCCGGCGTCGAGTATGGGCAACCGCTCATGAGCATCCGGCCGTATGAGGAGGTAAGTGAAAATGAAGCGGGCATGTTGCCACCCCCGGGCTAGACCGGGATTCTGGGCACTGATCGAGATCGTGGTCGTGGTAGCGATCATTCTCGTCGCATTTTCGTTTTACTGGGGCCTGTCGGGCAGCCAGAACGGGGCCGCCGAACGGGAGCTGTTGGATCCGACCGGCACCACCGTGGCCACGAACTTGCAGAACAAGCTCGAGGCCGGCAGCGGCAACGGCCCGAACTCGGCGCCGGCCTACGGGCACCCGGCTGCGCCGCAAAACAACCGGCTTGGTCCCGATGGACATCCGGCGACCCCGGACAACACTACGGCGACGAATCCCTCGACGAACCCAGCGCCCGCGCCGAATGTCCGGCAGCCGCTCACGGTTCCCGGGCGGGCGGTGTATAAGGCGCAGGGTGAGCAATGCATGGAGAACCTGCGCGAGCTGCGGATGATGATCCAGATGGCGACCGACGATAACAACGGCACCTTCCCGCGGTCGCTGACCGATGTGCCGGACAGCATCAAGGTGCGCACCTGCCCGATCGGCGGCCAGGATTACGTGTATGACCCGGATACCGGCAAAGTGCATTGCACGACGCCGGGGCATGAAAGTTATTAGTGATCAGTGAGTAGTAAGTAGTGCTATATGTCCGGTCCGGTGGTTGAGCAATCAGGGGAGCTCTGCGGCGGTACTCCGCCGCACTATTCGATTCTTTCCGCAGCTTCCGCGTCGTATCGAAACCACCGCGGTATAGGTTAGCGTTGCTGGGACGGCGCCGGGTAGGGTGGTGAATTCGTGGGCTTTACGCTACGGCGGGCAACGGCGCGGGATTTCCTGGGCATTGCCGCACTGGATCGGGTGGTGTGGACGGGCGCGCGCGATCGGTTTATCCCGGATGGGGAGCACGTTTGGCGCGTCTGGTGCGAGTATGCCCGCGTGCTGGTGGCAGAGATGTCCGCTTTGCCGCCCGGCCCCTGGTCGCCCATTGCCGGTGCGGCGCTGATCTTCCCCACGCTGGACGGCGAACTCTTCCTGCATAAAATTTTTGTGCATCCCGCCTGCGCCGGCGGAGGGGTCGGCATGGCGCTGCTACGGGCGCTGCCGGCGGAAGCCGGCGCGTCGGTGCTGCTCACCGTGGATCCGGCGAATGATCGCGCGCTGGCGTTGTATCACAAGCTGGGCTTTACCGTGCGCCGCGAGGAGAAGGGGTATTACCGGCCTGAAGAGGATCGGCTGGTAATGGTGTGGAAACCCGGACAAATGCAAAATGCAAAATGAAAAGTGCAAAATGAGCTACCTTATACCTGTTATCAATCTGTGTCGCTGAAGGGGATATCGGACTGTGTTCAAGAAGATATTAGTTGCCAATCGTGGGGAGATTGCGGTGCGCATCATTCGTGCTTGCCGCGATCTCGGCATCGCCACGGTGGCCGTCTATTCGCAGGCGGACACGGAGTCGCTGCACGTGAAGCTCGCTGACGAAGCGGTGTGCATCGGCCCGCCGCCGAATCGCGACAGCTACCTGAATATCCCCAATCTGGTCACCGCTGCCATGATCAAGGGTTGCGACGCGGTGCATCCCGGTTATGGCAATCTCTCGGAGACGGTGGCCTTCGCGGAGAACTGCGAGATCGCCCGGCTGAAGTTCATCGGCCCGCGCCCGGAAACCATCGAGAAGATGCAGGACAAGGCGCAGGCCAAGCAGATGGTGGCGCGCGCGGGCGTGCCGGTGATTCCCGGCACCGACGGCGTGCTGCTCGACAGCGCCGAGGGGGTGAAGATGGCCCACCGCTTCGGTTATCCGGTGATGATCAAGGCGGCGGCAGGCGGTGGCGGGCGCGGCATCCGCATTGTGCGCAGTGACGAGGAATTCGAGCGCAACCTGCCGCTGGCGCAGGCAGAGGCGCAGGCGTCCTTCGGACGCCCCGAAGTGTACCTGGAAAAATATATCGAGGAGCCGCGCCATATCGAAATGCAAATGCTGGGCGACGAGCACGGCAGTGTGGTGCATCTGGGCGAGCGTGACTGCACGGTGCAGAAAAAATCCCATCAGAAGCTCATCGAGGAGTCACCCTCCATCGCGTTGGCCCCGGCGATACGCCAGCGGATCGGCGACGCGGCGGTGAAGGCGGCGAAGGCCATCGGCTATGTCAACGCCGGCACCATGGAGTTCCTCCTCGATAAGCACGGTAAGATGTATTTTATGGAGATGAACACCCGCATCCAGGTCGAGCACTGCGTGACCGAGCTGGTGACCGGTCTCGATCTGGTGAAGCTGCAGATCCTCATCGCCGCCGGCGAGAAGCTGCCGTTCGGCCAGAAGGATATCAAGCTGAACGGCCATGCCATCGAGTGCCGCGTGAACGCGGAGGACCCCTCCCGCAACATGATGGCCTGCGCCGGACTGGTGAAGAACTACCTGCCGCCCGGCGGTCCCGGCGTGCGCGTGGACAGCCACCTGTATTCGGGTTACGAAGTGCCGTCCTATTACGATTCGCTGCTGGCAAAGGTCATCTGCTGGGGTCAGGATCGGCCCGAGGCGCTGATGCGCATGAAGCGGGCGCTGCGCGAGATGCGCGTGGACGGCCTGCCCACCACCATTCCACTGTTCCTGAAGATCCTGGACGACCCGGACTTCATCGCCGGCAAGATCTCCACCGATTTCGTCCCGAAGAAGTATCATACGTAGGAGAAGGCAGTTTATGGTTTCTGGTTTATCGTTGCTGGTCGTTTTTCTGCCGCCAGGAACAATAAACCAGAAACCCTAAACGATAAACTCAATGAAACATCGTCAACGACATCTGGGCCGCGAGCTGGCTTTGCGGTGGCTGTTCGAGATCGAGGCGGCGCGCCAGGCGCCGGACGAGGTGATGGCGCACGTGCCGGAGGAAATCGAAGAGCTGGAAGCCATCGAAGAGGACGGCGTGGAGTTCGCGCGGCTGTTGGTGCGCGGCGTGCTCACCGAGCGCAAGCAGATCGACGGGGTGATCTCCCGCTTTGCCAAGGGCTGGTCGCTGTCGCGCATGGCGGCCATCGAACGCAACGTGCTGCGCATCGCCCTTTACGAGATCATGCAGATGTCCGACATTCCCGCCAGCGTGTCGGTGGACGAAGCGGTGGAGATCGCCAAGCACTACGCCAGCGACGAGTCCGGCAAATTCGTCAACGGCATCCTCGGCGCATATCTGCGCAGTGACGAGGG
>Ga0172368_10008231_pt1 | contig 10684 bp, 9 predicted proteins | sample Lak11m_FD_114540 | JGI IMG/M metagenome (GOLD analysis project Ga0172368, IMG submission 114540) | Freshwater microbial communities from Kabuno Bay, South-Kivu, Congo - kab_022012_11m | ecosystem: Environmental > Aquatic > Freshwater > Lake | place: Democratic Republic of the Congo: South-Kivu...
CTCTTGTTCGTTAACATAAACTGTCGGAATGCCGGAGATGCGTAAAGCGTTAGCCTCTTTGAGGTTGTCGTCAACCAAAGCCGAACTAACTTGACTTTGCAGGCATTGCTGGAATTGAGCCAAGTTTAATTTTAATTGTTTGGCTAAAGAGTCAAAAAGCGTTTGGCTTAAATTATTATAATTTTTGTATAAGAAATCACTCATCTCCCAAAATTTTCCCTGCGCCTGCGCGCAGCGGCCGGCTAAAGCCGCTTGATATGATTTATAGGTTTTATCCGCGTTGGGAAAATCTTTGTGTATAACGCGAACTTGGCCGGGAAAGTCCGCTTGCACTTTTAAAGCGGTCGCCATAGTTTGCCCGCAATAATAGCAGGTGAAATCTGTATAAACGGCAATATTAATTTTGGCGTCTGCGGATCCTGTTTGCGGGTCGGCGCCGGTAATTATCGGTCCGGTGATGATTTGCCCCAAATCAGGCACGGCAGTCATCAGCGGGTCATCTTTTCCGTAGTTTTGGTTGAAATAAAAAGCGTCTGCTTTGTTGCCGGCAACTTGGGAGCGGTCGGAATGGAAAGCCATGGGAGCTATAATAAAAGCCAAAAAGACAAATGATAATAATAAAATTAGAGAAAGAGAGATAAATTTTAATTGAAAATAGTTGGAGGAAGACATAAACAATAATTTTAAATTGTTATATTACTACATTGTTCCGGCAACGAGGCAAACAAACTTTCATAATAAAATTATAACTACTTATTCCCGTTGTCGTAGCAATTTAACAATATAGCAATGTCACAATTTTATTTCAGCCTTATCTTCCTGATATTTCCGGTAGCGTTGTCGGTGAAATATAATTCTTTTTCATTAGCGGACACCATTAAATTTTTAATGTTATAAGCGTTATCGGGTATGGCAACTAAAGAATGCGACCCGTTGGTTAAATTGATCTTATAAATAACATCCTCGCTGCCGGCCGCGAGTTCCGGGAAAAGGCCGGCTCCTTCCGGCAAATTTCGCGGCACGGCGCAATAAGCGGCGCTGTCGCTCACCACGCTGCATTTGTCCGCCCAAGTTTGCAGGTTAAGCGGCTGGCGGTTTGATCCGATAGCCTCTCCGGCCGCGTCCACTATCCATAAGCTGGGGTTCAAAGCGGTGTCATTACTGTAGACACTGTATAAAAGTTTGTTTCCATCCGGCGTCCATTGAAACTCCGGTCCGCGCCCTTCAATCACAGTAGATTTAAAATTTTCCCCATTTTGACCGATAAAATAAAGTATTTGCCGGTTGAAATCAATGCTTTCAGTGTATAAAGCAACAGACAAATTATTCGGCGACCAGGAGGAGTAAACGTTATTATAATTATCGCCGATAGCTTCAATAGTTTTTGCCTGCGAACCGTCGTCGTTCGCAACCACGAGCCAGCGGTTATTGGAGTCAAGTCCGATGCTTTTAGCTACTATTTGGTCTGATTGGGGAGAAAAATTAAAATCCTGCCAATGCTTGGGCAAGCTGGACTGCTTTTGGGTTTGAAAGTTGTATAAAATTTTAGCGCCATCGGGATATTCAATAATCGCTTTGTTTTTATTCGATGACCAGGTAACTGCGGAGACGTCATAAAAAGTCCGGTCGCTTAAGGAAACAGCCTGCCCCTGGCCGTTGACGCTATAAAATTTTCCGTCATCGCGGTTATAAAAATAAACCCGGGAGCCGTCCGGCCCTACTATAGGCGCCAAACTGTTAGTTTGGTTAAGGGCGGTAGTTTGCGTTAAGCCGCCGTTGGCAATAGCGGAAGCGGTTGTTTGCCCGGCCGTTTGCTCCGGCTGTTCCGTTGTTCCGGCGCCGGTGGCGGGCAAAGTTCCTCCCTGCCCGGCTGCCTCGCTTCCAGCGGCGCCGTTTACTGTTTCCGGCAATTGCCCGGTGTTTGTTCCTTGCTGCTGCTCGATATTTTTCGGGATATTGTTTGGTTGAAAAAAGAGCCGGTAAATAAAATAGCCAATAACAATGCAGAGAACTAAAAAACCGGCCACCAGCAGCGTTTTTTTGTAATTTATCTCCATAAGATATAGAAATTGTTAAATTATTGCATTGTTAAATTGCTATAAATTATTTAATTTTATTGCATAGCAATTTAACAATTTAGCAATGCAACAATAGTCTTCCTGCCAATAAAAGTAATTGAGCTGTAAAAATGTCCGATATGGAACAGGAAAATATTATTGCATCAATATGGTAATATGTGTTAAAATAAATATGTTTCCCGATGTTGATAACCACTTAAGAAAATTTACTACCCTTATCTTAATTATAAACTATACTGAAGTTATTAGCAAAATTTATCATGTTTACATTTTTTAAAAAAGAAGTTCATTATTTGGGCGTGGATATCGGCCGCACCAGCGTTAAAATAGTGGAGATGAAAAGAATAAAAGGCAAGCCGACTTTGGTGAATTACGGATACAGTGAAGACCAGAGCGATTTTTCCAATAAAAATTTACAGCTTGATGTTGCTAAATCAGCGGCTTTAATCCAGCAAATTTGCGAAAAAACAGGCATAAAATCAATGAATGCCATAGCCGCCTTGCCGAGTTTTTCGGTTTTTTCTTCCGTGCTTAGCATTAGCGGCTCAAACAAGCAAAATTTACAGGAGGCGGTTATGTGGGAGGCAAAAAAAGTCGTGCCGCTTGACTTAGAAGAAATGGTGTTAGATTGGAAAATAATTGATAATGCCGCGGACATATCCCCCGCGCCGGCCGCTAAAGATAAAAATATCCAAATTCTATTAACCGGAGCTCCGAAGGCGCTGGTCAAAAAGTATATCTCCATTTTTAAAGAGGCCAAGATGAATTTATTGAGCCTGGAAACAGAAATTTTTTCTTTAACGCGCTCTTTAATTGGATTGGATAAGGAAACAATCGCATTGGTTGATTTAGGGGCTGTCAATACGGATATTTCCGTTATTTCCCGGGGACTGCCGATGTTCAGCCGGAGTTTGGATGCCGGCGGCATTATGCTGACGCAAAAAATCAGCGACAGCCTGAAGGTTAATTTTAAGCGCGCTGAACAGTTCAAGCTGGATTTAAGTTCTTCTTTAAGCGGCGATCCAGCCTCATCCTGGCCGGAGAATTTTCAGCAAACGTTTACGCCTATTGTTAATGAGATAAAATATTCTTTGGATTTGTTCCAACAAAAGAACGGCCAAAAAATAGAAAAGGTAATTTTGTCCGGCGGCGGCGCCAACTTGCCTAACATAGATTCTTATTTAGGAAAAGTTTTAAATATGAAAGTGATTGTCGGAGATCCGTGGTCCAGAGTCGCTTATCCGCTTGATTTAAAGCCGGTTTTAGATGAAATCGGTTCCAAAATGGCGATAGCCGCCGGACTTGCCTTAAGAGAAACGATTTAGTTTATAAAGTTAAAAAGTTCATAAACTTATTATGCCTATTGATATTAATTTTTTGCCAGCTGAAGATCGTCCTAAGAAAAAACCGGCTAAAAGGCTACCGGAGCGGGTGGAATTTTATCAGCCTCAGGCAGAACAGGGCGTTGCTAGTCTAGCTAGCCGCAAAAGCGGCGGATGGAATCTGTTATCATTTTTTCAACCAAAAAAAAGCGCGATTTTAACCAAAGAAAAAGCTGGCGCGGCGGCTCGCGGTAATGAACCGCCGTCTCCTGACGTTCACCAAAGCAGGCAGCAGATGCTGCGGGACATTGCCGCCGAAAATAGAGAGCGACATAATCCGCCGGTTTTGCCAAAAATAAAACCGGAGCAAGCTGCCCGTCCGATAGAGAAGGGTATTTTAACCACCAATGAAAAACAAAATATCGGCATGCCGCCGGTTGCGCCGGCTAAAGTTATTGAGCAGAAAAAAATAAAAGGGCGGCTTTGGGCAAAGCTAGCCAATGCATTGCCTCATTTTAATTTTAAATTCAAGTTTGTTGTTCCTCAATTCAAATGGCCGCGCTTTAAATTTTTACAGGCCAAGAAAGCTCGCGATAACGCGGCAAATTTGTTTTCCGCCGATGCCGCGGGCGGCAGGGAAGAAAAAAGGAGCGTTATTGAGCCGGCTAAGCAGCCTGCGCCAATTGCTAAAATTGAAAAAGAGGATGGCCAAACGGCAACTGCCGCGAAAACAGCCGATAATATCAACGCTAATTTTGCTGCCGGCAAAAACAGCGCCGCGCCTGCTTTGAAAAATGACGATCAGCTGGATACGAATTTGGTCAAAGGCCAGCAGTTCGCATTTTTTAACTGGCCGCGGGCAATTAAAATAAATATTGCCGCAGTGGTTTTTAGTTTAGCGCTGGTTGGCGGAGTCTGGGCGTATTTATTTATGTTAAGCAGCCGTCCGGAGCCGCTGTCAGATTTACAAAAGCAAATTGCCGCCAAAAAACAAGAGGAAATAAACTTAGCGGCGGAAGTGGAAAAATTATCAAATTTAAGGCGGATAGCTATCGGCGCGGCTGAAATTTTGGACAAGCATATTTATTGGACGAATTTTTTTAATTTACTGGAAGCTAACACTTTAGCCGATATATATTTTACCGGTTTTGAAGGTTCAGTCGACGGGGAGTATTCCATTCCGGCGCAAGCTAAAGATTTTGCCGCTTTAGGCCAACAGTTGCAGGCGTGGCAGGATGCCAAGGACAATAATATATCTTCCGTTAGCGTTGATAAGGCGGAATTGAAAACTCAGGTAAAAAGCAGATCTAACGAGCAGGGCGGAGGAGAGTATATATCTTTCGGCCTTAATTTAAGCGTCAATCCGGGCATATTCCGCCGGCCTTAATTTTTTATGGATATACATAATAAAAATATCTCGAGCCTGGCAAATAAAAAAGATGAATCGGAAGATCCCGGAAAATTTTTAATTTTTTGGCAGCATTATTTTTATCCCGTATTGGTTTTGGAAGCGGTTATCATTTTATTTTTTGGATACTGGTTTATTTTAAAGCCCCAGGCGGCAAAAATTTTTAAAAGCGGCGCGGAACTCACAAATATTATTCAAGTTGAACAAGCGCAATTGTCTGCGTATGAGCAGCAAATTGACAATTTGCAAAAAATTAAAGATGAATACGCATCGGTTAGCGGGCAGGATATCAGCCGTTTGGCGGAAATGCTGCCGGCAGAGCCGGCGCTAAAGGATTTAGCTATGCAGGTAAGCCGGATAGTGGAAGCGAGCGGCCTTTTGTTGCAGGAGATAGATTTTGACCAACAATCGCTAGTTTCCTCCAGCCGAACAACCAGCCGCCAGCCGGCTGGATTAAAAGAGGCAGCGGCTGACACAGGTGATAATTCACAATTAGGCCAAGTTATTTTAGGTTTAAACATCGGCGGAACTAGTTACCGGTCTTTGAAGAGTTTATTAGAAAGCTTGGAGAGAAATTTGCGCCTGATTGACGTGCAAAAGATAAAATTCAGCCCGGATGACGGCAGGTTGGATTTAATTATTAAAGCTTATTATTTAAAGCCTTAATTATGTTGGCGCTAAAAAGAGCTTCATCAAAAAAAATGTTATTATATGCCGTAGTGCTGCTGGTTTTAGCCGGCGCTACGATTATTGTGCTTTACCGTGATGCCTCAAGCCGGCGGACAACAGTTCCGCCGCGGGACAGCGCGGAGCAGGTTATGCCTGTACTTGATGAAAAATTGGAGAAAGACGCTTTCACATCCGGCGGACAGAAAGAAACGGCGATTTTTAACTCCGCTAAATTCAAAGGATTAAGAAGCAATCCGGAGCCTGATTTGCCGGCGCAGCTTGGCAATTACAATCTCTTTATAGCTGCCCGGAAATAATCAGAGATGGTTACAAGCCATCTTTAATAACTAAGTTATTATGACAAACACAATACAGACTGGCGGCGCTTCCGGAGCGGCGGCAATAAAATCATCCATACAGGCAACGGAGAAAAAAAAGGCGCCGAATATTAACGAAAGTTTAAAGTTGCTCAATCAGGAAATAGCTAAAGATAATGTTGACGCCAAAAACAAGCCTGATGACGCAGTTAATAAAAAAGTTGATCCCGAGAAAAAAGTTATAGAAAAAGCGAAAACATGGGGCGTGCCTTACGCCAGTTTATTGGATATTAGGATACCGAAGGACGCATTAAATACTATCTCCCAGGAAGTGGCCCAAAATTACGGCGTCATTTGCTTTAAAAAAGAAAAAAATGTTTTAGATGTCGGCATTTTAGATTATGACAATTTAAAAGCCACGGAAGCAATGGCTTTTTTGGCTGCCAAAGAGGGATACCAGATTAATTATCATGCTATTTCGCAGGATAGCTTTAACCGCGCTTTACAGCAATACCAAAGTTTATCCGAAGAGGTTGAAGTGGCTTTGCAGGCGCGTGAAGAAGAAGCTGATGAGCAGGCGAAAAAAAATAACCGCCGGGAGCTGACGCAGGAAATAACCAAAGCCGCCCCGATTGCTAAAATCGTATCGGTTATTTTAAAACACGCGATAGAAGGCAAGGCGTCTGACATTCACATTGAGCCATATAAAAACGAAAGCCGTGTCCGTTACCGCATTGATGGAGTGTTGGATACTACATTAGTGCTGCCGCTCGCGGTGCACAACGCGATTGTCGCCCGCATTAAAGTTTTAGCGAACATGAAGCTGGATGAAACCAGAATGCCGCAGGACGGGCGCATCCGTTTGGGTTTTGACAATAAAAAAATAGATTTCCGCGTATCGGTTTTGCCCTTGATAGACGCGGAAAAAGTGGTAATGCGGGTGCTTGATGTAAGCCGCGGAGCGCCGAAATTGGAAGATTTAGGATACGAAGGCAGAAATTTAGCGGTTATCAGCAGAAACATCAAAAGAAAGGACGGTTTGTTTTTGGTTACCGGCCCGACCGGCAGCGGCAAGTCAACTACTTTGTTTTCCGCCCTTACCATTTTAAATCAGGAGGGGGTTAATATTTCAACTTTGGAGGATCCGGTAGAATATTTTTTGGATGGCGCCAACCAATCGCAAATCAGGACCGAAGTCGGCTTTACTTTTGCGACCGGCCTGCGCTCGCTTCTGCGCCAGGACCCGGATATAATTATGGTCGGTGAAATCCGCGACGGAGAAACAGCCGAGCTTGCCATTCATGCCGCTTTGACCGGTCACATGGTATTGTCAACTTTGCATACGAACGACGCCATTGGTTCCGTGCCGCGCCTGGTTGATATGGGCGTCGAGCCGTTTTTATTAGCCTCCACTTTAAACGGCATTTTGGCCCAGCGCCTGGTGCGGCGCATTTGCAATTTCTGCAAGGTGGAAGATAAAATCAGCGATGAGGTAAAGGAGGATATTGCCGCCGAGGCGAAAAAAATTTATGATTTAGTTGATGATAAAATAAAGGAATTGTTTAATAATACGATTCTAGGCGGCCAAGCGGACAGCTGGCAGGTTTATCGGGGCAAGGGTTGCGCCCGGTGCGGCAATACCGGCTATCAGGGACGGCTGGCGATCGCGGAGATTTTGGACGTCAATGATGAAATTAAAAGTTATATCGCCAATAAAAAAGAGCTCAATTATAAGTCGGATATTTTGCAGAAGCAAAAATTTATTACCATGAAGCAGGACGGGATTATCCGCGCGTTGCAGGGAATAACGAGTATTGAAGAGGTGCTGCGCGTCATGGGCGAAATTTCCGAAAGTTAATTTTGATAATTATAAAATAAATATATGCCGCAGGAAAAATTAAAAATTCTTTTGGTGGAAGACGATAGTTTTCTGTTAAATATGTACGCGGATAAATTTCGCGCCGAAAATTTTGAGGTATTGGTGGCTGATAACGGCGCCAAAGCTTTAAAATTCGCGCAAGAAAATTTGCCGAACGTTATTTTATTGGATGTGATGCTGCCGAAGATGAGCGGATTTGAAGTGCTGCAGGAGCTGAAAAAAAACACGGCAACTAAAAATATTGCTGTTATTTTATTAACGAATTTAAGCCAAAAAGAAGAGGTGGAACAGGGATTGGCTTTGGGCGCGAACGATTTTTTAATCAAAGCGCATTTTATGCCGCAGGAAGTAGTGGAGAAAGTAAAATCGGTGCTAAGATCATGAAATAATAGTGCATTTAAGAGTTGTTATATTTGTGTAGAAATTGTTATATTGTTACATTGTTAAATTGTTACGACAACGAGAATAGGCAATTATGATTTATTATAAAAATCTGTTTGCATCGTTGTCGGAACAATGTAGCAATGTATCAATGTAGCAATTTATTTTATGGAAATTTATAATATTTTATTCAATCGTTTATTGTCGGAAACAGCCAAACAGCAAGCCTCTGATTTGCATTTGTCGGTCGGGAGCCTGCCGGTTATCCGCCAGGATGGAAAGCTCCTGCAACTAAGCGGCGAAAAAATAATTGAGCAAGAGACGCTGGGACAGATAGTAAATTCCTTTTTGGAAGAAAATGAGAAGAAAGTTTTGCAAGAGCAGAGGGAATTAACGGTGGTGAAAATTTTAGGCGGGCATTTCCGCTTTAAAATAAATATTTATTACCAAAAAAATTTACTCGCCGCTTCTTTCCGCCAGATTTCCGAAGTCAGCCGCGATTTTTCCTCCTTAAATCTGCCGCCGGTGGCGCAGGCTTGGGCGGATATGCCGTCCGGATTAGTGGTAGTGGCCGGCCCTTATGGCAGCGGCAAAACAACCACTATCGGGGCATTACTGGAATTTATCAACCAAAGCCGGCGCAAGAGAATTTTAACCCTGGAAAACCCCATTGAAATGATCATGGTCAGCAAACAAAGCGTGATTGAACAAAGGCTGATAGGGCAAGACGTGGCCAGTTTGGCGGAGGGATTGCGTTATTGCCGGAAGGAGGATATTGACGTGCTGGCCGTGGCTGATATACAAAGCGATTTTAATGAAACAGTGCCTTTGATTTTGGAAATAGCGGCTACCAATTGTTTAATATTTTGGGAAATGAATGCGGACAGCGCCGTGCGGGTAATGGAAAAGATTTTAGACGCTTATCCGGCCGTAAAGCTGGAATCCGCCCGCCTGCTTTTAGCCGATGTTTTAGAGGGAATTATTGTGCAGAATTTAGTTTCTAAAAACGGCGGCGGATTAGCTTTGGCTTCGGAAGTTTTAGTTGGTACATCAGCTCTAAAATCAGTTATTAGGGAAGGGAAGTTGAGGCAAATAGAAACTATCATCCAAACATCAGGCGAACGAGGAATGGTTAGCATGACTCAGTCGCTGATAAATTTGGTGCATGCCGGCCAAATATCAGCCGAGGATGCTTTGGCGGTTGCGCCGCGCAAAGATGACTTTAAGATAATGTTAAGGTAAAAATATGCCTATTTTTGAATATAAAACAAGGGATCAAGGAGGGAATATCCAAAAAGGAATGATGGATGCTGCTAATGAGCAATTGGCCGCCGGCACCTTAGCCGACCAAGGTTTAACGGTGATTGAATTAAGCCAAAAAAAAGGCGTCAGTCTAAGCATTTTAAATAGAGTAAAGGCAAAAGACATAGTAATTTTTTCCCGGCAATTTTCCGTCATGATTTCCGCCAGCGTTCCCGTGGTGCAGGCTTTAAAAATTTTAGTCGGCCAGACGACTAATCTCGCTTTAAAATTAATAGTTTCAGAAATTGCCGATGAGGTAAATGGCGGTTCCAAATTATCAGATGCGTTAGGGGCCAGGCCGAAAGTTTTTTCCGAATTTTACGTTAGCGTTATCCGCGCCGGAGAAAGCAGCGGCAAACTGGATGAGGTATTGAATTATTTGGCGGATGAAATGGAAAAAGATTATGACCTGATGCATAAGATAAGAGGAGCGATGATTTATCCGATTTTCGTTTTGGCGGGATTATCAATTGTCGGCGCGGTCATGGTTGTCTGGGTAGTGCCGAAATTAACCGCCATTATCGCGGAAAGCGGAGGAGAACTGCCATTCGCGACAAAAGTGCTAATGGGCGTGTCAGCGGCAGTTTCGGTGTACTGGTGGATTTTATTGCTGGTTATAGTTTTAGGAGCGGTTGCCTTTCGTTTTTATATCAAAACTCCTTGGGGGCGCTGGCAGGTTGATTTTATAAAAATAAAAATGCCAATTTTCGGACCGTTATTTCAAAAAATAGCGCTAGTGCGCTTTAGCCGTTCGCTGCAGACTTTAATATCCGGCGGAGTGGCTATCAGCAGCAGTTTAAAAATTACTGCCGATGTCGTGGGCAACAGCGTTTATCGGGATTTAATTTTACAGACAAGGGAAGCGGTAGAGGGCGGCAGCTCCATTTCCAGTGTTTTTAGCGCCAGCAGCCATATCCCTTCCATGGTTTCGCAGATGCTGGCAGTTGGAGAAAAAACAGGGAAAATTGATGTTATTTTAGAAAGAATTACGGATTTTTATACGCGGGAAGTTTCCAATACCGTTGGCAATTTAGTAAATTTAATGGAGCCTCTGATTATGGTTTTAATGGGCATTGGAGTCGGAATAATGGTGGCCGCTATCATTATGCCAATGTATAATATGGCGAATCAATTCTAAGTCTATAAAGTCTATAAAGTCTATAAAGTATATAAAGTCTATAAAGTCCATAAAGTCCATAAAGTCCATAAAGTCTATAAAGTCTATAAAGTCTATAAAGTCTATAAAGTCTATAAAGTCTATAAAGTCTATAAAGTCTATAAAGTCTATAAAGTCTATAAAGTCTATAAAGTCTATAAAGTCTATAAAG
>Ga0172368_10008233_pt1 | contig 10681 bp, 4 predicted proteins | sample Lak11m_FD_114540 | JGI IMG/M metagenome (GOLD analysis project Ga0172368, IMG submission 114540) | Freshwater microbial communities from Kabuno Bay, South-Kivu, Congo - kab_022012_11m | ecosystem: Environmental > Aquatic > Freshwater > Lake | place: Democratic Republic of the Congo: South-Kivu...
ATGGTGTGGCTGCTCTGTGTCGTAGGTCAGGGAGATAGCGATGTCGCCGTCCAGCATACCAGGTACCACGTTCGCGGCTGCCACCACCGATCCTCTGAGCCTCATCCTGTTCATCCTGTCTCCCATGGGCTGCCAGGCGTGTGGACAGCATCAACAGGATTGCCAGGATGGTGTGGCTGCTCTGTGTCGTAGGTCAGGGAGATAGCGATGTCGCGGTCCAGCATACCAGGTACCACGTTCGCGGCTGCCACCACCGATCCTCTCAACCCAATCCTGTCCATCCTGTTCATCCTGTCTGCAAGTCGGATCCCTTCGCTCGATAGGTCCTATGCTTGCGCTTGAACTCGAGACGCTCGGCGCCGAAGTTGAGGAGTAGCCCGATATCCTTGCCTGTCGCCGTGAGGTAGTTGACGAGCTGCACTTCGTGGGCCGTGGTCAGCTTCTGGACGGCCTTGTTCTCGACCAGCACGGCGTCCTCGATGAGCATGTCGGCGATGAAGTCGCCGACGATGACGCCGTCGTAGACGACCTGCAGCCTTCGTTCGCACTCAACCTTGAGAGAGGCCTTGGCGAGCTCGTGCGCAAGCGCGTTCTGATAGACCGACTCCAGGAACCCCGGACCCAGCGCGGAGTGCACCGTCATGGCGCACCCGATGATCTTCGCCGTCAGCTCCGCACGTTCCACTCCGCCCTACCTCCTGCAGTCGTAGTTGTCTGGACAGGATGGACAGGATTGTCAGGATGGGGTGGCTGCTCTGTGTCGTAGGTCAGAGAGACAGCGATGTGACCGTCCAGCATACCGAGTACCACGTTCGCTGTTGCTTTCACCGATCCTCCGAACCTCATCCTGCCCATCCTGTTCATCCTGTCAACGAAGGCGCTGTTCAGTGTGCGGACAGGATGCTCAGGATGGAAAGCACGTCTTCGCTCGGCGGTCACACAGGCTCCGATGAGGCCGCGCCGCTCTCTGTTTGCTACGGCCGCCGTTGCCAGCACCGATCCTCTGCACCCAATCCTGCCAATCCTGTTCATCCTGTCAGTAAGACCTCCCACCCGGCGCGGTACTCACGTTTGAGCGCGGCATTGGCGGCCGACGGCGACACGACCTTGCCCTGCGCCGCTTGGTACACGATCTCCGGCGGATAGAGCGTCGCGACGTTGCCGATGAGCGTGAACTCCGCAAGCCTTCCGGCGTATTCGAAGCTCGACATGGTCGCTCCCTGGCCACGGATGGCGCGGAACCACTCCACCTCCGGCCCGGGCACGCGGGGCAACGTCTGCGGCGGCCCCTCGAAGCCTCTGAAGCGCTCCTCGGGAAGGAGCTTGTAGGACATGTTGTGCCCCGTCGAGTGGATCATCCCTTTCGAGCCGACCAGCAGGCATCCAGCGTAGTCGGCCCACTTCTTCTCGCCTGCGTCGCCCCAGTCGAGCTTGCGGCCCAGAAGATCCTCGATCTCCCGCCTGCCGCGCGGCGCAGCCCCTCCATTGACCCATGTGATACTGACCGGCGGCATTCCCGCGCGTTCGGGAAACTCGTACGTGAGGACCTCCCATCGCGGGAACGTGTGGGGCGTTGTCTCGCCGATCTCGGCGCGCACGCGGAAGGTCTTGCGCGAGCCCGGGTCCCAGAGCGTGTCCAAACGCAGCGCCTTGAAGGGCAGGTTCATCGTGTGCGACGCCCAGTTGCCGAGCTGGCCCGTGGCGAACTCGCGCCATGCGTGCCAGTTCATCCAGTCGGGATGGTAGGGTCGGAACGGAACCGGGCCGAGGAACAGATCCCACGCCAGCGTGGCCGGCACGGGCTGCTCACCCTTCGGACGCTCCCGGAGCCCGCTGCCGCCGCTCTCGTTCCAGGCATAGACCTTACGAACCTCGCCGATCACTCCCGCCCAGACAAGCTCGCAGCATCGTCGGAATGCCTCGCTGGCCGTGCCCTGGTTGCCCATCTGCGTGATCGCCTTGAGCCGCGCGGCGGCAGACCGCATGGCGCGAGCTTCGGCGATGTCGTGGGCCAGCGGCTTCTCGCAGAAGACGGGCTTGCCAATCTTCATGGCCATCATGGACGCCGGCGCGTGGATGTGGTCCGGCGCGGCGACGACGACGGCATCAATCTGCTTGCCGCTCACATCGAGCATGCGGCGGAAGTCCTTGTGCCTCGGAACATCGGGCAGCTTGCCGTACGACTTAGCGGCGCGCTCGTCGTTGACGTCGCACATCGCGACGATGCGTTCGAGCCCGGGAATCGTGTCGACGAACCACTCGCCCCGTCCGCCACAGCCGATCAGAGCCACGCCGATCTTCTCGTTGGCCTGGTAGGTCCGGACCGATCGCGCGTCGGGTAGAAGGACGAGGCCGGCTGCCGACGCGAGGAGCCCGCGTCGGGTAGGGCGGGACGTGCCGTACGATGCCGAGGACATATCGGGACCTCCCTGACGGTGCTGGGCCGACAACCGGAGTCTACCGTAAGGAGGTCGCTGCCGCGTGCTACGTCCGCAGGAGGACCGGCCTTCGAGACCGAACTCCCACGAGGATACGAGCTGTTTGCCGGGAGGAGCGTATGGTCTGCCGCGTTCTGGCTTGTCTGCTTGCGTTCGCTGCGTCGGTCGGCCCTGTGTCGGCCCAGCCGAACCGTGACCTGATCCGCTACGCCTTCGACGAGGGCGCGGGGTCGCGCGTCTCCGGCGGCATCGATGGCACGGTCGGCGCTCGCTGGGTCGCGTCGCCGTCGGGCTCCGCGCTTGCGTTCGATGGAGGCCCCGAGAGCGTCGTGTCCGTGCAGATACCGGTTCCTATGCGCATCGGGAAGGGGTCGTGGTCGTTCGGCGTATGGCTGAAGCCCGAGCGGTTCACCATCCAGGACGCGCAGAACCAGCGCCGCATCTTCTCCTACGGGACGTTCCCCGACGCCAACCTGGTCATCGACATCCTTGGCAGCGGACACGTGAGCTGGTACTTCTGCTACCGCGCTCCGGCCGGCGACATCGTCTCGGCGGGCGGCTCGACCGCCGCGGCCCTCGCGCTCAACCGCTGGGCTCATGTGGCGCTCGTGTGCGACCGCGAGAAGCGCGAGGTCCGCGCCTACATAGACGGCGCCCAGCAGGGGGTGACCACGCTTCCTCAGGCCTTTGACGGCGACTTCTCGCTCAGCGGAGACGTGACGCTGGGCAGCGGCTGGCACAACTACGTCGGCGTGATGGACGAAGCGCTCCTCACGCGCCGGGCGCTGACGCGCGCCGAGGTCAAGGCGGAGTTCGCGCGGATGGCGGGCACGTTCGGCGTGACGCCTTCGCCCGAGGCTCTGGCGGCGGAGAAACGGGAGGCCCTCATGGAGGAGTTTGCGAAGTCGCGCGCGGCCTGGGCCGCGAAGGACTGGAAGGCCGTGCGTGCGGCGTGCGCGCCGCTGATCGCTTCGCAGGATGCACCAGCGAACCTCAGGAGCTACGCGCACCTGCGGCTCGCCCAGAGTTACGCAGCGGCCGGGGACCTTCAGGCGGCCAGGAAGGAGTACGTCCGCATCGCCGCCGCTGCCGCCTACCCCGCCGTGCACCGGGCCGAGGCGCGCGAGCTGGCGGCGGAGATCGGCAGAGCGCTCAAGGGCCTGCCTGCGCGCGATCCTGCGGCGACGCGCACGGGTCTGCCGGCCATCGGAGCGGTGGCGGCGGAAGTCCTCGTGTCGCCGACGGGCAGCGACACCGCCGACGGCGTCCGCAAGCCGGTTGCCTCGGCTTCCCGGGCTCGCGACATCGTGCGCGGTCTGCGCCGCAAGGGCGTCAAGGGGCCGATCGCCGTGACCTTCCGGCCGGGCGACCACCGCGTCACGGCGCCGCTGACGCTGGACCGGCGGGACTCCGGAACGCCGGGCGGCCCGGTCATCTACCGCGCGTCGCAGCCGGGCAAGGCGCGCTTCTACGGAGGGCGCCGCATCGCAGGGTTCGAGCCGGTCCGCGATCCCGACATCCTCGCGCGTCTGCTCGAGGAAGCGCGCGGGAGTGTGATGCAGTGCGATCTGCGCGCGCAGGGGATCACCGACTACGGCGCTCTGGCCGTTCGCGGCTTCAGCCAGCCGCCGTCGCCGCCCACGTTGGAGTTGTTCGTCAACGGCAAGCCCATGACGCTCGCTCGATGGCCGAACTCCGGGTTCGTGGGCATCAAGCGGCTCGTCGAGCCCGGCGATCGCTCGCAGGGCAAGCCGTCCGTCTTCGAGTACCTCGATGATCGGCATGCCCGCTGGACCCGGGCCGAGGACGGCTGGCTGTTCGGCTACTTCCGGTATCTCTGGGCCGACGCCACGATCCGCTTCACCGAGATCGACACGCAGGCGCGAACCGTCTCGTGCGCCGAGGCCTACCAGTATGGACCGCCCGGCATGGACACGGGCCAGGGCATCCAGTACTACGCCTTCAACCTCCTCGAGGAGATCGACCAGCCGGGCGAGTGGTACCTCGACCGCAAGGCGGGCGTGCTCTACCTGTATCCGCCGACCGACCTGAAGAGCGCCATCGTCGAGATCGGCATGCTCTCGACGCCTATGGTGGCGGCCGAAGGCGTGAGCGATGTCTGGTTCCGGGGCCTGACGTTCGACCTCGGGCGCTACAACGGGCTCGTGCTCAACAACTGCCGCCGCTGCATCGTGGCGGGGTGCACGGTCCGGCGCATGGCCGGCAACGGCATCACCGTCAACGGCGGCGAGGCGTGCATGCTGCTGGGGTCCGACGTGCACACGATAGGTCGGCGCGCCACGGAGGTGATCGGCGGCGATCGCGCCACGCTCAAGCCCGGCAAGCACGTCGTCGAGAACTGCCGCATCTACGACTTCGGGCGCATTGATCGGACCTACACGCCGGCCATCCAGCTCGAGGGCGTGGGGAACCGCGTGGCCCACAACCTCATGTACGACTGCCCCAGCAGCGTCATGCGGATCGAGGGAAACGACCACATCATCGAGTACAACGACGTCCTCAACGCCGTCCGCGAGAGCGACGACCAGGGCGCTATGGAGCTGTTCGGCAACCCCACCTATCGCGGCGTCGTGTTCCGCTTCAACCGCTTCACCAACTGCGGCAAGTCGGGCGTCGGCGCCGCCGTGCACGGCCAGGCCGCCATCCGGCTCGACGACGTCATCAGCGGGATCCTCATCTACGGCAACGTCTTCGTCAAGAGCGCCAACGGCAACTTCGGCGCGGTGCAGATCAACAGCGGCCGCGACAACATCATGGACAACAACCTCTTCTTCGACTGCAAGCAGGGCGTCAGCGGCGGGTGGTATCCCGGCAACCCGGTCTGGCGTGCCGCGGCCGAGAAGCAGCAGCCGGACGTGCTGATCCAGAGCGAGCTCTACCTCAAGCGGTATCCCGAGATGGCGACCATGCTCGTCGAGCCGGGCATGAACCGCGTCTGGCGCAACGTCTTCTACCGCTGCGGACCGGCCGTGACGGGCAACCGGGCGAACCTCGACATGATGGCCAACGGCGAATGGCCCGACCGGAACCCCGGGTTTGTCCGCCCCGAGGCGGGCAACTGGGGCATCAAGGCCGGTTCAGAGCTGCTCGCGGAGGTCGGTTTCCGCCCGATCCCCTTCGGCGAGATCGGTCTCTACAAGGACGCCCTGCGCGTCACCTGGCCCGCCGTCGTGAAGCCCGGCCCCGTCGCGGAGTGGAGGAGGTAGGGGGAGAGAGAAGAGCGGGGTTGCGGATCCCCGCCAACGGCATGCGGGGATCACAGTAGTAAGCCGTATCCCGCCCGGGAAGATCGGATCTGATCTCGACGCGCCCGCCGTAGTACGGGGCGGATCGCGCTCGTGATGGCGGGCATCGGAGGCAGCGCCCGTGGACGACGAGACGCCCAGCAGGACTTGAACGCCGGGTGCCGAAGAGACATAGAGGACCGCAGATGCGGTCGCCATGTGCCAGAACCTATCTAGCGGGGTGTGAGAGGATGACAGGTCAACCTGGGCCCACTGGCGGCAGCGCAGCCACGACGGCGGACCTCGGCGAACCGCGCAGAATAGCGCGCGATGTGTTCCGGTACTTGCTCCGTGCCGCGCGGGAGCGCGCCACCCCGGTACGCGATGTGGAAAAGTACGAGGAGGTCCTTTGGCTGGCGCGCGTGCCCGAGGACGACGCCTGTGACGTATACACGAAGCGCGCCGCCGACCGAGATCCGGACGGTCCCTGGCTGCGCGTGAAGCGTCCCCAGCCTCGCGAGGAACCGCCATTTCCGCCTGAGGAGCTTCGCCCGTGGCTCCCGGCAGAGCGGCTGGAAGATCCGAATGACATTCCGTCGCCATCCGAAGAGATCGAGGTGCCGGACTCGTCGGAGCCATCGGGGGTTCGCCTCGTTCGCTGGGCAGACTTTGGCCATCTCGAACGTGCCTACGAGGAGTATGTGGACACCAGATGGACACCGTGGGCTGAACAAGAGCAGCAGCGGCGGCCGCTGCGTGAGATCTACGCCAAGCTGCATACCGCCTGGCTAGAGATCGAGAAGCGGTCCGAAGAAGTCGAGCTGTTGCTGGGCTGTGGCCTGCTGACGTGGTGGTCCGAGCGTGGCTACACAACAAGGCGGCATCTCGTCACGTGCCGGGCGACGGTCACGCTAGACCCGAAGAACGGGCGGCTGGAGGTGGGACCCGCCGAGGACGGGAGTCGACCTGTGCTTGAGGAGGACATGCTGGACCCCGAGGACCGGCCCCATTCGCAGGCAGCCACCGAGTCGCGTGAGGCCATCGAAACCCTCGACCCGTTCTTGATGTTGCCGCGTGAGGTTGGCGAGCGCCTCGGAGGCTGGCTTGGGAGCCTTAACGCGGCGGCGAGGTACCACTCTGACGATGCTCCGCCAGCTAGTGACAGCAGGTCGCCGCTAGTGACGTTCGCGCCGGCGATTATCCTGCGGCGACGAAGCCAACGATCCCTTGTGCAGATGTACGAGCGTGTCCTCGAGCAGCTCAGCGACGATGCTCCTCTGCCGAAGCCTCTCCAGCCTCTGGTCGATCCTCAAGTCACCTACGGCGATCCTCGCGAGCATTCAGCAGACAACGTATCTGCGCCGATCGATCCCGATGGTCCCTTCCTCCCGTTGCCCAGCAATCAAGAACAGGAGAGGATCGTCGAACGGCTCGCTAAGAGGCCCGGCGTTCTTGTACAGGGACCTCCTGGAACCGGGAAGAGCCACACGATCGCCAACCTCCTTTGTCACCTACTCGCCGCGGGCCAGCGGGTGCTCGTCACGAGCCAGGGGCCGCGTGCACTTCGTGTCTTGATGGAGAAGCTGCCGGAGGAGATCAGGCCCCTTTGCGTGAGCGTTCTGGGAGCCGACAAGGGATCACGCGACGAGCTCGAACGGGCGGTCCAGGGGATCATCTCGAAGCAAGCTTCGTGGGACGCGGACGAAGCGGACCAAGACGTGCGGTCGGCACGTGACCTACTTCGACAGACACAATCGGAAGAAGCGCTCCTAAAGCGCCGGGTCATCGAGGTGCTCGAGAAAGACACGTTCGAGCAGTCCGTTGGCGGCGGCCTCTACGTCGGTACGGCCATGCAGATCGCACAGCGCGTGGAACACGAGAAGCCGCGGTATGGGTGGCTGGCAGATGATGTTGCGGAGGATACTGAACCATCGGCAGTATCCGCGGACATTGCTCAGTTGTGGGACCTTCTCAGCAAAACCTGCCACAAATCGGGAGACTTGGATCGCCCACGCGTAAGGCTCGATACGATACCGGATGACGCAGGATTTCGATCTATCTGCTGCGACATTGCGAGCAAGCAGAAGTCCTACGACGCGCTGAAGGACGCCGAGACACACGATGCCTGCCGTTTCGTGGTCCGCGTGGACAACGCTGTGCTCACCAAACTGAGGACCCAGTTGGCCGGCCAAGTTCGTCTCATTGGCGAGCTTGGCCAAGCGCCCTGGGCGATGCGGGCGTCCACAGAGATTGCAGCAGGGCAGTCTGCCTACTGGGCCCACCTCAAGGAGAGCGGAACGGCGCTCAAAGACCTGGCAGAGGCTGCGAAGCGCATCGGGAACACCTCGCTCGCGCTCCCCGAGGGCATCAGCCCGGAGGCTGCGTGGGCTGATCTCCCATTGCTGGAAACCTATGTCAGCTCGGGTCCGTGGCGTCGGCTGCTTCAAAGGACCTTCGGCGCCCACGCAAGGAGCGTGCGGGAGTTGTTGAACGCCAAGGTGGGACATGACAGGTGCGATGACATGTCTCGCGTGGCGGTGCTTCGGGAGATGCTGCGAGTGGAGCTCGGCCTGAGCGACATCGCCCGCGAATGGGAGCCGTTGATCGGACCGCTGCAAGGGTCTCTGCCATCGAGGGGCGCGGCGCTCCTTGACGCATCCAGGCTGCTTGGCCGTGCCTTCGACTACGCTCAAGCGGCGGCACAGGTCGGCCAGCTGCTTGCGGACGTTGACTGCCCCATCCTGCCGCGGTGGAATGACAAATCGGACCTGATGGCATTCGTCCGCGTATGCGACTGCGTGTCTGCGGTTCGGGACCTGGAACGGGCGCAGACGCAGCTGGCCGGGGTTCTGACCGCAATAGACAGCATATCACGCGAGGGGAACCCCCATCCCGTAAGCGAGGACCTCGCTGCCGCTGTGCGCGCGCGCGATGTGGACGCGTATAGCCGCGCCTACGCCGCCCTTGCAGACCTCGACGCGCTGCATCGGTTAGCACGCGCCGTTCAACCGGCGTATCCTACGCTCTACGCCGATCTTACGCGGACGTTCACCGATACGGTCTGGGAAGATCGCCTTTCCAGCTTCGAGGCTGCATTCCGCTGGGCCCAAGCGCGAACGTGGCTCGACGCTTTTCTCCAAGAAGCAAGCGATGAGAACCTGTCCAAGAAACTGCGAGACCAGCAAGAGCGTGCTCGAGAACTAACGGCCGAACTTGCGGCCAAGAGGGCCTGGCGCTCGTGCCTCGCAAGGCTCACCGAGCCTCAACGGCAGGCCCTCGTGGCTTGGAAGGCCGCTTGGAGCCGCAAGGGCAAGGGGACTGGGAAAAGCGCGGGGCGTCACATCCAAGCCGCCCGCAAGCACCTGGATGAGTGCCGCTCGGCCATCCCGGCTTGGATCATGCCCCTGCATAGTGTCGTTGAGACGATCAAGCCCGGAGCGGGCATCTTCGACGTAGTGATCGTCGACGAGGCGAGCCAATGCGGACCGGATTCGCTCTTTCTTCTGTACATCGCCCGCAAGGTGCTGGTCGTAGGAGACGACCAGCAGATCAGCCCGGAACAGGTCGGGCTCGAGGATAGTGTGATTACGGCGCTCCAGTCCGAGGAGTTGGCGCGGGTTCCGGAACGTCTCCGAACAGCGCTTGACTTGCGTGCATCCCTGTTCAGTGTGGCGGACTATGCATACCGGGACCGCGTGGTGCTTCGAGAACACTTCCGCTGCATGCCCGAGATCATCGGCTTCTCCAACGAGCTCTGCTATAGACCGCTGGGCTGCGCGTTGGAACCTCTGCGACATTACGCATCCGACCGTCTGCCGCCTATTCGCGTGCAGCACGTCAGAGGTGGGTACCGCGAAGGTGGCGCCCGCGACCCGATTAACAGGGAAGAGGCGCGCGTCTTGGTGGAGAAGCTGCTCGAATGCCACCGTTCCCCGGAGTACCAGGGCAAGTCCTTCGGCGTGATCAGTCTGCTGGGCGAGCGGCAGGCGAGAGAGATTGAGCGCCTGTTGCGTGACCAGCTTGGCCCGGAGGCGTACGACCACCGCCACCTGCGCTGCGGCGATGCCTACCACTTTCAGGGCGACGAGCGAGACGTTATGTTCATCTCTATGGTGGCGGCTCCAGGGGAAACGCAGCTGACGGCGCAGACCGCCGACAGATACCGCCAACGCTACAACGTTGCCTTCAGTCGAGCGCGTGATCGGGTTTGGCTCTTTCACACTGCAACGGTGAACGACATTCCGAACCCGGAGTGCATGCGCCGTCGCCTGCTGGAGTACTGCCAACGTGTGCTGGTCCAGCCCGGCTCGATCAGCGGGTTCGACGTAGGCGAGCTGGCAACGCGGCCCCGTGAAGGCGATGCTCCAGCACCGTTCCGCAGCTGGTTCGAGGTGGATGTCGCTCTCGACATTTCGCGGCGCGGCTTCCGCGTTCTTCCGGCGTACAAGGTCGGGCCCTACGAGGTGGACATCGTGATCGAAGGCCCCGAAGGGGGCCGCGTAGCCGTGGAATGTGATGGTGACCGGTTCCATCCGCCGGAGCAGTATGAGCAGGACCTGATGCGCGAGCACATCCTTACGCGGACGGGGTTGGTTTTCCACCGCGTCCGCGCCTCAAGCTACTACCGCTCAAGAGCCGCAGCTCTCGAGCCGCTGTGGCACCTGCTGGAAGAGCGCGGCATCCGTCCGGCCAGCGCTGGCGAACGCAGAGCGACCGGTGGCTCTCCCGGCGACAAGACGCGTGAGGGCATCCCCGTCCGCGACGATCTGTCATGCGGCTCCGAAGGTGCACCGATGGAGGAAGACGACGACCGCCCTCAGTGGGCACGGCTGACGGACCTCGAGTGGCGTGAAGCGATCCTTAAGATGCTGAGCGGCTGCCCGAAGAAGAGCTGCCCCAAGCACTCGGTGACCACGAAAGTGCTCAGTCTGTTGCGCATCAGGACCCACGGGGAGCCCCGCAAGGAGTGCGACCGACGCACTATGGAAGCGTTGGAGG
>Ga0172368_10008234_pt1 | contig 10681 bp, 9 predicted proteins | sample Lak11m_FD_114540 | JGI IMG/M metagenome (GOLD analysis project Ga0172368, IMG submission 114540) | Freshwater microbial communities from Kabuno Bay, South-Kivu, Congo - kab_022012_11m | ecosystem: Environmental > Aquatic > Freshwater > Lake | place: Democratic Republic of the Congo: South-Kivu...
CCGATTTTGCGCGAAGTCAAAGACTTCGCATTCCAAAGGATAGAAATGACTCAAAAATCTTTCCAAGAGTATTACCCCGAACAAACCGCGCACTGTTACGGCTGCGGACGACTCAACGAACATGGCTTACAAATTAAAAGCTATTGGCAAGGCGATGAAGCCGTGTGCGTTTTTAAACCGAAGCCGTATCACACCGCCATCCCCGGTTATGTATATGGCGGACTCATCGCCTCACTCATTGACTGCCACAGCACCGGCACGGCGGCAGCCGCGATGTATAAAGCCGAAGGGCGAGAGATGGGAACGGAACCGGCGTTTCGTTTCGTCACCGGTTCGCTGCACGTAGATTTTCTTCGCCCCACCCCGCTCGATGATCCACTTGAAATCCGCGCGACGGTGAAAGAGATCAAAGGGCGCAAGGTGATCGTCTCGTGTGCGCTCTATGCCAAAGGTGAAGCCTGCGCCAAAGGCGAAGTGGTGGCAGTGCAGATGCCGGAGAATTTTGGAAAATGAAGATAAACATTCTTGGCGGCGGACCTGCCGGACTCTATTTCGCAGTTTTGATGAAGAAGATCGATCCCGCGCGCGAGATCAACGTCTTCGAGCGCGACGGGGCAAACGACACGTTTGGCTGGGGCATTGTCTTTTCGGAAACCACGCTCAACAACTTTGAGCAGTATGATGCGGAAACGCACGCCGAGTTCGTCAAAGCGTCGCGATTTTGGAATGCGGTGGTCGTGCGGCACAAAGGTGAAACGGTCACCATCGGCGGCAACCCTATCTCAGGGGTCGCCCGCCTGGCGTGGCTCAACATCCTGCATCAACGCTGCCGCGATCTTGGAATCCAACTTCACTTCAACACCAATATCAGCGACGTGACTCCATATCGCGATTGCGATCTACTGGTGGGCGCGGACGGCGCGAACAGTTTGGTTCGCAAAACGTTCGAAGCGTTCTTCATGCCGTCGGTTGAAGTGCGGCAGAATAAATTTATCTGGCTTGGCGCCGAGCAAACGTTCAACGGCTTGACCATGATCTTCAAACAAGCCGACGCCGGACTCTTCATCTCGCACTCGTACACCTTCAGCCAAAAATACAGCACGTTCATCGTTGAGTGTCCGCCGGAGACGTGGTTGAAAGCTGGCTTTGAAAAAATGGCGGATGATGAAACGTGCAAGTATCTGGCGAATGTGTTCAAAGACGATCTCGGCGGCAAGCCGTTGCTCTCCAATAATTTTGTGCGGTGGAATAATTTCCCGCTCATCAAAGTGCGGCGCGTGTATCATCAAAACGTGGTGCTGCTCGGCGACTCGATGCACACCGCGCATTTCTCGATTGGGTCGGGGACCAAGTTGGCAATGGAAGATTCCATCGCGCTGGCGGATGCCTTCGCTCGCTGTCGCACGGTCGAGGCGGCACTCCCTGAGTTTCAACGAGTCCGCAAACCCGTGATTGATCGTTTTCAAACAGCCGCCGTGCGAAGTCTCGCTTGGCTCGAAGACGTCAAAGAGCACCTGCATCTCGATCCGATCCCCTTCACGTATAAATTGATGACGCGCAGTAAACGGGTGGGCTTCGCTCGCCTGCAGCGCGCCGACCCGGAGTTCACCGCGCGCTACGACGCTTGGCGCAAAACACAAAAAGGATCGGGCCCGATCCCGGATGAGTTTCTCGATCTATTCCAGAAAAAAACGTTTGCCCATCTCGCCACGCTCATGCCCAACGGCACGCCGCACGTCACGTCGGTCTACGTGGATTACGACGGCAAACACATTCTCATCAATTCGGCGCGCGGGCGGGTGAAAGATAAAAATATGGAAGAGCGCCCCGACGTGGCGATCCAGATTCCTGATCCTGATAACAGTGATCGTTACATCGCCGTGCGCGGGCGGGTGGTGGAGATCACCGAAGAGGGCGCGGACGAACATCTCGACAAACTGGCGCAGCGGTATTTGGAAAAAGAAAAATATCCGCCGAGTATGCGCTTTGAGGGCGAAGTGCGCTGTATTTACAAAATCGAACCGAAACACGTCACGACTTGGAATCCGTTTGGGTAGAGAATGACTCTTTGTTAGTGCGAGTCAAAAGCAGAACGCTGAAATCGCTGAGGAGCGCTGATAAAAAATCCTAGCTACTCAGCCGTCATTGCGAGGAGCGTCGTTAGCGACGAAGCAATCTCAAAGCCTGTCCTGAGCGAAGCCGAAGGACGTGACCGAGATTGCTTCGCGAAGAACGCTCGCAATTACGGAATGGCTGAGTAGACAAAAAAATCAGGGACACTCAGCGAAGATCAGCGCCATCAGCGTTCAAAGGTCTAATATGGACACACAAAAAATCGCCTGGGTTACAGGCGCGGGCAAAGGGATTGGTGAAGTCATCGCGCTCGCACTTGGCAAAAGTGGAATTAAGGTGGCAGTCTCCGCGCGCACGGCGGCGGATGTGGATCGGGTGGCGGCCTCCATTCGAGAAAAAGGTGGAGAGGCGATCTCGATCCCGTGCGATGTGACTCAGCCCGATTCGATTCGTGGCGCCGCCTCACGAGTGCAGCGATCTCTTGGAGCGATCTCGATTCTGGTGAACAACGCCGGCGCCGCCGAGTCGCATAAATTTTTTGAACACGATGATGCGCTGTGGCATCGGATGATGAACGTGAATCTCAATTCGGTGTATTACGTCAGTAAAGCCGTCGTGCCGATGATGATCGAAGTGAAGTGGGGGCGCATCATCAACATCGCTTCGATTGCCTCGAAGGTCGGCGGAAAATATATCGCGGCATACACGGCGGCGAAGCACGGCGTGTTGGGTCTCACCCGCGCGCTCGCCACTGAACTTGTTTCGGCGAACATTACCGTCAACGCGGTTTGCCCCGGTTACGTGGACACGCCGCTGACCGATAAATCGGTGGGCAACATCACGCGCCTGACAAAACTTTCGGAAGCCGAAGCGCGAGCGACGCTAGAAAAATTGAGTCCGCAAAACCGTTTGATCACATCGGAAGAAGTGGCGCACGTTGTGATGATGCTCGTTGACGACAACGCGCGCGGCATCACCGGGCAAGCGATTAATGTGGATGGGGGAACGGTAATGTATTGATGATTAAAGATTTCTGATTGCTGATTGAAGAACGAGCGCTCGCAGAGTAATCAGAAATCAACAATCAAAAATCAGCAATGAGGAATTCTATGGATTTTGACTATTCCGTCTCTAATTCCATCGCCACCATCACCCTCAATCGTCCCGAGGTGTTGAACGCACTCACGTTAGACATTTACGCGCAACTGCGCGATCTGTTTGAAGAACTGCGCTACGACGACAACGTGAAAGCGGTGATCATTACCGGCGCGGGGAGGGCGTTTTGTTCGGGCGGCGACGTTCACACCCTCATCGGCGAAGTGTTGAAGCGCGACATGCACGGGCATTTAGAATTTTGCCGCATGACGGGACACTTGGTGCGCAACATGCGACTCTTGCCCAAACCGATCATCGCGGCGATCAACGGCACGGCGGCGGGCGCGGGCGCGGTCATCGCCCTCGCAGCCGATTTCCGCATTGTTGCCGACTCTGCCAAGTTCGCTTTTCTTTTCACCCGCGTCGGACTCACCGGCGCGGATATGGGCGCGGCGTTTTTGTTGCCGCGCATCATCGGTCAAGGGCGGGCGATGGAGTTGTTGATGTTGGGCGAGGATGTAGACACGATGACCGCCGAAAAATATGGGTTGGTGAATCGCGTGACGCCGCTCGATCAGGTGATGCCGTCAGCGCGTGCGTTAGCCGAGAAGTTAGCCGCCGGACCCACCTACTCTCTCGGCATGACAAAAATTTTGGTAAACAACGAATGGACGATGGACATCAGCTCTGCCATTGAAGCCGAAGCGCAAGCCCAAGCGTTGATGATGATGGGGGAAGATCATCGAATCTTTTACGAGGCGTTCAAGGAGAAGAAGAAGCCGGAGTTCAAAGGGAAGTAGTAAAAGCAAAATCCCAAATCCCAAAATCCCAAACGGGCAGCAATGGACAAGAAAATTTTAAATCCACCATCACTTGTTAAACCAACGGGCTACGCTAACGGCGTTTTCACGCAGGGCGGGAAAATTGTTTTTCTTGCCGGGCAAACTGCAATGGACAACACCGGCGGCATCGTCGCGCCGAATGACATCGTGGCGCAGTTCACGCAGTGTCTCTCGAACCTCAAAGCCGTTGTCACCGAAGCGGGCGGCGAGATGACGGATATTGTCAAACTCAATTTGTTTGTGACGAACAAGGCGGCGTATAAAGCGAATCTCAAACCCATCGGGGCGAGCTACCGGAATTTTTTTGGCAAGTATTATCCGGCGATGACTCTGGTGGAAGTGAAGAGTTTGTTTGATGATGAGGCGATGATTGAGATAGAGGGGATAGCGGTAATCCGTGAACAGTGAAAATCCCAAATCCCAAAAACCCAAATCTCAAAATGTCATTCCGAGTGAAGCGAGGAATCTCTGGGACTAGTGAAAGAGATTCCTCGTCGCATCCCTCGACTGCGCGCGGAAAACCACCGCGCTCCGCTCGGGCTGCGCCCTGAGCGAAGTCGAAGGGATGCTCCTCGGAATGACATGACTATGAATGAATTTTAAACTTACAGCCGGTCAATTAGAAACTCAACACCGCGCCCGCGAGTTCGCGCAAAATAGAGTCGCACCGATGGCACGCGAGATGGACGAGAAAGGTGCGATGCCGCTTTCGCTTGTGCGTGAGATGGGCGAGTTGGGATTCTTGGGCGGGCCGCTGCCCACGCGCTACAACGGCGGGGGATGGGACGCCGTCTCGTTGGCGTTATGCTATGAAGAGCTGGGTCGCGCCGATTCGTCGGTGCGTGGGTTCATGACGGTGCATACGAGCTTGGTCTCGCAATGTATTTTGCAATGGGGCACCGACGAACAAAAACAAACGTATCTGCCAGCACTCGCGCGCGGCGCGATGATTGGCTGCTATTGCCTCACCGAGCCTAATGCTGGATCCGATGCGGCGAGCATGGAAAGTTCGGCGACGTTGGAGGGTGATGAGTATGTGATCAACGGCGAAAAAATTTGGATCACGAATGGCGGCGTCGCGCATCTGGCAATCGTGTTTGCCAACGCCGATAAAAGTTTGAAGCACAGAGGCATTTGCGCTTTTCTCGTTCCCACAAACACCGAAGGCTTTCGCCGCGAAAAAATGGAAGGGAAAGAGTTGGGGCATCGCGCGTCGGATCACGCGCACATTTATTTTGAGAACATGCGCGTTCCCAAAAGCGCATTGCTCGGCGCACACGGTGAGGGGTTTAAGGTGGCGATGTCCGCGCTGGAGCACGGGCGGCTTGGAGTGGCGGCTGGCGCGTTGGGCGTGGCGCAAGCCTGCCTCGACGCCAGCCTAGAATTTGCTCGCACGCGGAAACAGTTTGGGCAGCGAATCGGCAACTTCGAGATGATCCAAAGTTCGTTAGCCGATATGGCCTCCGACGTAGAGGCGGCGCGACTATTGGTATATCGCGCGGCGTGGTTGAAAGATCAAAACATCAAAGCGACGGGCGAGACATCCATCGCCAAATTGTTTGCGACGGAAGCCGCCGTGAAAGCGGCGAATGAGGCGGTGCTGCTGCACGGCGGGCGCGGCTACTCTAACGAATATCCGGTGGAACGTTACTATCGCGACATCAAGGGGTTACAAATCTATGAAGGCACGGCGCACATTCAACGCATCGTCATCGCCCGCGAGTTGTTGGGGCGCGAACCATCAACGTAGAGACGTAGCATGCTACGTCTCTACAAAACGAAAGGACTCTCTCTCATGAAAGCATCGGATCTCCCTCTCCAATACAATGCCGTCAACATTTTGGAGCACAACCTCACCTCACGCGCAGACAAGGTTGCGCTGTATAGCGCCGAGCGCGAACTTACATTCCGGCAAGTGGCAAACGAAGCGAACCAAGTAGGTCACGCGCTGAAAAAGTTGGACGTGCATGTGGGCGAGTCGGTTGGCATTTTAAGCCCCGATTGCGCCGAGTGGGTGACGTCGTTCTTCGGCATCGTGAAGATCGGCGCGGTGTCGGTGGGCATGAACACGTTGCTCAAACCGCACGAACTTTCTTACATCTTGAACGACAGCAAGGCGCGCGTCTTAATTGTTCACGCCGCGTTGTTGCCTTCGATTGAATCGATCCGCGACTCGCAAGAATTTTTAAAGCACATAGTGGTGATCGGTGGGCGCGGGCGCGAAGGCGATCCCGTTTTCAAAGAGTGGATTCGGAACGAACCGACCGAACTCGGAGTGACGCCGTCTCATCGTGATGATTTTTGTTCGTTGAATTACTCTAGCGGCACCACCGGCGAACCGAAAGGCATTTTGCACGCCCACAAAGATTATCCGCTGACGGCGCAGTTATGGGGCGAAGCGGTGCTGGGCTTGAAAGAATCGGACCGCGCTTTTGGTGCGCCGCGTTTGTTCTTCACCTTTGGCACGGGCGGCGTGTTAATTTTTCCGTGGTGTGTGGGCGCAAGCACGATCCTTATGGCAGCGCCGCCGCGTATCGCCACCAATATGCTAGAGACAGTCCAACGCTTCAAGCCAACGATTTTATATAACGCGCCCACAGGTTACGCGGCGATGTTGGCGATGGATGATCTCACAACGAAATATGATCTCTCTTCGATACGGTTGTGCGTCTCGGCGGGCGAGTCGCTGCCCGCTTCGATCTGGCACGGCTGGAAAGAGCGCACCGGACTCGACATCATTGACGGAATTGGCTCGACAGAAAATTTCCACATCTTCATTTCGAATCATCCAAACGATATTCGCCCCGGTTCGAGCGGTAAGCCTGTCCCCGGTTACGAAGTGAGAATCGTGGATGAAGCCTTCAACGATGTCGCCGACGGTGACGTAGGCAACCTGCTCGTTAAAGGAGAGACGGCGTCACTCTCGTATTTGCATCAATACGAAAAGAGTCGCAAGACGTTCATCGGCGAGTGGTTGTTCACCGGCGATAAATATTACAAGGACAAAGACGGCTACTACTGGCACGCCGGACGCTCGGATGACATGTTGAAGGTCGGCGGCATCTGGGTCTCGCCGGTGGAAGTGGAGAGTACGCTCATCAGTCATCCGGCGGTGTTAGAGTCGGCGGTGGTCGGTCATCCCGATGCGTCGAACTTGATCAAGCCTAAAGCGTTTGTGGTGTTGAAGGACGGTCATGCGCCGTCAGACGAATTGAAGAACACGCTGGTGGAATACTGCAAAGAGAAAATGGCGGAATACAAACGCCCGCGCTGGATCGAGTTTGTGAGCGAACTGCCCAAGACAGCGACCGGGAAGATACAGAGGTTTAAGTTGAGAGGATAAAGATAATGAATGATCAACCGATTTCAACCCGCCCCCTGAACGATAACGAAAAATTACTGCGCGAGAAGTTCTATGCCAGCATTGTCGCGCAGAGCGACTTGATGGACAAACTGGCAGAACGGTTGTTAACGCTGGAACTGGCGATCCCCGGACTATATGCCACCGCCCTCAAACTGGTCAGCGGAGACAAAGCAACTGTAATTGTCAACGCGGCGTTTTACATCACCTTCGCCTGTTGGATTCTCGCGCTGATTTTGACTCTGCTGGCACTGACGCCAAAAAAATGGACGGTGGACACCTCGATCATCAAGCAGGACGCTAAAAAATTTTCGGAGTCGTTGGGCATCGAAGATTTTTTCAATCAGTCCGCTCTGTATAAGCGCAGACTGATTGTGGCTTCGAGCTTGTTGTTCTTCGCCGGGGTTTTCAGCGCGGCATTCACCATCTAACTGAAACCCTAAAGGTCTTTAAGACCTTCAGGGTTTGGAGACAATCATGAAAAAACGTTTCACCTTCAAATGTTGGAATTGTCCGAAAACATATACCCTGTTCCGCGAGATCAGCACGGAGCAGGTCTTAACCGTCGCCTGCCCATTTTGCAATGCCGAGGGAGTTGTAAACCTGAAACCGTACCCGAAGAAAAAAATGATCGTGCGCGGGGAAAGCGACGTGGAACAGAAAATCGAAGAGCTCGAACTGCCGGATATACTGCCGACACAAAAGCCTGAAGAAAAGTAACGTTATTCTTGGAGGGAAACCATGCCGCGCAATGTTCATCCCACTGCATTTGTAATTCGACCCCCAACTGACCTGATCGAAAAACATCCCGAGCTGCGGCGATACAGTCATGCCCTCAGCCTAAAATATGCCGACAGGCAAGTAGTGACCGAAGCAGAATTGCAAGCGATTGGCAGCGCGCTGTGGGACGTGCTTGGCGCGCAGAAAAATTTTGACGCCGCGTATAACGATGCCGGCGCGACAATTCTGCCCATCGTCATTGAGAGCGGCGCGGCAGATGTGCAGGCTCTGCCGTGGGAAATTCTCTTTCACCCACAGCATGGATTCATCGGTAAGAACCCCGCCTTCACTTTAACTCGCCGCATCCAACCCGCGAAAGATTCCCCGCGCAATCTTGGTAAAGGACCTCTGCGTGTGCTGTTGTTCACTGCCCTGCCAGACGACGTGCATCCCGAAAAAGGGCGGCTGGATGTGGAAGAAGAACAGGCGCAGGTGCAGGATGCTCTGCTGCCGTGGATCGCCAAAGGGTTAGTGAAACTGGAAATGCCAGACGACGGCACGTTTGCCGCGCTGAAGACTCTGGTCAAGGAATTCGATCCGCACCTCCTGTTCCTGAGCGGGCATGGAAAGTTCCACCACGAGCCGCACTCTGGCGAAGCGCCTTACGGAGAATTTTTGTTTGAGCGCGAAACGGGGGAGAGCGATCCGATTAAAGAAGAGGACATCGCCGGTGCCTTGATCGGCGCGAACGTGCAGGCAGTGATCCTCTCCGCCTGCGAAAGCGGCAAAGCCGCCTCAGACGCGCTGAACAATGGGCTGACGCGCCGCTTGAGCGCGCACGGCATCGCGCACGTCATTGGCATGCGCGAGTCGGTGCTTGATGTGGCAGGAATTAAATTTGCGCGCGCGTTGTGCGACGAACTGGCGCGTAGAGAATGTATGGATGTTGCCCTGCAGGCGGCGCGCATGGCGATCCAAACTCCGTTCAAGGATATAGATGTGATTCGGCATGAGGCAAACGCCGGCGCTGCCGCCGAATTAAGTTTGGGGCAGTGGTGTTTGCCCATGCTTATTGCCCCCGACCCGCGCGCCCAAATAATTGACTGGGACTTCACGCCGCAAATTGTGGAGACGCGCCTCTTCAACCGCAGTTTGAGCACGGTCAGCCTGCCGCCGCGTTTTGTGGGCAGGCGCGCCGAACTTCGCCAATACAAAAGCGATCTATTCGCAGGCAAACTAAAAAACCTTCTCATCACTGGACCCGGCGGGCAAGGCAAAACTTCACTGGCGGGCAAACTGGCGCTTGATTTGCAAAAACAAGGCTGGCAGGTTTTTGCCTGGAGCGCGCGCCCCGAAAATTTATGGCGTGATTTTGAGTTCGAGGTCGAGTTGGCGCTGAACGCGGAGAAAGCCAGAAAATACGATCACTATCGCCCCCGCCTGAAGAGCGATGCGGCGCGCGCCAAATTCTTATTGGATTTGTTGGCGACACAGTTCAACGGGCGCATCGTGATTCTCCTCGACAATTTGGAAACGAAACAAGATGCCGGCACGTTGAAGATCACCGATCCCGCTGTGGCGGCTTGGCTCGACACGGCGCGAACCACCGACGGCTTGACTCTGCTTGTCACTTCACGTTGGGCGCCGCCCGATTGGAGTGACGCGCATTTACAGCTGGCGCGCGTTAACTACGGCGACTTCCTGCACATTGCGCGTCTGCGCCTGCCGCCCGCCTTTTGGCAAGCGCGTGATCGTATGCGCCGCGCCCACTCTGCGCTGGGCGGCAACCCGCGCGGGCTGGAATTCTTTGCTGCCGCGGCGCTCGACATGAAAGCAGACGAAGAACAAGAATTTTTAACCGCGCTTGAAAAAACGAAAAGTGAGCTGCAGGCGAACATGGCGATTGCTGCCATTTACCAGCGCCTGCCCAAAGAGGCGCAAAAACTTCTGGCGCGTTTGCCCGCTTATTATGAACCCGTGCCTGTGGAAGGCATCCTCAAACTCGCGTCCGACCCTGCATCAGGCTCAGGGCTTGCCCCTTCGACAGGCTCAGGGCAAGCCCTGCCCAACCCGCACGCTTTATTCGCGCGGCTGTTGGCGGTCTCGTTGTTAGAAGTTTCATCTCAACCACGTTGGGAAGCTGCTGAATATCAGCTACCGCCATTGGTGAGCGATTGGCTAAATGCGCAGAGGCTGACCGATACGGATCGCCGCTGGATAAATGCGGCAGCAGATTACCACTTATACTTGTTTCATTACGAGCGACGCACCCTGCCCCAAGCCATCACCGCGCACCACGCGCTGCGCCGCGCGCAGCGCGGCGCAGAAGCCGACCGCCTCACATTGGACTTTATTGTAGGTCCGCTAACTATGGCTGGCTTCTACGGGGCGCTATTGACCGAATGGCTGCCGCAAATCTGCAACTCGGAGGATTTGCCAACCCAGGCTGAAGCGTTAGGACAAACGGGCAAACTCTATATTCACATTGGCGATTACGAGACGGCACTGCAATACCTCAAACAGTCGCTGACGATAATGCAGCAAATCGGCGACAAAGCGGGCGAAGGCACGACGCTCAACAATATTTCCG
>Ga0172368_10008237_pt1 | contig 10679 bp, 10 predicted proteins | sample Lak11m_FD_114540 | JGI IMG/M metagenome (GOLD analysis project Ga0172368, IMG submission 114540) | Freshwater microbial communities from Kabuno Bay, South-Kivu, Congo - kab_022012_11m | ecosystem: Environmental > Aquatic > Freshwater > Lake | place: Democratic Republic of the Congo: South-Kivu...
GCGCCTGCGCCGCTGCGACATCTACGCCCCGGTGGCCGCCTCCGAAAAGACCTACCCCTTCGAGCAGGCCGCCCAGATGGTGCTCGATTCGTTCCAGAACTTTGACCCGCAGTTTGCCGAGATGGCCGCACGCGTCTTTGCCGAGAACCGCCTCGACAGCGAAGTGCGCAAGGGCAAACGCGGCGGGGCCTTCTGCTGGACGGTCGGCCCGCGCCTGACGCCCTGGGTGCTGACCAACTACCAGGGCCGCGCCGACGACGTCTCGACCCTGGCCCACGAGCTGGGCCACGCCGTGCACTCGATGATGGCCGCCGACCACTCGATCTTCACCGCCCACTCCTCGCTGCCGCTGGCCGAGACCGCCTCGACCTTCGCCGAGATGACCCTGGTCGACCGCCTGCTGGCCGAGGAGACCGACGAGGGCGTGCGGCGCGACATCCTCTTCTCGCAGATCGACGGCGCCTACGCCACCATCCAGCGCCAGGCCTACTTCGCCCTGTTTGAAAAGCAGGCCCACGAAATGGTCGCGCAGAACGCCTCGGTCGACGAGATGGCGGCGGCCTACCTGGAAAACCTCAAGGACCAGTTTGGCGACGCGGTGGAAGTCAGCGACGACTTCCGCTGGGAGTGGGTCTCGATCCCGCACATCTTCCGCACCCCCTTCTACGTCTACGCCTACGCCTTCGGGCAGCTGCTGGTGCTCTCGCTCTACCGCCAGTTCCGCCTCGAGGGCGAAGCCTTCAAGCCGCGCTACAAACAGCTGCTGGCCGCCGGCGGCTCCAAATCGCCGGCCCAGATCCTGACCGACGCCGGGATCGACATGCGCTCCGCCGCCTTCTGGCAGGGCGGCTACGACGTAATCGCCGAGCAGGTCGCCGCGCTCGAGCAGCTGCCGGTTCCGTAACCCCTAAAAGGAGAGGTGGCGGTCACTTCGTGACCGCCACCTCTCCTTTTTCTACCCCGCCAGCACCGCTGTCACCTGCTCCAGCGCCCAATCCAGCTCGGGCTGGGTGATGATCAGGGGCGGGGCGAAGCGGATGACGTGCTGGTGAGTCTCTTTGCAGAGCAGGCCGCGCGCCATCAGGGCTTCGCAGAAACGGCGCGCGCCGTCGGCCTCGGGGTGCAGCTCCACGCCAATCAGCAGGCCCTTGCCGCGCACTTCCTTGACGTACGGGCTGCGGATGGCGCGCAGCCCGGCCATCAGGTATTCGCCCATGCGCGCCGAGTTTTCGACCATGCCCTCTTCGACCAGCACGCGCATCGCCATGCGCGCCACGGCGCAGGCCAGCGGGTTGCCGCCAAAGGTGCTGCCGTGGTCGCCGGGGCGGAAGACGCCCAGCACCGAGCGGTTGGACAGCACGGCCGAGACCGGGTAAAAGCCGCCCGAAAGTGCCTTGCCGATCACGGTCAGGTCGGCCTCAATCCCCTCGTGCTCCTCGGCCAGCATCTTGCCGGTGCGCCCCAGCCCGGTCTGGATCTCGTCGGTGATCAGGGCGATCTGGCGGCGCGTGCAGATCTCGCGCACCTGGCGCAGGTAGCCCTGCGGCGGGACGATGATGCCCGCTTCGCCCTGGATCGGCTCGACCAGGAAGCCGACCGTGTTGGGCGTGATGGCGGCCTCGAGCGCGGCGGCGTCACCAAACGGGATGATCTTGAAGCCCGGCGTGAAGGGCGCGTATCCGTCGCGGTACTGCTGCTCGGTGCTGAAACCGACGATCGTGATCGTGCGCCCGTGGAAGTTATTGGCGCACACGATCAGCTCGGCCTGGCCTTCGGGGATGCCCTTCTCGATGTAGCCCCACTTGCGCACGGCCTTGATCACCGATTCGACTGCTTCGGCCCCGCTGTTCATCGGCAGGACCATGTGCGAATGGGTCAGCTCGCACAGTTCCTTGTAGAACGGCCCGAGCTGGTCATTGCGGAAGGCGCGCGAGGTCAGGGTCAGCTTCTGGGCCTGCTCGACCAGCGCGGCGCTGATGCGCGGGTGGCAGTGGCCCTGGTTGACCGCCGAGTAGGCTGAAAGGCAGTCCAGGTACTTCTTGCCGTCCACGTCCCAGACCCACACGCCCTGCCCGCGGGTCAGGACGACGTCCAACGGGCGGTAATTCATCGCCCCATATTCGTTTTCAAGATTGATGTAATCGGAGGTATTCATCGATGCCCTCATTTCTGCTTGGATCCACCCGGTAAGCTACCGGTAAGACAGACCGTGTTTTGAAAATTCACGACCGGCGCGCAAGCTTGCGGCCGGCTGTTCTGTTTCATACGGGCAAAAATCAAGGGTCGCAAAGATCGGACCAGTAGATCTTACTGACCAGATCGTTCATCCGTCTCTCCGCCGCGGTGAGCGTCATCATTTCAAAAATTATATCAGCAATAGCGGGCCAAAGAATGCACCACAGAGCGCGCACGGGACACAGAGGGAAGAGAGGAATTTTTCACCGCAAAGGACGCAAAGTGCGCGAAGGAAGAGAAGAGGTTCACCACAGAGTACACGGAGTTTACAGGGGGAAGAAAAGCAGTTTACCGCGTAGGAGACGGAGAAAAAATTCGTAATTCGTAATTCGTAATTTTCCTCAAAGCCAGGGCGTTTACTTCAGCGGACGGTTGCGGTTCCAGGGCGAATCGGGCGGGATCTCCTGCTGCCAGGGCCAGATCATCTGCATCGACATGAAGTTGGGCAGCTCCGGCTCGACCCGCTCGCGCCAGGCCTGCTCCACTGCGCCAAAGGTGGTCAGGTTGTGAGCCGGGCGCAGGCGGTCATATTCGGCGATCAGCTCGGCGCTCTTGCGCCCAAAAAAGGCAATTTGAGCGCGCACCATGCGCTCGCCGGCGCGCCGGTCCGCTTCAAAGGCGTCCTTGCCCATCGCGAAGTGCGCGCCATCCTCGTCGCGCGGCGGCAGGCGCGACATATCGACCAGCTCGGGGCGCAAGGCCCACAGCAGCGAGGTCTCGACCTTGCCGGCGTGGTCGCCGGTGCGCTGGCCGTCCCCGTCAAAGCCGGCCTCGTTCGACTCAAACTCGGGCAGCGCGTACAGGCGCGTGCCAACCAGCGGCTGGAGCAGCTCGACCAGCTTCTTCAGGTCTTCCCAGTTGGGGCCGTAGTGCCCGGTCAGCAGGATCGCGGCCTTGAAGCCCAGCGCGTCGGCGGCGCGGATGTGATAGCAGATGTTCTTGAAATGCTGCCAGGGCGGCATGCTGGTCAGCCAGCTGCGCGGCGGCTGGCCGACTGCCTCGTGCGCCCACAGGCCAAACCCGCCCACCTCGTGGATGTGCCAGTAATCCGGCGGGGCAACGATCCCGCCGTGGGCTTCGGCCGCGCGGCAGGCGATGGCATGCGCCTTGAGCTCGTCCAGGCCCAGGGCATTGTGCGGGCCGTGCGGCTCGCACAGTCCGTAGGTGAAATAGACCAGCGGGCAGCTCTGAAAGGCCGCCTCCAGCTCGTCCAGGAACATCTCTTCCCAACGCACTTTGCGCATGCTCACCTCGACAGGCTGCCCAAAACCAGGCTGAACAGGCTCATCAACAGGCCAAAGGCGAAAATCGCGCCCAGCACGAAGCCGGCGATCGACCAGGGATTGCTGGGCAGGCCGGCGCGCGGCGCCTCACCCTCGGCCAGCTGGCGCAGGGCCGCGGCCGTCTCGCGCGCCCACTCGTGCGCGGCGCGCGGCTGCGTCCCCAGCCACAGCCAGCCCTCGCGCGGCAGGGGGATGACCATGCGTTTGGCGGAGCAGCCGCTCAGCCACAGGCGCAGCATCTCAGGCGGGTTGACCGCCAGGCTGGCCGGCAGCACCACCACCTGCGCGGCCAGCAGCGCGTCATCGGGCGCGCCCTGGCTCAGGGCATGGACTTTGACCGGCAAGCGTGGGGCGTGGCGGGCCAGCTCGTGCAGGATGTCCTCCGCCAGCCCGGCGTCCTCTTCGACCAGGATCAAGACCGCGCAGGCGGCGTGCAGGCTGCCCAGCGACTGTTCCTGCACCTGCCCGTCGCGCCGCAGCGCGCGCAGGTGGTAGACCAGGAACGCCGCGATCTCCGCCAGAATCGCCAGGCGCTGCAGGACCGTGCGCAGCACATCCCCCGCGCCCTCGCCAAACAGGGTCGAGAGCAGGCTGAAGAACAGGTTGCCCGCCGCAAGCATCGCCCCCACCACCAGGGCGAAAACGGCCAGGTAGAGGTAGGTGCGCCGGATCACGCTGCGCCGCGCACGGTCGCCGCTGTCGCTGCGCGCGGCCGCTTCGGCCTGCAGGCCGGGCCAGCAGGCCAGCCAGAGCGGCAGGCCAATCCCAATCGCGCCCAGCGCGGTGCTGATCTGGGTCCAGTTGTTGTTCATGCCGGGCAGGGCCAGCAGCAGGTCGATGCACAGGCCGGCCAGCAGCATCACGCCGGTAAAGACGACCACCACGCCCAGCGCGGAGAGGATCGAACGGTACAGGCGGCGCACGGCCTCGCGGCGCGGCTGGCCGGGCAGGGCCGCCGTTTCGCGCTCCAGCACGCGCCCGTAATACCACCACATCACCCCCAGCGGGATGCCCGCCGCGATGTAGCCGCCGCTTTCCGAGAGGAAGCTGGCCAGGGTCAGCGGGCGGCCAAACAGCCAGGCCAGCAAACCCGAGAGCACGTTGCCCCCCGCCACCAGCACGCCCATCACGCCCGCCAGGCTGATCAGGTACAGCACCACCAGGCGCAGAATCGACTGGCGCTCGGCCGGCTGGTCGAGGGTCGCGTCGATCAGGCGTGCGGTCCAGGCCCACAGCGGCGCGCCGACCAGGGCCAGCGCCAGCCCATTGGCCAGCAGGGACGGGTACGGGTCGCTCGCGCCGGTCAGATGGTTGAGCAGATAGCGCAGCAGGGTCTGAACCGCCATCACCACCATCAGCAGGCCAAAACCCAGCCACAGGTAGCGGTACAGGCGGCGCGTCTCGGATAGATAATTCACCACGTGCCCGGCTCGCTCGTCCTGGGCCAGCACACGCGAGAAGAAATAGAAGACCCCCAGGGTCACCAGCAGGGCGACCAGGTTATCGCTGACCGTCTGGCTGCCGCCAAAACTGGCGCTCGACCCCGACAGGCCCAGCAGCAGCGCCGCCCAGCGGTTGAGCAGGGCCAGGCTCGAATAGACCGCCGGAACCAGAAAAGCCGCCCGCACGCCGTAAAGAAAGATCGCGCGGATGCGGCTGGTATGTTCTTCCTCGTCGCGGGCCGCGTCACGCTGGCAGGTCAGCCAGTGGAACAGAAAAATCGGCAGCCCGACCAGCACGGCCGAGAGGCCGGTGGCCAGCTGCCCCGCGCCGCCCACGATCCCGCCGTTAAAGACGGTGCGCAGCAGCGCCACCACGCCCCACACCAGCGCTTCAGCCCCAATCAGGGCCAGGGCATAAAAGTAAAGCCGCCTGACGGTGCGCATGGCGGCTTACGGGGCTTCCGGCTTGACCGGGGTCGTCGACCAGCTAAAATTCCAGAAGGGGTAGGGCATCGACTTGATCTTCCACTCCCCGCCCACCCGCACCAGCTCGGCCGACTGCTGATCGCGGTAGATGCTGCCAAACAGCTCACCCCCGCCGCGCTGCATGGTGACCGGCACCATGGCTTTGTCACCGTCGATCATGGCCTGGCCAACCTCCACCCCGGTCGCGGCGATTTCCGAACCCTGCTGGGTGAAGGTCTGGGTCAAAGACAGCTTCTCCACCGGCGGGGTCGCGGGTGCCACGTACTGGAATGCGCGGTCATAATCGCCCTTTTTGACGGCGATCACAAAGTTGCGCACCGCGGCATCAGGCGTGCCGTCCGCGACATATTCCAGCGTGCCGCGCCGCAAAAAGAACAGGCCAACCGAGAGCACCACGAGCAGCGCGATGCCCCCTAAGATTCCGAGCAGAAAACGGTCTTGACGCATACGACTCCTTATTTGCCGCGCGCCTGTCCTGGGCGCAGCGCGATCACCAGGAAGGGGCCAAAAATCGGGATCAAGGCGGCGAACACGCCCCAGGCCAGGTATTCGCTCCAGCCCATGACGCGCCGCCGCAGGTAAAACAGGCTCAACAAGCCCATTCCGATAATATCCAGCACAAGCAAAATTCGGATCAGATCAGCGGTCGTCACAGCGCGCGCCTCCAGTTCAGTCAAAAAGAACCCGCAAACAACGGTTTCCAAATCGTGTACCTGTATTGTACGAACTACCCGAAAAAATTACAAGTTATGCCCTTTGGAAATTTGGCGCCCGCCCGAACGGCCGACGACCTCACCCCCGGCCCCTCTCCATTTTGGAGGCGAAACTTGAGAGGGGGGCAGAGGTTGGCAATCGATTTTATCATCTGAAAAGTTATGGCGAATTTGGCGCGATGCGCCAAATTCGCCATAACTTCCCGCCTTTTATTGAGATGATACAATCGAAAGCAGTTCTCAGATCGTGATGCAGTTCGGGGAGGGCGCCATGCTGAAAAAAATTTACTGCCGGAACCGCGGGATATGAACGCGCGTGAAAACCTGCTGCGCGTGGTGCGCTTCGAGCGGCCCGATTGGATCCCGATGAGCTTCCACATCAACGCGGCCTCCTGGCAGCATTACCCGCAGGGCGCGCTGCAGGAGCTGATGGCTGCCCACCCGCTGCTCTTCCCCAACTTCCAGGCCAGCGCGCAGCCGGTCCGGCCCTATTTCTCGCCGGTGCAGCGCCGCGACGAACCCTATACCGACCCGTGGGGCTGCGTCTGGCGCACGCCCGAGGACGGCATCACCGGCACAGTCACCGGTCACCCCCTGGCCGATTGGGCGGCCTTTGAAACCTACCAGGCCCCCGACCCGGCCGTGACCGACGGGCTGACGCCTGTCGATTGGAGCGCGCTGGAACGCAAAATCGCGGCCAGCCGCGACGCCGGCGAACTGGTGCAGTGCGGGCTGCGCCACGGCCATACTTTCCTGCAGCTGAGCGATATACGCGGCTACCAGGCCTTGATCCTGGACATGGCCGATGGCGAGCCGCGCCTGCTGCGCCTGATCGAGATGCTGGAAGAGTTCAACCTGGCGATCGTCGAGCGCCTGCTGAGTATGGGGGCGGAGTGGATGTCGTATCCCGAAGACCTGGGCATGCAGGTTGGCCCGATGCTCTCGCCGCGCCATTTCCGCAAGTACATCCAGCCCAGCTACCGGCGCATCATGCGCCCGGCGCTCGAGGCTGGCTGCGTGGTGCACATGCACTCCGACGGCGACATCCGCCTGCTGGCCGACGACATGATCGAGAGCGGCGTGCAGGTGGTCAACCTGCAGGACCTGGTCAACGGCATCGACTGGATCGCGGCCAAATACGCCGGCAAGGTCTGCATCGACCTGGACATCGACCGCCAGGAGATCACCTACGCCGGCACGCCAGCCCAGATCGACACGCTGATCCGCGAAGAGGTGCAGAAGCTGGGGCGCAAAGAGGGCGGTTTGATGATGATTTACGGCCTCTACCCCGGCCTGCCGCTGCAAAACGTCAAAGCCCTGATGGATGCCATGGAGCGCTACGCCGGTTATTATCATTAACCCGCGCAGCGCTGAAAATTAGGGGGGGGTTGGAGGTGAATTGCGGCACTTTGTGCCGCAATTCACCTCCAACTGGTTCTTCTCCCCGCCCCTTGAGGGGCGGGGCCGGGCCTGCCCCGAGCTTTCGAGGGGGGTGGGGTGCGTTTACAATTTGAAACGCAGCTCGCCGCGCTCGTCGAACCAGGTCTGGGCGGCGTAGTCGAGAGCCAGCAGGGTCTCGGCGCGCAGCGCGCGGTGAGCGCGCCCGCGCGCGCTGATCGGCACGCCGCGCTTGCCCAGCAGGTATTTGGAGCCGAGCGGGTGGACCGAGCGCTGGGCCAGCTTGAGCGCGCACAGCGCCGCCTGCAGGCGCTCCGCATCGGGGTCGCCAGCTTTGAACTTATCGATCACAGCCGCCACCAGGTCGGGGACCCAGATCGCGGCGATGGTCATCGAGCCGGGCGAGCCAGCGCGCAGCGCCTCGAGCATCAGCGGCGTGTTGGCCTGCAGGAAGGCCATCGGCGTGCCAGCCTGGGCGGCCAGGTGGGCGCGGATCGTTTCGATCTCGCAGCTGGTCTCTTTGTAGGCCACGAAGCGCCCGGTTTTGGCCAGGCGCGCCGCCAGCTCCACGCTCAGGTGGAAAGCGCGCGGCACGGGGCACTCGTACAGCCCAAGCGGGGCGTCGACCTGCTCAGCGATGCTCATATAGTAGCGCTCCAGGTCGGCGTCGCTGTCGAGAAACTCGGGCACCACCAGCATCACCACGTCCGCCCCGGCCCCGGCCACCCGCTGGCACAGGCGCACGTGCGCCGCCAGGTCGGGCCCCAGGTTGCCGGTCGCCGCCACGGGCGCGCGCCCGCCGGCAGCCTGGACCGCCTCGCGCACCAGGAACAGTCGCTCTTCATCGCTGAGGTGGAACATCTCGCTCGACAGGCAGTTGGCATACAGCCCGCCGACGCGGTGCTCCAGATACCAGGCAACCATGGCGCGGTACGCGCCGCCGTCGATTTTCAGGTTTTCGTCAAAGGGGGTGACCATCGTGGGCCAGGCGCCAGCATACATGAGTTGTCTCCTTGGGGGGAATGGGCGCGCGCGAAACACGCCGCGCCGCCCCCATTGTACCCCCGAAGAAGGTGGGTAGGCGTGGTTTGCGCTCACTTCGTGAGCGCAAACCCGCTTTAGAATTTATAATCTGGATATGGATGCCCTCTTGGTCTTACAGGAGCGCGGCTCGCGCAGCCAGCTCACCATCATCACCTACGCGCTGCTCAGCGCGCTGGCGGTCTTGATCCCGGTCCCGTTTCTGGATGACTCGGTCTCGGCCTATTTCGCGCGCCAGATGGTGGCGGCCCTGGCCAGGATTTACCGGCTGGAACTGAGCCCGCAGGAGCTCTCGCTGCTGGCGACCGGGCGCGGCCGCGGCTGCATGGCGCTGCTGCTGGACCGCGGCATCCTCTTCAGCGTGCAGCTGCTGATGCGCCGCCTGCTGCAGGACCTGTTCTTCCTGCTCGACCTGAGCGCGGCCGGCCAGCAGTTTGCCATGTGCTACTACCAGGGTTATCTGCTCGACAGCCTGTTCGCCGAAGGCGCCTACCGGCCCGGCAGCCTGGACAACGCCCGCCGGGTCAACGCCGCGCTGGGCGCGGTCAGCGGCCAGGCCAACTTCCAGGCCCTGGCCAAAGTCTTCACCGTGATGGTCAAAAACAGCCGCGCGGTGGTGCGGCACGTTGTCAGCCTGGCCACGTTCGCCAGCAAAAAGGCCTACCGCCAGCTCGCGCGCATCCGCCTGGGCCGGCGCGCCGCCCCGCCCGCCGAGATCCCGCTGGTGGACGAGCTGGAAAAGCTGCCCGAGGTGCGCCAGCTGGCCGAGGAAATGTACCGCAACATCGCCCTGATGCCCTCAGACCACCTGACCGAGCTCAAAGCGCGCCTGAAGGCCCGCCTGGAAAATACGGACCCCGCCCCTTCGAGGGGCGGGGAGTAAGAGGTTTGGAGTGATTGCGGTCACTTTGTGACCGCAATCACTCCAAACCTCCTGGCTTTTCCCTTGGGTGCGCGGTTAACCGCACGCCCAATAAACAGACCTTTTACCGTATAATTGGGGCGTCTGTTTCACAACCTACCCCAGAAGAGGTCCGCCGCATGTCCAGCAAGAAGAACAAGTCTGTCAAACCGACCAATAACCGCCCCACACCGAACAAACAAGGCATCAGCTCCAAAAGCGCCGACGCCGCGAAGAAGGGCGCGCTGGGCAAGAACACGCCGCCCACCGACCCCAACCAGCTGCGCATGATCCGCATCGCCGCGGCGGTGGTGATCGTCCTGATCGTAGCCGGGATCGTTTTGCAATTTCCAGGCAGAACAAGCCGGCCTCCACCAGCGCGGCAGGCATGCCGACCCTGGTGGCGACGTTGAAGTACTCGTCCGAGCCGCCGATGCTGATCGATGTCAAAAAGAAGTACACCGCCCTGTTTAAGATGGAAAACGGCGGCGTGTTCATGGTCGAACTCTACCCCGACAAGGCCCCGCGCACGGTCAACTCGTTCGTCTTCCTGGCCCGCCAGAAATACTTTGACGGCCTGACCTTCCACCGCGTGCTGGACGGCTTTATGGCCCAGGGCGGCGACCCGACCGGCACCGGCGGCGGCGGCCCAGGCTATTCGTTCATTAATGAAGACAGCGACCTGAAATTTGACAAAGCCGGGGTGGTGGCGATGGCCAACGCCGGGCGTGACACCAACGGCAGCCAGTTCTTCATCACCTTTGGCCCAACCCCCAACCTGAACGGCGGCTACACCATCTTCGGCCAGGTCGTCTCGGGCATGGACGTGGTCAACGCCATCAAGCGCCGCGACCCAAACACCAACCCGAATTTCCTGGGCGACGCGATCCAATCGATCACGATCTCGGAACAATAAAGACCGGACCCACGTGAAAGTCGCGGTGATCGGCGGCGGCGCCTCGGGCCTGACGGCGGCGATCCAGGCGGCATGGAACGGTGCGCGCGTCACGCTCTTCGAGCGCAACGCGTCTGTCGGGCGCAAGCTGCTGGTCACCGGCGGCGGGCGCTGCAACCTGACCAACGACGGGGTGGCGGCCGGGCGCTATTCGTGCGACCCGGCCTGGATGGCAAAGCTGCTGGATGGGTTTGACGTCAAAGACCTGCTGGCCATGCTGCGCCA
>Ga0172368_10008239_pt1 | contig 10679 bp, 9 predicted proteins | sample Lak11m_FD_114540 | JGI IMG/M metagenome (GOLD analysis project Ga0172368, IMG submission 114540) | Freshwater microbial communities from Kabuno Bay, South-Kivu, Congo - kab_022012_11m | ecosystem: Environmental > Aquatic > Freshwater > Lake | place: Democratic Republic of the Congo: South-Kivu...
AAACAAAATGCCCGCACCGAAGGACACCAGAAACCAGAGGATCAGAACGTTCCTCAGCAGTTTCAGCGTTTCCCTCCAGTAGGCACCACTGTCGTACTCGTGCTTCATGAAGTCTCCTGAAAATTGACAACAACACAGCCAGAATCTGACTGCACCTTTTTACATAGCACGGTGGGTCCCCGCGCTTTTGTGGGGGCGACTATTGCGACGCTTGCTTACAGTTTTCTGATAAATCGTCAGAGGGCATTGAAACCAAGGGTAAACACTTACGAACAATATTTTTCAAATCTTGGCTTTGCGCCACGTCAAAAAATAGTGACTTAGCACGGGTCTTTGCTGATCGGCCCGTCGCCAATAATGCACTCCCCGCCCACCGAGCCGTTGAGTTGGTCAAGCCAACGTTGCTCACGAATCGCAACTGTGTCAAGGAAGGTTTCCACCGCGCCAGGTGTTCTGGTCAACTCCGCAAAACAATCAAAACCCGACTCCAGAAAACCCTGCAGCGTGCTCAACCCTGCCACTTTGGCGGGGCCTCGCATGGACTTCAGCAGAATCCTCAAGCCCGGTTTGCGCGTCAGACCGTGCAATTCACGACCAATGCCCAACACGGTTTCGAGCTGCCACTGACGCACGGCACCCTGATGGATACGAGCCCACGCCCGCCGGTACTTCTCAGTCGGTGACAGGGGCAACTCTGGATCCCAACACTGTGCCATGTGCAGATCCAACGTCTCCGTGGTCAAGTGCAAACGAGCCAGAAGCGTAGTGATCTCCAGCACACGCTTCGGAAAACTTACCTCGATGACACCCGCGACTTTGAAAAATTGCGCGTCGCGCTCGGAGTAGTCACGTTCACTGTAGAGCTCTTGCAGAAAAAAACTGGCACTTGGCCCGAACAGAGGTGACGCGAGCAAATCCCCGTAGTCGGTGGCAAAGCGCTGCGCCTGAAATGTTTTGACCTGCACCAAGGCGGTTGCCAGCGCAGGAGACGCAGCAACACGCTGCCTTATTGCCGCTACATCGCTAAGCGCACCACGTATTTGGTGTGATGCGATTTCAGCCGAGGACTTGTCACAAAAATTTCGCGTGAACATGCGCCCTGTTGCGGAAACACGCCTGCAACGTGTCCCCGGACAGTAATAGCGATGAAATCAGCCGCCTTGGTGGCAGCGTTTGCCCGGGTTCTTCTTGTTGTTGGTGGCGACACCACGTTCCAGACTGCGCTTCTGACCATGCGGTGCGGTGTAGCAGACGCCTTTGGGAGCAACGGGGCGGGGTGTGGCTTTACGGTCGGCTTCGGTACGTGGTTCTTTGGCCATGATCAATTTCCTGCGAGATTGGTAAAAAGTCGCGATTATCGCCGTCAATTGACCAGGTAGTCGTCCAGCGGGTCGGACGCGTGTGGATCAGGCCAGTGGGCATCCTCCGCCTCGGCCAATCGTGCCAGTTCCTCTGCGGTCAGCGGGATCAGCGGCTTATCCAGCGGGTGCAACTTGTGGCGGCGCAAGCCACGCAGTTGGGTCGACTGCGCCATGGCTTTGAGTACACGCTCGGGTTCCATCATCAAGCTGAAAGGGTTGGACGCGGTGTTCAGGTTGCTCATGACATGCTCCTGGTAAATCAAACACGCTTAGCCGGACGCAAAGCGTTGAAAAGCACTGTAAGACGATCCCTATTGAAACTGAAGTCAGTGTTCGGCGCAATCGTTTGTCAGAAATTACCTGACACGTACCGGTTTCACAACAACCTGGCCTTGACGCTTTTGCCCTTGACACGGCCGGAGTTGAGCTTGTGCAACGCTGCCAGCGCCACATCGCGTTGCACCGCGACAAAAGTAGCGAAGTCGGTGACGGTGATCTTGCCGATCTGCTCGCGCGTGAAACTGGCATCGGCGGTGAGCGCGCCCAGCACATCACCCGGACGGATCTTTTCTTTGCGACCCCCCAAAATTTGTAGCGTTGCCATGTTCGCCATCAAGGGCCCGCTGCCCCTTGGCGTCAGCTCTTCCAACGAATACCAGACCGACGCCTGCCCCTGGTACTGCTCGATCCGCCCCACCGCGGCCATGTCATCCAGGGTCGCCAAGCTCCAGGCCAACCCCGGTTGTCCGGCACGACCGGTGCGCCCAATGCGGTGCACGTGCACCTCGGGGTCAGGGGTAATGTCCACGTTGATGACGGCCGCCAGTTCCTTGACGTCAATGCCGCGCGCGGCGACGTCGGTGGCTACCAACACGGAAATGCTGCGGTTGAGAAATTGGGTCAGCACCTGGTCGCGTTCACGTTGCTCCATCTCACCGTGCAGCGCCAGGGCGCTGAACCCCGCCTGTTGCAGATGCTCCACCACCGCGCGACATTGCTGGCGCGTGTTGCAAAACACCAGCGTGCTCTCGGGACGGAAATGGTTCAGCAGTTTCACTACCGTGCCGAGCCGGTTGGCGCGGGTCACTTCATAAAAGCGCTGCTCGATCAGCGTTTGGTTCTGGGCGGACGTGACGCTGATGCGTTCGGGTGCGCGCATGAAGGTGCAGGCAATTTGCTCGATGCCTGCGGGGTAAGTGGCTGAAAACAGCAGCGTCTGGCGCTGCGCAGGGCAGTGACGGATGACCGCGCTGATGTCTTCAAGAAACCCCATGTCGAGCATGCGGTCGGCCTCGTCCAGCACCAGCGTTGCCAACGCGTCCAGCGCCAGCGTGCCGCGCCCCAAATGGTCCAGCACCCGCCCGGGCGTGCCCACCACGATGTGAGCACCGTTTTCAAGCGACGCACGCTGGCCACGCAGCGCTACCCCGCCACACAGGGTGACTACCTTGATGTTGTCCAGCGCACGGGCCAGTCGACGGATTTCCACCGCCACCTGGTCTGCCAGCTCACGCGTGGGGCACAGCACCAGCGCCTGTATGGCAAAACGGCGTGGGTTCAGACGTTCCAGTAGCGCCAGACCAAACGCCGCCGTCTTGCCGCTGCCGGTCCGCGCCTGTGCAATCAGGTCGCGGCCCGCCAGCGCCACAGGCAAACTGGCAGCCTGGATCGGCGTCATTTCAGCGTAACCCAGCTGGCTCAAGTTGGCCAAGGTGTTCGGATGCAGGCTCAAAGCGGCAAACGTTGGGGACTTTTCTGGCAATGTCATGCGATGATTATCGACATTGCCATGTTTGGAGAGACGTCATGCGACTGCGCTACCTGTCCTGGATTCTGTCTGCGAGCCTGCTTGCAGCGTGCGGTAGCGCGGTCATCAATCCGGTGACCGGGCAGGCCGAGCGCTCAGTGATGAGCGAGCAGGACGAGATTGCCCAGGGTGCGCAAGCGCACCAGCAGGTGCTGCAGGAATACGGCGTGGTGGCCGACGCAAGGGTGCAGACCTACGTCAACAACCTGGGGCAGCGTCTGGCCAAGCTGTCACATCGCGACCAACTGCAATGGCACTTTACAGTGCTCGACAGCCCCGAGATCAACGCCTTTGCGCTGCCCGGTGGCTATGTCTATGTCACGCGCGGCATCATGGCGTTTTTGCAGTCGGAGGCGGAACTGGCCGGCGTGATCGGGCATGAGATTGGCCACGTGACGGCGCGCCACGGTGCCCAGCGCGCCACACGCCAGCAAGACGCCGGACTGGGCGTGCTGGCGGCCACCGTGCTGGGCGCCGTACTGGAAAGCCAGGGCGTCTCCGGTGCCGGGCGGCTGGCCAGTGACATTTCGCAAACGGCGGCGGCTGGCTTTATTGCCTCCTACGGGCGTGAGCAAGAGTTGCAGGCGGACACACTGGGTGCCGAGTATTTGGCGCGCAATACGTACGACCCGCGGCACATGGTCCGGGTCATTGCGGCGCTGAAGGACCAGGAACAATATGCTGCCGACCAGGCCCGAGCGGCCGGTCGCGCCGTGCCAGCGGGTAACAACTGGCTGGCATCTCATCCCAGCAACGACCAGCGCCTGCAACAAATCACTGCGCTGGCCGATCAATACCACGGCGACTATGCGGACGATGGCCGCTACCGCTATCTGCAGGCCGTTCGTGGCCTTGCCTTTGGTGAGAGCGCCCAACAAGGTCTGACGCGCGGGCAAAATTTTTACCATCCCGGCCTGGGGATCGCCATGACGGCACCGGCTGGATGGCGCTTGCGCAACGACGCCGATCAACTCTCACTGGTGAACGCTGCGGGCGACGCTGCGCTGCTGGTGCAGGCAGCGCCCAAGCAGGCGGGGCGCACCCATGACGCCGTGATACGCAGCGTGATCAAGCCGACCCGGGGGAACGTAGAGCGTCAAACGCTCAACGGTCTGCAGGCTACCCACTTTGTGGGCAGCCGCGCCGACGCGCAAGGTCAGACGCAATCTGTGGATGCAACGCTGGTCAGCGGCCCGGACGGCACCATTTACCTGCTGATTGCGGTGGCAAAAAGTGCCATGGCGCAGCGCAATGCGAGCATCGGCTTGGCACAGGCGCGCGCCAGTTTTCGGCCAATCAGCGCGTCCGAGCGCGCTGCGGCCCAACCGTGGGTTTTGAAAACGGTGCCCTTCCCAGCAGGTGGCTTTGCCCAGTTGGCCAAGAGTTCGCCCCTGCCCAACGCCTTGGCGCAGTTGCGGTTGATCAACGGCTATTACGGCGGCGGTGCGCCGACCGTGGGCAGCGCGGTAAAGGTGGTTGAATAGCCCTGCGACACGCGCATTCATGCTGAACATTTTTCTGATCACGTTCCCGTTTTTTGCGCTGGTACTGTGTGGTTATCTGGCCGCGCGTCGGTGCATGTTGCCATTGGATGCGATCCCTGGGCTGAACGGTTTTGTGCTGTTTTTTGCCCTGCCCTGCATGCTGTACCGCTTTGGTGCCAATACGCCCATCGCGCAATTGCTGGACACCTCGGTTGCACTGACATGGCTGACCTGCGGTCTGCTCATGGTGGCCTTTACCGTGGCCACCAGCTTGAATGCCCGCATCGGCTGGAACGACGCGGCTTTTGGCGCGCTGGTGGCCGCATTCCCCAACTCAGGCTTCATGGGCATGCCCTTGCTGATTGCTCTGATGGGCGCAGGCGCAGCCGGTCCGACCATCCTCACCATGGCGATTGACATGATCGTCATCAGTTCACTGTGCATTGCCCTGTCACGGTTGGATGGCGCAGACGAACACGGCGTGGCGAAGGCGCTCAAGAACGCACTCAAAGGGGTACTGACCAACCCCATGCCGTGGTCGATTCTGCTAGGCGCACTGGCGTCGGTACTTGGGTTTGAACTGCCTGGCCCCATGGGCAAGGTGGTGGGAATGCTTGCCGACGCCGCCTCGCCAGTGGCACTGTTCACCATTGGTGCCGTGCTGGCGCGCTCACAGATGCTGGCGGCATCCGGTCATGCCCCTGCGCCGCGCCTGAACGACTATTTGCCGGTGGCGCTGTTCAAACTTTTTCTGCACCCCTTGCTGGTGCTGCTGGTGGGTGCGGGGCTGATCCGGCTGGGCTTGCCGCTGGGGCGTTTTGCCTTGACGGTGATCGTACTGGTGGCGGCGCTGCCCAGCGCCAGCAATGTGTCGTTGCTGGCCGAGCGTTTTGGCGCGGACAACGGGCGCGTGGCTCGCATCATCCTGGTGTCAACAGCAACGGCATTTGTCACTTTTTCCTTGGCTGTGGCGTTACTCAGCTGATTACCACGGCCAGGCCACCTGCCGCAGGGATTTCGGCAGCAGCGACTTTTTGCCCAAAACCTGATTTAGCTCAAGTTTTGATCCGACAACGACGGTCTAATGACGACTTTTCAAAGTTCAATGACCCGTCTGGACGATGGATTGATAGCAAAGGATGAGTTGAAATGACCTGGTTGACCTACAGCATGACCGCGCTGGTGACGGTACTTACAGTGACCGCCCTCTTTTTCTTCACCATGACGCGCGGCGCACTGCTGATGCGCGGTGCCATGGGGCGGCTGACGCATGAAGCTGCGCACGTGTACCCGATTTACTCCAACATGCGCCTGATCCGGTTTGTCGACTATCAACCGATCATCGCCGCCATTTTGTTGTTCCAGTACAGCCGCTTGGTGTCGATCATCACACACGGTTTGCATCAAATGGATTTGCGCGGCAAGCAGGCGCTGATCACCTCTTGTGCATTCGGCAACGTAATGCCGCGTGTGTTCAAGGCGGCGTTTGGCGCCGGTGCCCGCAAAATGGTCGTAGCCGACATCATTCAGAACGAGCTCGATCACGCCCAGCGCAAGCTGCCCGAGTTCGACGACCGGACCGTCTACGTGCAGGACAACGCGGTGGCGATGAAGCAACCCGACGCATCGGTCGGCGCCAACATCATGTTCTTTTTGCTGCACGAATTGCCGCACCACCTGAAGGTGGAAGCACTCAACGAAGCCATTCGCGTGCTGGAACCCGGCGGCAAGCTGTTCCTGGGCGAATTCCACAAGCCACGGCCGTGGGTGTTGCGCGCGCTGAGCTGGACCTATTTCAAGGTATTCGAACCCTACGGCCTGGCGCTGTGGAACACGCACGACCCGGTCGATATGCTGCAAGCCATGCCCGGCGTGACCTGCGAACGCCACGTGGTGTTCTTCGGCAACTTCCAGGTCGTGATCGCGACGAAGAATTCCGCCTAAATCAGCAGCGGATCCACATCCACCGCCCAACGCAGCAATCCTTTGCATTCAGGCTGCCCGCGCTGCGCATGCAGCACCGGTTGCCAGGCGCGCAAAAAACGTTGCAACGCGGTTCGTGAGGCACTCTCGATCAGCATTTGGGCCCGCTCCACCTTGGCCACGCGCTGGATGCTCATCGGCACCGCTGGGTAAACGGTGACGTAGCTCCGTAGCGCGGCAGTGGCAGGATCAGACCCACTGACCGCGCTGGCCTGATTCAGAAACGCTTGCGCTGCATCTTGCGTACGCGCGTCGGCGCGTACCAGCGCCTGAAAGCTGAAAGGTGGCATGCCAGCCAGTTGCCGTTCATTCAATTGCGCTTGCGCAAAAGCCGGATAGTCATGATTTTTCAGCGCCTCGTACAAAGGGTGTGCGGGCAAGTAGGTTTGCACCCACATTTCACTTTGGCTGGTGGTGTTGGCGTCCCGGCCGGCCCGCCCTGCCGCCTGCATCAGCAGACTGAACAACCGCTCTGGCGAACGAAAGTCGCTGGAAAATAGCGCACTGTCGGGATTGATGGCGGCCACAAGGGTAATACGCCGAAAATCGTGTCCCTTGGCAATCATCTGTGTGCCCACCAACACGTCCACCTCGCCCGCATGCACTTGTGCCAACTGGCTTTGCAAGGCGCCTTTGAGTCGTGTGGTGTCGGCGTCGATACGGGCAATCCGCACCGCGCCTCCCCCGGGTCGCGTGATGCCCGTCAGCAACAAGGTCAGTTGTTCTTCAAGTTGTTCGGTACCACGCCCCAGCGACACGATGTCGGGGTTGCCGCAATCCGGGCAAGCACGCGGCACCGGCGTGGACAGACCGCAATGGTGACAACGCAGCGTGCGGTCAATCTTGTGAAACACCCGATAGGCGCTGCAATGCGGGCAGTTGCTCTTCCAGTCACAGGCGTCGCAGCTCAGCACCGGTGCATAACCGCGCCGGTTCAAAAACACCATGCACTGCTCGCCGCGTGCAATACGCTCGTGTATTGCCGCCAGCAACGGCGGTGCGATCACACATCCTTTGGGTTGGTGGTTCATATCGACGCGGCGCACCAGTGGCAAGACACCCTGTTGCTGCGACACACTTGCGTCGCGACCGATACGGCTAGGCATCTCAAGACGCAGGTACCGCCCACCCTGATCCGCCGACCGGCTGTGATGCCAGCTCTCCAGTGATGGAGTGGCCGAACCCAACAATACCTTGATGCCTTCCAGTCGCCCCCGGTAAACCGCCAGGTCGCGGGCCGAATACCGTGCACCCTCATGGCTCTTGTAGCTGGGGTCATGCTCTTCGTCAACCACGATCAGCTTGAGCTGTGGCAGCGACGCGAAGATCGCCATGCGGGTGCCCAGCAGGATGCGCGCTGTGCCCAGGTGCGCGGCCAGCCAGCTCCCGAGACGCCGCGCCGGAGTCATGCCGCTGTGCAGCGAGACGACCGCGTCGGCGCCGAACAATGGGGCAAAACGGGCACGAAAACGTTGCTCCAGCTGCGGCGTCAGATTGATTTCCGGCACCATGACCAACGCTTGCGCCATGGGAACCTCGGCCAGCAAGTCGGCGCAGCAACGCATATAGATTTCAGTCTTGCCGCTGCCCGTGGCACCGAACAACAAGAAGGGGCCGGAGTTGGCATGAAATTGGCCGATAGCCCTTATCTGCTCTTGACTAAGTGCTACACAATCAGCAGCTTTTCCAACGGGTACCGCGAGCCTGTCAGCGCCTTCCTCGGCAGGGCGCGTCGGCTCTGCTGCGTCGCAATTGCCCACTCCGGCGTCAGCCCGGTTACTCTGCGTCCGAGCGGTCGGCTGCCGCGAGTTTTTCAGTCTCCGGACCAGTTGTGCGCTACTGAGGTCGCGCAATTGCGGAGGTAGGGCAGCCAGCGCGACTTCACCGGGCGAGCGCTGGTAGTAGTTGGCCGTAAAGTCGATCAGCGCGCGCCAATGGTCGCCCAACGGCGGCAAGGCCTCCAAAACAGCTGCGACCGGACGCAATTTGTCTGGATTCAGCGGCACACGCGCTGCGCCGTCGTCGCCCTGTGCCCTGGCATCCCACACCACGCCGAGCAGGTCGCGCTGACCCAACGGAACCCGCACCAAGGTGCCGGCGGCCAGCGGTGTCTGGTACTCATAAGTCAGCGCCCCAGCCACCTGGCTGTGCGTCGGCACATCCACCAGCACCGAAATCCAGGTTGTCATGGTCTTTGTAGAGGTTGCTGGGTATTGTTCAAGTCAACTTGCGGAAAATGCCTTAACTTATTGATTTTCCGGGGTTTTGGGAGTCATCCCGAACTATTGTGGATAACTCTGTTGATAGTTCGTCAATAGCGTGGCTCAAGCCTTGAAAATCAAGGGTTTCATTAGGTTGCCTAAAAAAGATGCAAATTAAAAACTATATGCAAATCAACGAGTTACATTCGCTACACGTTTTGTAGCTGGTCCTTCGCAGCAAAGTGACTGCACTGAAGCCAAGAATCAATTTTGTGCATAAGTAAGCAAATTTTCTGTGCCAAGAGGTTCAAATCGGGCTCAAAAAGTAGTAGGGGGCCGATCTACGGGCACTCTGGCCCAGGGGCTCAACAGGCGCCGCGCATCGCACGCGAATGGGTGTGTACCGCGTCTACCAATGCGGCCACATGATCGACTGGCGTGTGCTGGCTGATGCCGTGGCCCAGGTTAAAGATATGCGTTGGGCCGGTGGCACTCCCGGTGTAGGGCACGCCAAACGCGTTGAGCGTGCGGATCGCCTCTTTTTCGATCTGCTCTGGCGGGGCGAACAGCACCGCAGGGTCCAGATTGCCCTGCAACGCCTTGCTGCCGCCGACGATGGCGCGCGCCTTGGCCAGGTTGACGGTCCAGTCCACGCCCAGCACGTTGCAGTCCAAGGGCTCCATTTCGTCTAGCCACAAGCCGCCGCCCTTGGTGAAAAGGATGCTGGGAATCTGCGCGCCGTTCCAGTTTTTGTGCAACTGGGCAAGCACCCTGCGGTTGTAGGTCAGGCTGAATTCCTGGAACGCACCGTCGGCCAGTACGCCACCCCAGCTGTCAAACACCATCACCGCTTGCGCGCCAGCTTCGATTTGCGTGTTGAGGTACAGCGCCACCGCGTCGGCGTTGATCTGCAGGATACGGTGCAGCAGGTCGGGGCGGCCGTACAGCATGGTCTTGATGCGGTGGTATTCGTCGCTGCTGCCGCCTTCGACCATGTAGCACGCCAGCGTCCAGGGGCTGCCGGAAAACCCGATCAGCGGAATACGGCCATTGAGCGCCTTGCGAATCGAGGTGACGGCGTCAAACACATAGCGTAGCTTGTCCATGTCGGGCACAGCCAGCTTGGCCACCGCCGCTTCGTCACGAACGGCGGTGGCAAATTTGGGGCCTTCGCCTTCGGCAAACGACAGCCCTAGGCCCATGGCGTCGGGCACGGTCAGGATGTCGCTGAACAGAATTGCGGCGTCGATCGGAAAACGCTCGGTCGGCTGGATGGTGACTTCGGTGGCGTAATCGGTGTTGGTGGCCAGCCCCATGAAGCTGCCGGCCTTGGCGCGGGTGGCACGGTATTCCGGCAGAAAGCGGCCGGCCTGGCGCATCATCCAGATCGGGGTGTAGTCGGTGGCCTGGCGCAAGCAGGCGCGCAGGAAGGTGTCGTTTTGCAGCGGTGCGAAGGAAGATGTGTTCATGACAGGACGTTGGTATGAGTCAGGGAGGGATTATCGCCACCTGACCCATCACGTCCCGGGGGTTACATCAAGCAAACCGCATCTGGCGGTGGCAGCGACAAGACCGGGCGCCGCCGCTGACACGTCAAGATTTGGACGCGGCGGATGCGGCCGAACTTGCCCCGGCCTTCGGCCGTGGTGGAATATGCATGGCCGCGTCTTCAAACGTGCCATCGTCAGCATCGCTGTGGCAGGCCGCACAGTTGCTCTTGCTCTGAATCAGCGGGTTGGCCCAATCGGCGGCGGCCACTTCGCGGTGTTTGTTGATCCAGTACGGGGTTTCCGTGACACGCAAGGGTGTGACCTCTTTCGGGATCGACTGCTCAATCTTGAAA
>Ga0172368_10008240_pt1 | contig 10678 bp, 8 predicted proteins | sample Lak11m_FD_114540 | JGI IMG/M metagenome (GOLD analysis project Ga0172368, IMG submission 114540) | Freshwater microbial communities from Kabuno Bay, South-Kivu, Congo - kab_022012_11m | ecosystem: Environmental > Aquatic > Freshwater > Lake | place: Democratic Republic of the Congo: South-Kivu...
AATTAACAAGGTGTAGGTGAAAGAGCACAGCCCTCCTTCGCATGAAGCTACGGAGGATTGAACCCTGTCACCTACAAATAAAAGTTTAGGAGAATTTAGCCGCCAAAATTTTTTAATGAACTACGTTTACATACTTCACAGCAAAAAGGATAATAATATGTACATAGGATGTACCAATAATTTAAAGAGAAGAATAATAGAGCATAATACTGGGAAGGTTTTTGCCACTAGCAAGAGAACCCCATTAGACCTTATATATTACGAGGCTTTTACCAATCAAACAGATGCTTTTTTAAGAGAAAAGTGGCTAAAAACCGGATGGGGAAGAAATCATATAAAGAAAATATTATTAAATACTATAAAAAATTTAGGAGGCCAAGAATGAGCCAAACAATAAACCCATTTGGCAAAAAGATCATAAAAGTAACTACCAATTTTTGCGGACGCGAGCTTAGCCTGGAAGTGGGGCGGGTAGGTTTTCGTTCCTCGGCAGCCGTTTTGGCGCGCTACGGCGACACCGCGGTTCTGGCAACCGCCATGATTAGCCCCGAAGCTATGACGGGCTTTGATTATTTCCCCCTAAGTATTGATTATGAAGAAAAAATGTATGCAGCCGGTAAAATTAGCGGCAGCCGTTTTATAAAGCGCGAAGGCCGGCCCAGCGACGACGCGGTTTTGATAAGCCGTATTATTGACCGCCCGATTCGCCCGCTGTGGCCAAAGGGTTACCGCAACGAAGTACAAGGCGTAGCCACAGTGCTTAGTATGGATCCAAACTTCCGCCCGGATATGGTTGCTATGATTGCTATGAGCGCGGCCTTTATGCTGACCGGCGCGCCGTTTGAGGGCCCGATTGCTGGAGTCAGAGTTGGTTTGATTGACGGAAAATACGAAAATTTTGCCAAGCCAGAGCAGTTAAAAGATGCCAAACTTGACCTCGTCGTAGCAGCCACCGAAGATGCCATTATGATGGTGGAGGCCGGCGGGCAGGAAGCAACCGAAGACGAAGTAATCAAGGCGCTGGATTTTGCCCACCAGGCCATCAAACCAGCCATTGCTTTGCAAAAAGAACTAGTTCAAAAAGTTGGCGTAACACCTATGGATGTAACCATAGAAACACCAAATGAGGACATTCAAAAGGCGGTTGATGGCTGGCTAGAGGGCAAGCTGGGCAAAAATTTGCACGCGCCGTATCCGGAGCGCAATCAACTAATTGCCGAACTCCGCGAAGCGATGCACGCTGATTTTGAGCAAACACTAGGATTAGAGGATTTTAAGGATGTAAAAAGCGCTTATAACGAGGCGTTTACAATGGCACTCCACAAAGATGTTCGCCTAGGCATTGTGGAAGAAGGCATTAGACCGGATGGGCGCAAACTAAACGAAATTCGTCCGCTTTCCAGCGAAGTCGCCATTTTGCCCAGAGCGCACGGATCTAGTTTATTCACGCGCGGAATGACGCAGGCATTGAACATTGTTACACTGGCGCCGCTTAGCTATGTACAGTTGGTAGACACAATGGAACGCGAGGGCGAGAGGCGTTACTTGCATCATTACAATGCGCCGGGCTACACAGTCGGTGAAGTCAAACGTTTGAGTGGCCCGGGGCGACGAGAAATCGGCCACGGCTACTTGGCCGAGCGAGCGCTAAAGGCGGTTTTGCCCTCAGAAGCCGACTTTCCATACACTATCCGTTCTGTTACGGAAATTATGAGCCAAAACGGTAGTACGTCTATGGCGGCTACCTGTAGCAGCTGTTTGGCGCTAATGGATGCCGGCGTGCCATTGAAGCGTCCGGTCAGCGGCATTGCTATGGGGCTGATGATGGATGGGGATAAGCCAATCATTTTAAGCGATATTGCCGACGCCGAGGATTTTGCCGGCGATATGGACTTTAAGGTTGCCGGAACCGAAAAAGGCATTACGGCCTTGCAAATGGATATGAAACTTCACGGATTGGACAAAACCGTCTTGGCCGAGGCACTGAAAAAAAGTAAAGAAGGACGGGCATTTATATTAAAAAGTATGCTGGAAACTCTTGCCAGCCCGCGCGGTGATATGAGCCCATATGCTCCTAGGGTTGTGGCTATTCAGATTAATCCCGATAAAATTCGCGAAGTCATTGGCAAGGGTGGCGAGATGATAAACAAAATTATCGCCGAAACCGGTGCCGAAATTGACATCAAAGACGACGGCATAGTAATGATTGCTAGCCCCGACAAAGCAAGTATTGATAAAGCTATCCAATGGGTACAAAGTATCACGGCTATGCCAGAGGTCGGCAAAGTATACGAGAATTGCAAGGTTGTCAGCGTGCTGGATTTTGGCGCCTTTGTGGAAATATTGCCGGGCAAAGAAGGATTGGTACACGTTAGCGAGATGAAAGAGGAACGCGTCAACAAGCCGAGCGATGTCGTCAAGGAAGGCGACAAAGTAACGGTGAAATTAGTGGCCATTGACGACCGCGACCGCCTGCAACTGTCAATGAAGGCAGCCAAAAGAGAACAAGATAAAAGATAGAACGGAAGAAACAGTGGCAAAATCTACTAGCGAACAAAAAAATTGGTTTATTACCCGTACTGGCATGGCAATAACTGGAATTTTGGCTCTATTTTTGACCTATATTATGGCTTCTCGGGCGCTTGACACCGGCAGTTTAGGGCAGTACGGGCTGGCATTTCTCCTACTAATAATCGGCATAAACCGACTTGTCCGCGGCATAAGGAACAAATAACAATTATCGATTAGCAATGATCAATGTATTAACAATTAACAATAATGTTTAGGTTGTAGGTGTTAGGTTATAGATTGAAAAATGAGTAACAATAAGAAACAAATCCAGCTTGGCAAAATCAAGGCGGATATTATTGGGCAAAATATTTGTCCGGAGCTGGCCAAAACCGCTACTCAGCTGGTGTTTGGCGATGGCAGTGTGGACGCCGACATCGTCTTCATAGGCGAAGCGCCGGGTAAAAACGAGGATTTGCAAGGGTTGCCGTTTGTCGGTGCGGCCGGCAAATTTTTGGATGAAATGCTGGCATCAATTGGCATGAAGCGAGGGGGCGTATACATCACAAATATCGTCAAATATCGCCCACCCAATAACCGCGACCCTTTGCCAGAGGAAAAGCAGGCGTTTTTGCCTTTTTTGCAGGCCCAGTTAGAAGTGATAAAACCCAAAATTGTTGCCACGCTTGGCAAACACAGTACAAATTGCTTCTTGCCGGATATGCAAATCAGCGCAATCCACGGCCAACCAAAGAGGGTAAGGGTAATAAAAAGTAATCCCCCGCGGGTAGGGGGTCAAGACGTGGATGGAGTGCAAGGAAGCAAGGAGAAACGAGCGACTCGTACAAGTGGTACGAAGAGTGAGTCTCGCACGCAACTGACGCCGCAATCCGCCACGAAACTCGTCGGCGCTTCTGGCTCTGCCAGAAGGCAGGACGAGTTGGTCTTGATCATCCTACCCCTGTTTCATCCGGCCGCAGCGTTATATAATGCAGGGCTAAAAAGTACATTGCTAGACGACTTTGCCCGTATCCCAGCCATATTAAAACAACTTTGAAACTAATAACATTAACTATTAAAATTTAGGAGGCAAATAATGAATCCAAATCAAAAACAATCAAACAATCAACCTAGTTCGCAGTCTAACAACAGAGTTTCTACTAACGGTTCTCAACCGCTTAGCACTAGTCGGGGGGCAGCAATTCGCGCCCAAAGGCGCACTCAAGACGATGCCCACAAAGCGCTCAGCCAATATGTTCCGGCGTCAGCCCAAGAGCGTAGTGGTGAAGAACGCCCTCGAGCCAATAAAATCGTTGACTATATGGATAGGTTGAAAATTTCTTTTCTTGGCGGGCAAGAGGCAATTGGTGAAAAAAATATGCAAATCTTAGAATGGCAAAACGACGCCATTATCTTGGACTGTGGTAATTTTTTAGGCATTGATCTTCCTGGTGTAAATTATTCTATTGCCGATACGACCTACTTAGATAGTATTAAGCATAAAATTCGTGGCTATGTAATATCTCATGGCCATCTTGATCACTTGGGCGGGCTAAAACACATTGTACCAAATTATCCGGCGCCGATTTACGGTTCGCGCTTTACGCTTGGAATTGTTGAAAAATCGTTTGAAGATTTGATGGATGAAACAAAAACCGATTATCAGCCCAATCTGGTAGTTATGAATATGGACAATCACGAGCGGCTCAAACTAGGCGTATTTATGGTAGAGCTGGTGCGCATAACCCACTCTGTACCGGAATCTAGTAGTATCGTCGTGGACACCCCAGTTGGACGAATAATTAATACCGGCGACTGGCGTTTAGACCCAGAACCATTGGACGAGAGACCAACTGACGTAACTCGGTTAAAACGTCTTGGCGACGAGGGCGTACTGCTTCTTATGAGCGATAGTTGTAACACGCCATTGCCCGGCCGTACACCGACCGAGCACACTTTGCAACAAAGTTTTCACGATATAATCGGCGCGGCTGAAGGTCGAGTTTTTGTGGCGATATTTTCCAGCAATATGAACCGTGTTCAAATGATAATCAATGCTTCTGTGGAAGCCGGACGCAAAGTAGCACTGGATGGACGCAGTATGATGAGCTACGCCGAGATTGCCGTCCGCCAAGGGTTATTAAAAGTCCCAAAGGGTATGATTGTGGCGATGCGTGATATCGCCAGTATGCCTGACAATAAGGTGTTAATTATCTGCACTGGTGGTCAGGGTGAGCCAAACGCCGCCTTGCAACGGATGGGTGACGGCGAACACAAATACATCAAACTTCATAAGGGCGACACAGTGATTGTGAGCTCTACACCTATACCCGGCAATGCCGTTCGCTATGATGAACTGGGCAACGAAATTGCCAGAAAAGGCGTACATTTGTTCCGCCATCCTACTTTTGAGGTTGACGGTTGCGGGCCACTTCATGTGTCTGGCCACGCTCGCCGCGATGAGTACCGCGAGATGCTACACATCATTCGCCCGAAATTCTTTTTGCCAATTTATGCTGGTTTTATGAATCGCCAATATTACCAAGAAATGGCTGTTGAGGAGGGTTGGAATCGCAAAAATATAATTTTGGCCGAAAATGGCGACAGTTATTGGTTTACCAAAGATTCTTACGAACAGGGTTCACAGGTGCCTTACGGGAGTGTTTTGGTTGACCAAACCGGCTCAGTTGTTTCTAATGTGGTGGTCAAAGACCGCTTAATGTTGGCCGAAGAGGGCTTGGTAGCGGTGGTTCTAACAATAGATAAAAAGACCGGACAATTACTAACTAGCCCAGACATTGTTAGCCGTGGATTCATATATATGCGCGAAAATGAAGAGCTAATGAATGAGTTTAGGACAGAACTGCGTCGCGCCGTTGCCCAACGCTTCAAACGGATTGACTTGGATCGTTTTAAACAAGAGATTAAAGAACACGTTACCCACTTTTTGTTTGAAAATACCGGACGTAGCCCGATTATCATTCCGGTTGTTAATGTAATAGGTGGGAAGGAATCTATAAGAAAACCGCCGAACGGTAACGGTGGTAAGGGGGCTCCGACTAAACAAGCATTAGAGCAAGAAGTAATGAAAGAACAACAGCGCCGATTCAAAGAAATGCGTGCCCGCCTGCTTGGCGCCGATCAGCCCGATTGACAAACGTTGTAATATTTGCTATAATCAACATTGTTATATGAATAGTTTTAAGATGATATAATAATCGTAAGCTATGGCAAAAAAAAGACAAAAACGCAAAAAAAATAAAGACCTCAGTAATGAGCAAATAGTTTTTTGGCCTCTGGCCGGAGCTATTATTCTGTTTGCGCTGGCCTTTTTATTACTATTGGGCGGCTTTGGAACCGGTGGAAATTTACCAAAAAGTCTTTTTCATGGTACCTATTGGACGTTCGGCTGGGCGGCCTATCTGTTGATAATTGCCTGTATATTATGGGGCGCGCTGAAATTCAAAAGTGAAGACCACAAAATCCCGCTAAATAAACTAATCAGTATGCTAGCAACTTTGATTTTTACCTCCGGCTGGCTAGACACGGCGTTTGTTACCCTTGATAGTTCCAAAAATTATATTGGCGGGCATGGTGGTCAGATCGGGCGAGTGGTTGGATCTATCGTTTTGACCGCCTTGGATAAAATTCCGGCCAGCATTTTATTTTTTGTTTTTGCGGTTCTGGCATTTTTCTTTAGCTTTGCCATTTCACCCCATATATTACTAAAACTTGGCGCCATATTTAAAAGAAGCGAAAACGATGATACTGACCTATTGGCCCTAAAGCAAAAGACCGAGAGTAGCGGTTTTAAGCTTAGCGAGAATGTGCCGGTGGAACATCGTAGCCAAAGAGACCAAGAACGTGCCAATCTGCGCAGTGCGGCCTTAAAAGCTAACATCGATGCACACCAAGCTTTAACAACAACGAGTGATCCCGAATGGAAGTTTCCAAGTATTGATCTACTTAGTCAAAAACAAGACAAGGCCGATGCTGGCGATGTTGAAGCCAATGCTGGCATTATTAAAGATACTTTTGATCAATTTAACATTGATGTGGAATTAAAAGGCGCTAATATTGGTCCGCGTGTTACGCAGTATACCTTGCGGCCTCCAACTGGGGTTAAATTGGATAAACTAACGGCGCTTGAGAAAAATTTGACGCTTAGTTTGGCGGCCCAGAGCTTGCGAATTGAGGCGCCCATTCCCGGTCAGCGAGCAGTTGGCATTGAGGTTCCCAACATTCACTCGGCAACCGTCACATTGCATAATATTTTGACGAGCAAGCAGTGGCACGGATTTAAGGGCCCCTTATCTTTTGGGGTAGGCAAAGACATTGCAGGTGAACCAATTATCGCTGATCTAGAAGAAATGCCTCATCTGTTAATCGCTGGTCAAACCAAGTCTGGTAAGAGCGTGATGATTAATTCGTTGCTGGCGAGTTTTCTATACCGAAATAGTCCATCGGATCTAAAACTCATTTTGATAGATCCCAAACACGTTGAGATGGCGCCCTACGATGATATCCCGCACCTGATTACTCCGGTAATTACCGAATCGGAAAAATGTATTAGCGCCCTAAAATGGTCGGTGGCAGAGATGGAACGCCGACTAAAGACCTTTGCCGAATTTAAGCAGCGCGATATAAAGGGTTACAACGATCTAAAAAAAGACGAGGGGGGAATGCCTCGGATTGTAATTGTTATTGACGAATTATCTGATCTTATGATGATATCGGCCCGCGACGTTGAGGCATTGGTTGCCCGCATTGCTCAAAAAGCCCGGGCCGCCGGCATACACTTGGTACTAGCGACCCAAAGGCCGGATGCCAATGTAGTTACCGGCATTATTAAAGCCAATGTGCCGGCCAGAATTGCTTTTGCTGTGCAAGATCAAATAAACAGCCGAATTGTGATTGACAGTATGGGGGCTGAAAAGTTGCTTGGCAAAGGGGATATGCTTTATAAAACGACGGATATAAATAAACCGATTCGTATTCAAGCGCCGTTAATTACCGGTGAGGAAACAAATAAAATATGTGATTTCTTGCGAGCTCAGCGTCCACCGCAGTATAACGATGAAGTAATTAGCCAACCAGTTACTTTGAACGGGCGAGGTGGCATTGTAGCGGAAGTTGACCCCAGCGACGAACCGATTTTCCGCGAAGCGGTGCAGGTGGTTATAGATTCTAACAAAGCTAGTACTAGTCTTTTGCAACGCAAACTGCGGATTGGCTATGGCAAGGCAGCGCGGATGATAGAAGCAATGCAAGAACAGGGCATCATTAGCCCAGCCGACGGTTCGCGGGCCAGAGAAGTGCTGGTCAGTGATATAGACGAAGTATTTGGCGCGCCAGCTGGAGAACGTAGACATTCATCTACTAACGAAGGTGATGTGTATGATGAAATTCCAGACGACGAAGACTATAATGATAGCGGAGTAAACCATAATGGATAAAAACCCCAACAACATTTTTAGAAGGAGTTCGCGTTTGGCGCGAAAGTTGTCCATCAGTCATCTAGTTGTATTTATAGCGCTATTTGCCGGTATCGCCATCTCTCGCCAACTGTTTAGCTCGGCACAAAGTGGTGTGGTGCCAAAATCTGATTCTGCGAGATGCGATCAAATCACACCCAGTAAAACAACTGTTTCAACCGGGGAAACGTTTTCGGCCACTGTAAAAATGTACAACAATGGTCTTAGTACATGGAGTTCTGCATTCGGAGTATTTTTACACGAACCATCTAATAGATGGAATTTTGAAGGATATAATCTATCTAGGAACATCTCTTGGAGTGAAACAGCTACTTTTAACCTTACGCTACATGCCCCAACAACAGCCGGAACGTATCCGTTTAGTGCAGAAATGTTTATTGCAATGAATAGGCCAATACCTGTAGCCTGTACTCCAGTAAATATTACAGTTAACGCTCCACCGCCGCCTCCACCGCCAGCCGACAATGGCGGTGATAATTCTGATAGCGGTACTCCACCAATTCAAGGTTCATCCAATCAAGACAACTCCAGTCAAGATAATAACGATACTCCGGCGGTGACGGACTCCACGCCTCCATCCACGCCAACTGACTTTAAGGCCACAGCCAATATAGACAATATGTCAATTTTATTAAACTGGTCTGCATCAACCGACGATATTGGGGTACAATCTTACCAGTTAGAACGTTCATTAGACAACGCAAATAATTGGGAAAGTTTAAGCGCCGGAATTACCGAAACCAATTTTGAAGATTTCTCGGTTAGTTTTGGCGTACATTATTATTACCGCCTAAAGGCGTTAGATGCCGCCGGTAATGCTTCGGACTACGCTTCAACAGATACAGTCAGTAGTGGCTTTAAGGCAAATGCGCATCCAGATAGTGACACTACCGTTACATCGGAAGACGGTCTAGTTAGCATTTTTATTCCCAGTGGCGCGCTAGAAAAAGACGCCTTTTGCAGTATTGTTGTAGCCCAAGATGTTTTAACACCTATTCCTAAGGGCTATGTGCTATTGGGGGGTCCGTATGATTTCAAGTGTCGCGATGAATCAGACACAAACCTGACCTTCAATAAACCACCGATCTTAACCGGTCAAATTAATAAACAGATGGTAAAAGGCATCGGTAAAGTAGAATATTTTGGACAAGCTGAGGGCGATACCTGGAAAACCCTTAAGATTACCAAACATAATAAAAAGACTTTGGCCGACACAGTCGATCTGGACAATCACAGCGTCATTTCAATTATGGGCAAGCACAAGAAGACATCAGTCTGGTTGGTAATCTTTGAAATAATCCTTGTCATAGCTGGTCTAGCGGTGTTATCCCGATTTGTGGTTACTTGGCTACTAAAACGCCGCGCTAACAAACAATACGAAGATACTCTGCATAAATCCCGTGGCTGGTGAGATTAGTCACCAGTCGCCAGTTATCAGCTTGCCACGTAGTAACGCAAAGCGTTTACTACGTGGCAATCAGTAGTCCGTATTCCATGGTGTATAGAGGTTCAACCTTGGCGCAAACATAGAAAATATTAGTATAATTACAAAATTATTCACTTTTTGTGCCAAGGTTGAACCTCTTGATTTGAACTTTGATCTTTGAAGTTTATACGTTATACGTACTACGTAAAACTCTTGACTATCAGGGGTGAATAAGATAGAATACAAAGTATTATTAACTCAGTTCACAGCCAAAAGTGTGTGTGGGCTTTAACCAAAGGAGGTTTTTTGAAAATACAATATGAAATAGCTGTGCTATACGACCCGGATCTTGAGATTGATCTGGAAAAAACATCAGCCAAAATAGAGAAAATATTTACTGGCAATGGTAGTAAAATTGTCAATGTAGATAATTGGGGCAGACGCAAGCTGGCATATCCAATCAAAAACCACGAACACGCTGTGTATGTGTTTTACACCTTAGAACTACCACCAGAAAATGTTCGTAAAATAGAAAATACACTAAATATTACAGACGAAGTGATACGTTTTCTGATTACTCGTCCAGATCTAAAGGCCATTGCTAAGGCCGAGCTTGCTAAGGCCGATAAGCTTAAAAAAGTTGCTAACCAAGAAGTCGACGAGGATGAAGACGAAGCAGAAAATAATGACGAAGAAAGGTATAATCCTAGTAGAAATAGGAATTAAGGAGTAAATATGGCCAGGAGTTTTAACCAAGTAATTTTGATGGGAAACTTAACTCGCGATCCAGAACTTAGGCAAATACCTAGCGGGCAAAACGTCGTAAACTTTAGTATTGCGTTAAACCGCAGTTACAAAGATGCCAGTGGTGAGTGGCAAGAGGCAACTGACTTTATTGATTGTGTGGCATGGGCCGGACTGGCAGAACGAATCGCCCAATATCTTAGCAAAGGCCGGCGCTGTATGGTGGTGGGGCGTTTACAAAGCCGTAGCTGGGAACAAGATGGTCAAAAACGAAGTAAAGTGGAGGTATTGGCTAACGATGTAACATTTTTGGATAGCCGTGGCTCAAGCGAGACTTCACAAGGTGGTGGGGCTTACGATCAAACACCACCTGCCGATGAAGAAAAAACAAGCAAACCAAGTAAAAAAACTGAAGACAAAGACGTTGTTATAGAAGATATCGGCGATGAGCCAATCAACCTTGACGACATCCCCTTCTGAAGAAGAAAAACTCGAAATATGAAAT
>Ga0172368_10008242_pt1 | contig 10672 bp, 11 predicted proteins | sample Lak11m_FD_114540 | JGI IMG/M metagenome (GOLD analysis project Ga0172368, IMG submission 114540) | Freshwater microbial communities from Kabuno Bay, South-Kivu, Congo - kab_022012_11m | ecosystem: Environmental > Aquatic > Freshwater > Lake | place: Democratic Republic of the Congo: South-Kivu...
AGACCAGCTCCGGCTTGGAGAGTAGTGGCCTCCTTGGGAGGCTCATAATCAAGTAACAGAACACCGCTTTGAGCGGTTCACAAATTTCAAGCCTCCGGCTTTGCCGGAGGTATCTGACTAGTGAGTAGTTGTAGCGGTACGTCACGTTGTATTCAGCTTTTCGGTCATAGCGCTCAGTCCGGTGGTTGAGTAGGCAAGTGAGCTCTGCGGCGGTATTCCGCCGCAGAGCTCACTTGCCTACTCAACCACCGGACTGAGCGCATATATACTGACTTAAGGTACATCGTGATGTACCGCTACAAGTAGTGAGTAGTCTGATCGACAAGACCACTCACTACTGACTTATCACTTATCACTACACCCGTGCCGGCTCTTCCGCCAGTACAGCTTCTTCCCGCTCGCGGAAATAGCGGATGGATTGGAACACCAGCGCGTCGAGCTTCGCGGGGTCGGGTTTGCCATACATCGCCGGGTAGGGATCGCCGCCGGGACCGAGGGGCTCAAAGGTGACGTATTTACCGGGCTGGTTGTATTCGATGAGATAAAGGGCGCGGATAATGGTGTCCACGTCCAGCGCTCCCTCGCCCAGCGCGCAGCGGTTGCTGTCGGCGAAATGCAGGTTGGTCAACCGCGCCCCGGCATCGAGCAGCGCCGTTCCGACATGGCTCTCCTCGGACTGCATATGGTAGACATCGCCGTTGATATGCGCCACGCCCGGATGGTTCACCGCTGCGATGTAGCGCTTCGCGTCCGCGATGGTATGTACCAGGCTCACCTCCGCCGAGCGGATCGGCTCGATTGCCGCGCGCACGTTATGCTTGAGAAACAGGCCGGCGACCATGCGCAATGTTTCGGCGGAACGGTCGCACTCCATGGCGTCATACGCGCCAGGCCGTCCCACCGCGCCGGGCACCACCAGCAAATAGGTGCCGCCTACCGCCTGCGTGAAGGGGATCTCGCGCTTCAGGTAATCGAGCGCGGCCTGGCGGTGGATGGCATGGTTGCTGGAAAGGTCATTATCCGCTGAGAACATGCCGCAGACCCCGGCCACTTCGATGCCCACATCGCCAAGGATCTTCAGTGTCTCATCCACCTTGTAACCCAGGTCCGGACCGTAATGGTTGCCGTGCAGCTCGATATACTTCACGCTTGCCTTCACCAGCCGCGCCGTCGAGACGGACAGCGGCTCCATGCCGAAGCCCCAGTTGCTCCAGGACAGGTTCAGCCGCGTGGCCAGGCGCTCCGGCGATGCTTTTTTCAGCGCATCGAACTGCTCGCGAATCCGCGCGTTTTTCTTTTCGAAATTTTGCATGTTGTCTCCTTGGGTTTGGTCGAGTGGAGATAGACCGGTCGGATATAGCAGACATGTCAGACCAGTCCGACTTTTTATACCACGGCCTGCTGTGTGATCTGCAGGTAGCGCCCGCTGGCGTCCTGCCAGGCGGCGGCATATTGCGGGGTAAACATTTCCACTTCACAGGACTGCCGCACCACCTGGCGAATTTCCGCCAGGTCTTTGATTTCACCCAGGGCCATCAACTGCACCAGCAGGTTGCCCATGGCGGTGCCTTCGATCGGGCCGGTGATGACCGGGCGGCCCAGCGCGTTTGCTGTCCACTGGTTGAGCACGCGATTCTGCGAGCCGCCGCCAATAATGTGCAGGCAGGGAACAGTGGTTCCCGTCAGTGCCTCGATGCGATCCACCGACGCGCGGTAGGTGAAGGCCAGGCTTTCCAGCAGGCAGCGCATCACATCCGGCGCCGATTCCGGCACGGGCTGGCCGGTCTCCGCGCAGAAATCCTGCACAGCAGCCACCATATTATCCGGCGCGTAGAAGCGCAGGTCGTTGGGATTGATCCACGCCTCGAAAGACCGCCCCTGCGTCGCCATCTCCGCCAGTTCACCGTATTCATAGCGCTGACCTGCGCGCGCCCACGCCGCGCGTGAACTTTGCACCAGCCACAGGCCCATGATATTCTGCAGGAAGCGGTAGGTTTTGCCCACCCCCTTCTCATTGGTGAAGCCGGCGCGCAGCGCATCCGCGGTGGGTGTGGGCACGTCGCTTTCCACACCAAGCAGCGACCAGGTGCCGGAGCTTAAATAGGCCGCGTGCGGGGAGGAGAGCGGAGCCGCCGCTACCGCCGAGCCGGTGTCATGGGCGGCCGGGGTGATGATCTTCAATCCCGCCAGACCGTTTTCCGCGGCGATGTCGGGCAGCACTTCACCGAGCACGGTGCCGGAGGGGACCACCGGCGGCATGATCTCGCCCGGGATGCCCAGCGACTCCAGCAGTTCACCCAGCCACGTATCCTCGCCCACCGCCAGGCATTGCGAGGTACTGGCAATCGAGCGCTCGCTGACCTTCGCCCCGCATAGCCAGTAATGCAGTAAATCGGGAGTGAAGAGCAGCGTTTTGCCCTCGCGCAGCAGCGGCGACCGCTGCAGCGCCAGCGCGCGCAGTTGATACAGCGTGTTGAACGGCCAGAAGGCGATGCCGGACCGGGCGAAGATCGTTTCCCGCGGGATGCGCGCGGTCACTTCCTCAATCAGGCCTTCCGTCCGTTTATCGCGGTAGTGCACCGGCACACCGAGCAGGCTGCCGTTTTCGTCGAGAATGCCGAAATCCACGCCCCAGGTGTCGATGCCGGCGGAGACTACCTCCGGCGCCATCGCCTTCGCCTTGCGCAAGCCGTCAAGGATGTCGGCAAATAATTGCGTGGTATTCCAGTGCAGCGCCCCCCCCAGCCGGACCGACCGGTTGGCGAACCGGTGCGCCTCGGTAATTTCCAGGCGCTCCCCGTCAAAGCGCCCGAGTATGACCCGCCCACTCTCCGCGCCGAGATCGACGGCGGCCACTGTTATCTGTTTTATCATTATGCTCACCCTGGTTGAATCATCGAGTTGAAGTTATCTCTCTATTCGCCGGATAGCGAGCGTTCCCCTGCATATTTTTGGGAGCGCGGACCTCTGAGTCCGCGCGCGCGGACTCAGAGGTCCGCGCTCCCATACATTACGCAGCTTTCCGCCCGTCGGATGTCCCGGTTTTCAGGAAGCGCAAGATGCTGGCATCGACAGGTTCGCCCATCACCAGACGGATAGCCGTTTCCAAATCAAGGATCGACGATACCCCGATATTCAGGGCATGCTTTTCTTTGAATCTCGCGGCGGCGCGCATGGCTTCGTCAAGGTCGGGGCGCAGGCGAGCATCATCCGCTGCATTCCTCGCTACCTCCGGGCGGAGGATACCCGCGGAGGGAAACCGCAGATTACATAGATTAAGCAGATTTCCGACATTCCGCCACGGTGTCCAGCACCCACCGCCAGAGCGCATCCCGTCCCAGGCCGGTCTCCGCGGAGAAGGCCAGCGTGTTGACGCTGTCGATGTTGAGGGTTTCCGCCACCTGCAGCAGCGCGTCCGGCACTTTCGTCTTCGCGATCTTATCTGCTTTGGTGCCGACGATCAGGTAGTTGAGCTCGTAATGCTGCAGCCAGGCGACCATCTCCAGGTCGAGGGGTTGCGGGGGATGGCGCAGGTCCACCAGGTGCACCACACCGCAGAGCGTTTCGTGCTCGCGCAGGTAGTGCTCGACCAGCCGCTCCCACTGCGCGTGCAGTTGCTTATTTACTTTCGCGAAGCCATAACCGGGCATATCCACCAGGAAGAAGGGGCTGCCCTTCTCCGGGTGAATCCGGTAATAATTAAGCGCCTGCGTGCGGCCAGGCGTCTTCGAGGTGCGCGCCAGCCGTGACGAGCCCAGCAGGCGGTTGATGAGCGACGATTTCCCCACATTCGACCGCCCGGCGAAGGCGATCTCCGGCAGCCCCTCGCGCGGAAACTGCGCAGGGGTGGTCACGCTCAAGACAAATTCAGCATGGATGGGCACAGTTGCTCCAATGTCCGGTACTGTCCCAATACGTTCAAAATTAAGGAACAGTGGCATCTGTCGGAGCGCACAATAAAATTGAACGGTATTGGGGACAGTCCCGAATCAGTTCAGTATATGATCGATCGGCTCATCCGGTTTCGGGAGATCTACCGGACGTTCGGGCTTCGCCAGCGCGGGGCTGTAGAGCTTTTCCAGGCCGATGGTGGTGTCATCGTAGTGTCCGGGGAACACCAGCGTGTCATTGGGCAAGATAAAGAGCTTTTCACGGACCATACGGTAGAGTAGTTCCATGTTGCCGGTGCCGTCTTTGAAGTTCCAGCGTCCGGTATCGTAATAGTCGTCGCCCACTTTGTAATAATGCAGCAGCGTATCTCCACTGAAGAGCACCGGCTTGCCGTTCCAGTGGGTGAAGAAGCAGATGGAGCCGACACCGTGCCCGGGGGTAAACAGCACCTGGAATGACATGTCGCCCAGCGTAAGGGGCCCTTCGTCGATAGTGCGATCCACCTTCACCAGTCCGCCTTCGATGATATTGGCGTCCTTCGGTTGCCCGGCCAGCGGATCGCCCGGCTTGCGCACGTCCGCCGCGTGCATCAGCACCTGCGCGCCGGGAATACGATCTCTAAGATATTTCAATGAGCCGAGGTGATCGAGATGGCCGTGGGTGATAAGGATATATTGCACATCGAGCTTATTATCGGTGATGAACTTGTAGATACGTTCGGCGACATTACCGGTCGGGCGGAAGATCGAGTCTAGCTCGATGATCTTCAGTTCATCTCCCGGATCGACGATGATCGTCTTCCCGGTGGGGCCGACGATGAGGTAGCAGTTCTCCTCGAAATAATCCGTTGTCACGATGCGGAAGATCTGTGTTTTCGCCGGCAACGTGGGGTCGAATTTCGGCTTCTCCGGCGCCGCGAAGCCGGCAATACCAAAGATGAGGATTAGCAACAGCGCCAGGGAACGCAGCAGTGAAGTCATGGAGCTCTCAACCTTCCTGTCCGAATATCGATCAGTATACCCGCTGCCCGACCTTTTGACCAGCGAAGCGGGGGAGGGAGAAAGTTTTGAGTTTTAAGTTTTGAGTTTTGAGTTACACAATTCGTTCGGTCTGTGCATGAAATGGAAAGGTGGAAGGTAGACCAATCGGGGACCGATAACTCAAAACTCAAAACTCAAAACTCAAACCTTTTCCAGGTCGATCCACATATGATCGAGATAGTCGGTGCTGCCGAGTTTGCGCCAGAAGGCCTGGGATTGCGGATTATGGTGCGCCACGTTCATCTGGACGCTGTCCAGTCCCCGCAGGTGGAACCAGCGGCAGATCTCCCGGACCAGCCGCTGGCCCACGCCCTGGCGGCGCTGGGTCTGGGTGACGCACAGGTCGGCGATGAAGCCGAAGCGCGGTTTGGCAAAGATCGGCGGATTCTGCCCGATATAGCCCATCACATAGCCGATCACTCGCCGATCTTCCACCGCCACCAGCACCTGGAAGCTCTCGTCGCGCAACGCCTTCTGTAGCTGGCGGACGTAGTTGTTCCTGCCGTGCCGGGGCACGCTGAAGCGGGAATCCAGCGTGGCGTGGTAATTCATCAGCTCGACCCATAAATCGCCGATGGCTTCCACGTCCCGATGGGTGGCAGGTCGAATCGCCGCATTCGAATGCGTCTGATACTCGGGAGCGTGCATGATAGGAGGCATTATACCGAAAATCCGACTATACGTGTCATTCGTCGCCATTCATTTCAATCGGGATGCTGTCCGGATAATTCAATTATGGTAACCATTCACGGGGTTTGTCTCGTTTGCCTGTTCAAACAATATGATAGACAGTTTTGGTGCATCTTCGCATAATGATCTCATGACCGATGCCGGATATGGAAAAAAAGGAAGGGGGGAGCATGGCAGCAATGAACCGCGATTATCGACATATTCGCCGACCGGCGGTCGCAGGCTATTTTTATCCCCAGCACGCCACCGAGCTCCGCGTGGCGCTCGAAGAAGCCTTTCTCTCTCCCCTGGGTCCCGGCACGGTGCCCACGGTCGATCCCACCGGACCGCGCCAACTGATTGGCATTGTAGTCCCACACGCCGGTTATCCCTATTCCGCGCAAGGCGCGGCCTGGTCCTATACCGTGGCGGCCCGCGACGGTCGTCCGGAAACAGCGGTGTTGCTCGGTGTAAATCATCGCGGGACGGGTGTGCCGCTGGCACTGTCACCCGACGATGGTTGGATGACGCCGTTGGGCATCTCCCCCGTTGACACCGCATTGGGTGAGCGACTTCGCGAGCTGGCGCCGGACGTGACCCCCGACGCGCACGCCCATATCGCGGAGCACTCGCTCGAGGTGCAGGTGCCGTTTCTGCAATTCCTGTTCGGCGAGCTGCCGATCCTGCCGCTCCTGGTCGGCCACGCATCGGACAATGCCGTGTTGCGGCTGGGCCAGGCGCTGGCCTCATTGGCGAAGGAGCATGACCTGCTCATCGTGGCGAGCACGGATTTCTCGCATTACGTCAATCAGGAGACCGCCCGCCGTCACGATCTCCTGGCGCTGGACGCGATTGTCGCCCTGGAGCCCGCGGCATTGCTCGACACGGTGCGGCGGGAGGACATTACCATGTGCGGGGTGTTGCCGGTCGCGGCACTGCTGGCAGCGGCACGGGCACTCGGCGCCCGGTCGGCATCCACTCTTCACTATCATACGTCGGGAGACGTCACTGGCGATCGGCAGGCCGTAGTGGGCTACGGCGCAGCGGCTATTTTCCATGGTTCCGATACGGAAACGGCCAATGCATCACGTTCAGACGGGTCACTCTGATGATACTCTTTATCGACATTACCGCATGGGTCATCCTGCTCAGTCTGCCGTTGTTCGGAATTCGCCGGGGAAGCACCGCTGTTCTCTGCATCGGCATTTACGTCCTGGTCTTCAGCATTCTGTCGGCCGTGGCGGCGCCAATCCTCGCGAATTCGCTGCCGCCGCTGGCCGGCGTAAAGGACGAAGTCAATATCGGCTGGTGGCAGCTTGTGCTGTTCCTACCACTGCTCGCACTCTCTTTCCCGCTGGGCCTGTATATGAACCGGTTCCTGGTCTACACCTTTGAACCGTTCGAAGAGATTCTCGGCCTGCTCATCGGCCTGGCGGTCGGTTTCGTTGCCATTCGCACCCTGCTCGCCGCCGTCAGCATGTGCGCATCGGCATCCGATCTGCATCTGGCCGTTAACCAGCTTTTCCTGGTTCGGCAAACCGTGGCGCTCGACAGCCTGCACGGCATGCAGCAATGGTTCAGTAACCTGTCCCGCGCCACCGAGCTCGGTCCGCCGTGAGGCAGGCCGGAGTGGGTAGTGATAAGTAATAGGTGATAAGTGCCTGCTCAACCACTGAACAGGCACTTATCACTTATCACTACTCTACATACGGGCCGGCCTGCCGACCGGATGGCTTGCCGATCTTGCATCTTCTGCCCCAACTTTTCTCATTTGATGTGCCCACCCTCTTGACGAAAACCATGAAATTGGGTAATTATTGCTTAGAGTAACAATCCATGATGGTAGGTTGGAAAGCTGGAAGATTGGAAGTAAGTGGCTGATAGTGAATGAACGGGGTGTATTGGAACAACCTGCGACTTACTTAAAGCATCCAATCTTCCTTCCATCCTTCCTGACTAAGAAAGGGGCCGGCCATGCCGTCAATTTATCTCGATCACGCTGCAACCACGCCCGTCGCGCCGGAAGTGCTGGATGCGATGCTGCCGTATTTCCGGGAATTCTGGGGGAACCCGTCCAGCATCCACCAGTTCGGACGCCAGGCCAGTGAAGGCATCGAATACGGTCGGACCGCCGTCGCCGCGCTGCTGAATTGTCCCCCGAAAGAGATCTATTTCACCGGCGGAGGCACCGAAGCCGACAACATGGCCATCGCCGGCGCCGCGCTGGCGCGCGAGGAGAAGGGGAAGCACATCATCACCAGCGCCATCGAGCACCATGCCGTGTCCCACACGCTGGAAGTGCTGGCAAAACGTGGCTGGGAAGTGACGACGCTGCCGGTGAATCGGGATGGTCTGGTCGATCCTGACGCTGTCAGCGCGGCCATCCGACCCGACACCGTGCTGGTCACCATCATGCACGCGAATAACGAGGTGGGCGTGATCCAGCCGATCCCCGAGATCGGCGAGATCTGCCGCGAGAAAGGCGTGTGGTTCCATACCGATGCGGTGCAGAGCGCCGGCCACATCCCCACCCGCGTTGACGAGCTGAACGTGGACATGCTGTCGCTCTCCGGACACAAGCTCTACGGTCCCAAGGGCGTCGGCGCGCTCTATATCCGCCGCGGCGTGCGCATCAAGCCGCTGATCTACGGCGGCGGTCACGAGCGCGGCATGCGCTCCGGCACGGAGAACGTGCCCGGCATCGTCGGACTCGGCAAAGCGGCGGAGCTGGCGATGGCGGAGATGGAAACGGAAGCAGTGCGCCAGGCGGCGCTGCGCGACAGGCTGCTCGACGGCATTGTGGCGCGCATCCCCGATGCATATATCACCGGCCACCGCACACAGCGACTGCCGAACAACGCCAGCGTGATCGTGAAATACATCGAAGGCGAGGCGATGCTGCTCCGGCTGGATGTGGTTGGCGTGGCGGCCTCCAGCGGCTCCGCCTGCACTTCCGGATCGCTGGACCCATCTCACGTATTGCTGGCGATGGGCATCCCGGTGGAATACGCCCACGGCTCGCTGCGCTTTTCGCTGGGCCGCGGCACCACCGACGCGGAGATCGACTATGTGCTGGAGCAGTTCCCGCCTATCGTGGAAACCCTCCGCGCCATGTCGCCTTTCCGCGCCGAGGACGATAAATGCAATTGCCTGTTCGGGTGCAGCAGCGAAGAGGACGAGACCGCACAAACGCGCACTGAAGAGCACTGAAGTGAATAGTCGGACGGGTCGGCCCAGTCTGACTGGGCCGACCCGTCCGATTTGTCTGATCCTGTAGCTACTCCGTAAATTCCACTAGTACCGGAATCCCCACCCCCTGCTGCAGCGTGTTATGCACTTTGCAGGAGTTGACAATGTGCGTGAGGGTAGTGCGCTCGTTTTCACTCAGGCTGCCGGGAAGCGTGACATGCATGTGGATGGTGGCAACGCGTGAAGGTTTCTCGGGGGCGTCTTCCCAGGTGAGATCGATGCGCACCTGCGAGAGATCCACGCCCGGGTGGCGCTCCGACCAGTAGGAGAGGTCGATGCCGGTGCACAACCCCATGGCGGCGACCATCAGCTCTACCGGCGCCATGCCGCGATCCTCGCCGCCTTCCCCTTTCCGCGAATCGCCGATCACTTCTATCCCGCGCGTCGCGGCACGCCAGGCACGACCCTGAATCCAGGACAGCGAGATCTGCTTTGCCATGGGGGTTCCTTTCAGGATACCGGCGATCCCTGCCGCCCTTCCGCCGTTCGCTTACCATGACGCGCTTCCCGGCGTTTGCTCCAGAGCACGAGTTGCAGGCGCACCCGGATGCCCAGCGGCGGCAGCCAGCGGATGAGCGGGAAGGTCTTCGGCGCGTAGTGTTTCCAGTAGAACAGCCGCATACTGCGATGATGGGCGCGCACCATCTTTTCAACCACCAGGTCGGAGCTGCGTCCGATGATATGCGTAATGACGGCCTCCGGGAAATACAGCACCTTCCACCCGGCCTGCCCGACGGTGTAACACCAGTCCACGTCCTCGCAGTACATGAAATAGCGCTCGTCCAGCAAGCCGATCCGCTCGAGTGCTGCGCGGCGAATGCAGAGCGCAGCACCGGAGACCCAGTCCACCTCCGCGATGCTCGCATGGTCGAAATCAGTCATCAGGTAATCGCGCACTTTTTTATTACGCGAGAACCATTGGCCGAAGGCGCTGTTGCGGAAGATCCCCGCGGTGAAGGTAGGAAAACGGCGGCAGGAATACTGCAGGCTGCCGTCCCCGTTCAATAATTTCGGCCCGCCGATGCCGGCCTCCGGGTGCGCTTCCATGCCGACAACCAGCACCGCCAGCGTCCCCGGGCTGACGAGGGTATCGGAGTTGAGCAGCAGCACATAGTCGCCCCGACACTGGCGGATGGCCTGGTTATTGGCGTGCGCGAATCCGGTATTGCTGGGATTGCGGAGCAAGCGCACCTGCGGAAAGTCGCGCTCCACCATCGCCGGACTGCCGTCGTCGGAGGCGTTGTCCACCACGAACACTTCAATCTCCAGCGCGCCGGCGCCCGCGGCCAGAGAGTCCAGGCAGCGTCGCAGATCCTCACGCGTATTCCAATTCACTATGCAAATGGATAACAACATTCGTCTTCTCGGGTCAATGTTATTGTGAGTAGTGAGTAGTGAGTCGTTAGTTGTCCCGGCATGTCAAGTTGTATTGAGCTTTTCAGTTATAACGCTCGGTCCGGTGGTTGAGTAGGCAGGGGAGCCACACGATATATTTCCGCAGCTCCCGAGCCGTATCGAAACCACCGTGGTTTTACGCGAGGTTTACCTATCTCCACGGTGGTTTCGATACGGCGCGGGAGTGAAGGAAAGAATTGAAAAAGCGCCCCTGCCTACTCAACCACCAGAATGAAAGCATATCAACTGATTCAAGCTACATCGTGAAGTACCGGTATAACCACTCACTACTAACTTATCACTTCTCAGTCAGATACCTCCGGCAAAGCCGGAGGCTTGAAATTTGTGAACCGCTCAAAGCGGTGTTCTGTTACTTGATTATGAGCCTCCCAAGGAGGCCACTACTCTCCAAGCCGGAGCTGGTCTAG
>Ga0172368_10008243_pt1 | contig 10672 bp, 7 predicted proteins | sample Lak11m_FD_114540 | JGI IMG/M metagenome (GOLD analysis project Ga0172368, IMG submission 114540) | Freshwater microbial communities from Kabuno Bay, South-Kivu, Congo - kab_022012_11m | ecosystem: Environmental > Aquatic > Freshwater > Lake | place: Democratic Republic of the Congo: South-Kivu...
TTGAACATATCAAAACTGGATTCTTCCAGGCCTATTGTCTTCTCTACGTATTTTGCGGCCTTTGCCTTTGCAGATACGCGGGATTCCGGTTTATAAGTTTGGAATTTTATCGCATTGCAGCCGCATGCCTTTGCCTCTTTTATCAGTTTTCTAGCCATTTCAATATCGCCATTATGGTTTAAACCGGCTTCAGCAATAATATAAACGCCCGACTCCTCACTTATAATATCTTTGCCTATCTTTACAGATTTTTTAAATTCCAAATCCTGATAGGCCTTTATATTCTTTGCAAGTTTATATTCTTTATTGGTGATTAATTCTACCAAATCCAGCGCCTTGCAGAATAAAATTTGTATATCCGCATATATAAATTCTGCCGGCCCGCCGACTGTATACATATTATCTATCCTATTCAATAAACTTTTAACCCTGGACAACTCTGCTTCATAACCCAGCTTAAATATAGGCAATACCTCGTCTATCTTCTCAACAAAGGCATCTACTACTTCGCCTTCTTTAAATAAACCCGCAGCTATGGCATCGCGTTTAACCAAAGATATTAGTTTATTAGGCGTTAAGTTGTACAGGCCATCATCTGTATCGGCTGCTATTTCAAAAGACAGTATACTTGTATTCTTAGGCTGGTTTTCATCGGAAAACCTTTTCTGTTCAGAAACCCTGTGAAACGCTATTCTGTCCGAATCATAATAAAGCCACGATATACCCTTTGGCAAAACAAACGGACGCTTTACTACCAAATAAACTAATATAAGCGATCTGAATTTTAAGGTAGTATCTATATCTAATATATTACTCAGCTTGGTAATTGATATTGTAGAAATAACCTTTGTCTCTCTATCAATCGTTATCTTCTTGCCATTATTAAAACTGATTGATTTTATTTTATTTTTTTCGATACCAATCGCATTGACTTTATGCTTAAAATATACCTTTGCCCCTAATTTTTTTATTTTTTCCAACAGCGCATTCGGCACAGTGCTGCAGCCAAAACGGCCCACTGCACACCATTGATTATGATAAAAAGGCGTAATATTTTTTCTGAGTTCTATACGCTTTGGAGCCCAATTAGCACTTAAAACCGTGGTTGGTATGCCCCAGATCTTGGCGGGATATTCTTCAAAAAACATTTTTTGAAGCGTAGCACCTACAAAACCCCGTATATAATCTCTATAATTTCTGGCGACTTTGGCATCTTTCGGATCAATATTTTTAAGTTCATCCAATATTTTATTTTTTAGATCAGGAGAAAATTTGGAAATGCTTTCTACAGATACAGGATAATCATAATATTCTTTGCCTTTGACATTTTTACACCAGAATTGCCCAGTTTTAAAACAATTTGGGAAATTTTTCTCCCAATATTCTAAAACTTGATTATCCTGCGTATGATAAATATGAGGGCCAAGATCAATGTTATATCTGCCGTGTTGTTTAGACCGCAAAAGGCCGCCCGCAGAATCATTATCATCATAAATCTCTACCTTTATGCCTTTTTCTAACAATTCCTTTGCACATACCAATCCTGTTATGCCTGAGCCGATTATAACTACTTTTTCCATAACCTATTTCCCCACATTATAAGATTTTATATACCAATCAATAGTATTTTTAAGGCCTTCTTCAAAATTTGTCCCGGCTTTAAAACCGAATTCTTCCATGGCTTTTCTGGTATCAAGCATCCTCCTGGGCTGGCCGTCCGGTTTTGTCGTATCCCAGGCAACCCTGCCTTTAAATCCGGTCAATTTAACTATAAGGCTGACTAAATCCTTAACAGATATCTCAAAACCGGAACCTAAATTTATAGGATCCGGCTTATTATATTTTTCTGTTGCCAATAAAATCCCGCTAGCAGCATCTTCTACATACAAAAATTCCCTGGTTGCTTTTCCTGTGCCCCAAACAACAATTTCTTTTTCTTTTTTATTCACAGCCTCTATGCATTTTTTTATCAAAGCGGGTATAACATGGGATGTCTCGGCATTAAAATTGTCGCCCGGGCCATATAAATTTACCGGCATTAAAAATATTGAATTAAAACCATATTGTTTTCTATAAGCCTGCGATTGCACTAAAAGCATTTTTTTTGCCAGGCCGTACGGGGCATTTGTCTCTTCCGGATAACCATTCCACAAATCTTCTTCTTTAAAAGGGATAGGTGTAAATTTCGGATAGCAGCATATCGTACCTATAGCAACAAATTTTTCAACCCCTGACAAACGAGCCTCTTCCATCAACTGGACACCCATCATAAGATTATCATAAAAAAACCTGCCAGGATTTTTTTGATTTGCACCTATGCCGCCCACAACCGCGGCCAAATGAATAACTATTTCGGGCTTTAAATCCTTGCAAATCTTTTTTACGCATTCGGAATCAACCAAATTATATTCTTTTTCGGTGGGCGTAAATATATCTTGGTAACCACTAAGCCTCATCTTTTTAATAAGATGAGAACCCAAAAAACCATTTCCGCCGGTAATCAATATTCTTTTTTTAATTATATTATTAGTCTGCATAATAAAATTAATCTATCCTCCAATTTTTCTGAATACTGTAAGTGGGATGCAATTTAAATTTTTTTCTGGCTGATTCCAATCTATCGCCGACTGCCCCTGACAGAGAATAATCACCCATACCTTTCTCTTTTAAATAATACATATATCCTATGGTTTCCGGCTCCAACCCCATCAACCTGGCTGCCAGGCCATCAGCCTTCAAGGGGTCAGTTGAGGCAACCGCCACTTTTAACTCTACAGGAAAACCATCTACAGGGCCATTTCCATCCATGCAGTAAAACCCGTCCAGCACTACAAGATCCGGCCAGGCAAGGCTGGCAAGATTGGCTACGTTTTTGTGTATTACTTTCATAGCCTTCATATATGTCATTGAATTTTTGAAAATCATGTTTACTAAACCGGGCGCCCTTCTGCGCAACCAGGCTATGGCTGACGTAGGAATATAAGTAAATACTGTTTTGGCTTCGGGCGCGCTCGGCGTACGAAGCCCGTGCATCATTGACTTATCTTCCTGCTTTATAAGGCCAGCCATATTTTTTATGCCAAAAGTGGCAATTGCATAATTATGCGATTTCGGTATTGCCAGTGAAATCTTATAATCAAAATCAAAAAAATGTTTCAAAAATTTTATTTTTTCTGCGCCGGCTATGGATAAAGACGGAAATTCAACAAAATCCGAAAAATCCTCTATGCATTCCAGCTTAACATTTTTGTATTTCTTTTCCAGTCTCAAATAACCAAATTTTTCAAAGACCTCTTTAGTAGTTATCTTTTCATAGTATGCGCTGCCGGAACCCTCTAGTATTGTAAATCGGCTGTTGCGCAACTCGTTAAAATTATCCATTAAAAAATCTATAATTGCCTCTACAGCGTCGCAGGACGTATTTGCATATATATTCTTGCTTGCAGTCAAATTGGGTTTTATTAAGATATTTTTCTTATTACCAATACCTGCAAGATCCGACTTTATAAACTCCAGAGATTTTTTAATATTTTCATATCTTTGATCGCCTTTTACTAAAGAAACTTTTTTAAAGATATCAACCATGATTTATAAGAAACAAATTTGTGCAAATTATTTATTCTTAGATATAAAATCTCTTATTACATTCAAGACATAATCAAGTTCTTTACGTCCCAAATCCTGATGAATCCCTATATGCAGGCCGTTATTGCCTATATATTCGGCGTTCGGAAATTCGCCTAATTTATATCCAAGATATTCAAAACCCTTGCATTGCGTAGGCATAGACAAAAACAGGCTGCGCGTATCAATGCCATTTTTTTCAAGCGCATATACAAATTCATCTCTATTGAATCTGATACCTTTCCTAAGCATCATAGGAAATGCATGGGGCCCTATGCGCTCGCCTGTTTTTTCTTCTATAGTGTACAGGTATGGTTCAAATTCTTTAAAATTTTTTATCATATATAATAAATTTTCATGCCTCTTTTTTAATGTCTGAGAGTAAAGTTCAAAATTACCCAGGCCTACAGCCGCTTCCAACTCGTTCATTTTGCTTGAAAAACCTATACGTTCAAATATAAATCTTATATCCTGATTTTTACCATATTTAAATCTTTTATCGCAGTAACCTGAGTTAACATTAAGTATGCAACTTTCGCATTTGCATGCCCTGCCATGGGCTCTTAGCGATCTTAAAACTTCCGCAAATTCCGGCTTATCAGAAACCACCATGCCGCCTTCTACAGTGGTTATAATATGCGCTACATATAGACTAAAAGCTGCCATATCTGCCAATGTACCTATATTTCTGCCTTTATATACTGCGCCATATGCCTCTGCGGCATCTTCAATAACAAAAAGCTTATGTTTTTTTGCAATGGCATTTATAGAATCCATATCTGCAGGCTTACCCATTAAATGCACAGGCATTATTGCCCTGGTATTTTTGGTAATAACCCTTTCTATTTTTGAAGGGTCTATATTTAATGTCTCGGCATCAATATCTACAAAAACAGGGGTAAACCCCGCCTGTAAAACTGCGTTTCCCGTAGCCACGAAAGACAAAGCAGGGACTATAACCTCGTCTTGCCTTTTTGCGCCAAAATCATATAATACTGCCAGGGCCAAGGCATCCGCATCTGTGCCGGAGCTAACGGCGACGGCCTCTTTTGTACCTATCAATTTGGAAAACTTTTTCTCAAGTTCCCGCACAAGCCTTCCGCTTGAAACCCTGTTTGAATCAAGAAGTTCCTTTATAAGCTTCTTTGAAGTATCCGTGACAGAAATTGTCCCAAATGGAATCCTGAGTTTATTTGAAATGTTATCTTTAACCTTAATTTTATCCTGCATTAAAATAACTCCTTTGCTGCCGCAACAATTTCATTCATGCCCGCATAAAATTTTTCTTCCAATACATTGCTAGCGGGCGTCGGTGTATCCTGGCTTGCAACGCGCTTAATGGGCTTTTTTAAATATTCAAAACCCTTTTCAGCAACGATCGCAGCTATTTCCGAAGTAACGCCTGCTGTTTTCCAATCAGTATCAACAATAATAAGCCTGCCTGTTTTCTTGACTGACTCCAAAATTATTTGTTCATCCAAAGGCTTAAGGGTCCTAAGATCTATAATTTCAGCGTCTATCTTATCTTTTTTGAGTTCTTCAGCAGCCCTTAATGCCTCAATAATCATGTACGAAACGCCAACAATAGTAACATCGGTTCCGGATTTTCTTATAACTCCCTTGCCAAAAGGAATAGAATACAACTGTTCAGGCACGCATCCTGTATGTTTGAGCGCCCAACGGTGTTCCAATATCATAACAGGGCCTTCATCTAAAACGCTTGAAACCAAAAGCCCCTTTGCATCATAGGGAGTGCTCGGCATAACAAGCTTTAAACCCGGTATATGCATAAATAACCCCTGCAAAGACTGTGAATGCTGCGCACCTGAACCCCAGCCTCGGCCTATGCAGGCCCATATAACAAGCGGAACATTTATATTGCCGCCAAACATATAACGCCATTTCGAGGCATGGTTAACAATCTGGTTCATTGCAACTAAAAGGAAATCTGGCCTATTATGCATATAAATAGGCCTCATACCTACAAGGCTAGCGCCCATGGCTATCCCGGTCAATCCTTCTTCGGAAAGCGGCGTATCAAAAACTCTTTCTGAACCATATTTTTTATGAAGGTTTAAAGTAGCCCCAAACATGCCAAATGGATCATCTACGCCCTGGCCCATGATAAAGATACGTTTGTCAACGGAAAGCAGCTGATCAAAAGTTTCATGCAGAGCAGCAATGTAAGAAATCCTTCTTCCGTTTTTTTCGGCTTTGTGTTCAAAACCCGGCTCTTCTTTTTCTATGCTTTTTTTGTCCCAGTCAAAACTAATCTTCATAATAATTCCTGTTTAAAAATAAACGTATTTTAATATATCCTTTTTTTGCGGCAATGGGCTATTTTTTGCAAACTCAAAAGCGTTATTTATTTCTTCATTAAAAATTTTCTTAAAAGACTCTATCTCTTTGTCAGTTATAATTTTTTTGGCAAGCAGAAAACTGGCAAAGTTATCGACAGGGCATCTTTTCTGCCAACAATCCATTTCTTTCTGCGTCCTATAACCCAAAGACACGTCAGATTCCCCTCCGGAATGCCCTCTCCATCGATAAGTCCTAAACTCTATTATTGAAGGGCCTTTTTTAGCGCGTGCATTGTTAACTGCCTTTTTAGCCGTCTTATAAACCTCAATAACATTATTCCCATCAGCGCGATAGCCGGGTATTCCACACCCTGAAAAACGTTTATAAATATTATCCAGAGGCTGTCTATTTTTCTGGGCAGAACAAACAGCATAAAAATTATTTTCACATATATAAACAACTGGCAATTTTTTAAGCACTGCAAAATTTATGCTTTCATACAAAACGCCCTCGTCAACTGCACCGTCTCCAAAAAATACAACCGAAACATGGTTATTCTTTTGCATTAAAGACCCTAAAGCAGTACCAGTTGCAATAGGCACTCCTCCTGCAACTATAGAAGATGACCCCAAAAGTCCGGCTGAAACATCAATTAAATGCATGGACCCGCCTCTGCCGCGGCAGCAGCCTGTTTCCCTACCGTATAATTCGCAAACAAGGGCCTTCATATCGCCACCTTTTGCAAGATAATGGCCGTGGCCCCTGTAATTGCTAAAAACATAATCATCTTTTTTCAGATGAATACATACACCTGCCGGTATTGCCTCTTGGCCGACACAAAGATGCACCGGAGTTTTTATTTCGTCCTTGGGATATTCCTCTTCTATCTTATGCTGAAACATCCTTATCATGAGCATTGTTTTATATAAATCAACCAACACGCTCTTCGAAACATCTTTAGCACTCAAATCAAATTTTATATATTTTAATTCTTTCATAATTTTACGGTTTATTTAAAAGTATAACTGCTCTTATAAAGTATTTTTTTTCGTAGAAAATAAACAATCATGAGTTCCGGCCTGAAACGGTATTTTTTGACTATCAATAATAAACTATAAAATGCACTGATAGGTTTAGATATAATTTTAAATACACATCTTAAAACCGGCCTTTTTATACTGCCTACTACATTTTGCAGGCTATTAGCCAGCTCACCCATATAAGATATATTACCAAGCCATACACGTTCCTTTTTTTGTTTAAACCAAGGTATTCTTTCGCCTGTAAAATCATAATCATCAAAAAGCCAATCTATCCATCCTTCAAGTTTTGTAGGCGGTTTAAGGCCATGCCTAATCGCTAATTCCCAACTAGGCGTTCCAGGCAATGTCGTAAATATAGCCATTGATTCAAACTTTGCCTCGGGATTATCTTTTTTCAACTTAAACATAATATCAATTGTTTTATCAATATCTTCAAATGTTTCCGTCGGGTATCCAATCATCAAGGCAAATGCCGGAATTATACCATGCCTCTTGCATCTTAGGTTAGACTCAATAGTCTGTTCAACCTTGATACCTTTTTGCATCAGATCAAGTATGCGCTGCGAACCTGATTCCGCGCCAAATTTCAATGTATGTGCACCAGCGCGTTTCATAGTTGCTATTTCATCTTCTGAAGCCTTCATAAAAACATCGCAACGCGTCCCAGATGTATAAAAACGAACATCCAGATCCGCTTTAATCATACCCTTAAAAATAGCGTCCGCTCTTTCTCTGTTTATATAAAACTCATCATCTCTTAACCAAAAACCATCAAGTTTGTACCTCTTAACTGTTTCAATAATCATGTTTAAAGATTTTTCTGCGGACATCGCACGCCATTTACGCTGACGAATAGTAGCACTGCTGCAAAATCCGCACTGAAATGGGCAACCTCGGCTAGTCTGTCCGATATCCAGGACACGGCTTCTATCAGAAAGATACATATCCCGATGGATATAATTTTCTACATTAATCAGATCCCATGGAACTTCTAAAAGATTTTCAGGATCTAAAAGAACTCTTGCCGGTGTTTTGACGATGCCTGAACCGTCTTTAAACATTATGCCTGGTATATCGTGCAGCGATTTTTTATTTACCCACGCCTCTACCATATCCAACAATGTAAAATCCCCTTCTCCTATTACAACATAATCAGCATTTTTATTGGCTATGACCTGCTCGGGCACAACACTGGGCTGGCAACCACCCCAGACAATAGGAACCTTCCCGCCCGTAGCTTTGCGGACCATCTCTGCAAGGCTTAGAGCGAAATAGATCTGAGAACCAACCATAGTAGAAATACCCACACAAATAGGATCGCCGGAAAGCTCATTTTTAATAATTTCTTCGGTAATGGGCTCTATGCGCTGATCTAAGATTTTAACTTTATAACCAGCTTTAACCAGGGGCGCTGCTACCGCAAGTAATGCATGTGGCGGCGCTACCGTGGAACCAAAATCCATGCCTGTCTTTGGGTATAATAATAATATCTGCGTTGATCTATCTTTAAACAAAAAATTATCTCCTATTGAATTATGCAAACTTTCTCTGAATCTTATATTTGAGCATATTCTCAATATTTTCTACAGCGGGCTGCCCGAATTTCTGCCTTATCATATCGATATAACGCGGATTGCTGAAATATTCCACAAATGCATTATCCCTGAAATTCAAAACATCCGCAGAACTTAAATATTTTGTCGGTAATGGCAAGGCATCTGGGGAAAGCTGCGCAAAACCTGTCCAGTCCTGGGGCAGCTTAACCTTATTTCTTAATGCATCTTCATAAAGTTTAGAGCCAGGCCATGCCATTGCTACATAAAAATTAACATATTCAAAATTATATTCTTTCGCCATGTCCAGTGTTTCCCGCATAGTATCCATATCATCATCCGGCAGGCCAAATACGAAATTTGCCATAATATAAATACCTGCTTCTTTAGTCATCTTTATTGCTTTTTCTATAACATCAGGCCTTATCTGTTTAGAAACGCCTTCGCGAACTTTTTTGTGCCCTGCCTCAATGCCATAGCATAACCATCTAATACCTGCCTGTTTCATTTTTTTAAGCATCTGTTCGTTAACCGTATCCACCCTGGCATAAGCCCAAAAATTTAAACCATAGTTACGCTGTATCATAAGATCGCAGAAACGCATTACATGGTCCTGCTTAAAAGTAAATATATCGTCTATTATGCGTATATTTTTTACTTTATAATTTTTAACCAGGTAATCTATTTCTTCTACAACTTTTTCGGGTTTGCGTAAACGTATACCTGAAGACCCGTATACTGCATTAACACAACAATATGTACATTTGTAAGGGCAACCCAAGCTTGTATATATAATTGCATACGGCTGCCTATTTTTAAGATCGTCAAAACAATGCCAGTTATGCGCCCTGTATTTATCCATTGGCAAAAGATCCCAGGCTATAAAAGGCAATTCATCCAGATTTTTAAGCAATGGCTGCGGAGGATTGGAAATTATCTTTGTGCCGTTAAAATACCATATGCCATTTATTTTGCAATCTTCCAGGTTTTTTTCTGATTTAATCTTGCTCAAAAGATTCAGTAACGGATAAAATGCCTCGCCCTGGCATACAAAATCTGGCCTTTCCTCCATAAGAGTTCTTTCGGGTATTGCCGAAGGATGCCTACCGCCTAACAATGTCTTTATATTAGGGGCTTTTTTCTTCAGTTCTTTAAGGGTCTCCGACGCATGCCTCATCCTTATCGTATGGGCAAAGATGCCGGCCAATACAGGCTGGTATTCTATAATTCTGTCGGCCGTCTCAGACGGAGTCAGATATTCCGCGTCGGCATCAATTATCCTGACAGCATAGCCTTTATCCCTTAAAAATGAAGCCAATAATCCTATATCCAGGGGCGGCGCGACGCCTGAAAGCGAAGGCCCTAATTTACCAAATAAATCCAGTCTGCCTCCTGGTTTAATTAAAACTATGTCTATTTTTTCTTTCATATCTTTATTTTATTTAATCTAACAACCCTATCTGCCTCTTTTCTCCAGCACGACAATAAAAAATCCAGGCTTTCTTCAAGGGTATATTTTGGTTTCCAGTGTGTCTGTTTTATAAATTTATCAACGCAAGGAATCTGCAAAGTAACATCTGCCGGCCTTAAAAGATTTTTGTCACACCGCGTAGGGATAGGTTTTTTGCTCTTTGAAATTAAAAGCTTGAGAACATCGCCTACCTTAACAGTGTTTATGCCGCCGATATTATATGTTTCCCCATATTGGCAATACAATATTGCCTGCCAATAGGCATCTGCAGCGTCTCTGACGTCTATAATCGTACGCACAGAATCAAGATTGCCGTGCAATAACTCTTTTTGCAGGCCTTTTTCAATCCATGCAACCTGCTTTGCGAAAGAAGTTGCAAATAAATCTGCCCTTCTAGGGTTAATATAAGTAAACATACGCGTACGGATAATATTCATGCCGTAACTTGTAAAATAACTGAACCCAAGAAGATCCTGCGTAACCTTAGAAACAGCATAAGGGCTAACCGGCCTTAAAGGCGCGTCTTCTTTTATTGGAACATCTTTCGGATCAACCTGCCCATAGACCTCTGAAGTACTGCAAAGCTGGATGATTGGATTCAGTTTTGCAAGCCTGACTGCTTCGAAAAGATTAACAGTCCCCAGTATATTATTAGCCAAAAATGTATTCGGCGTTATAAA
>Ga0172368_10008244_pt1 | contig 10672 bp, 9 predicted proteins | sample Lak11m_FD_114540 | JGI IMG/M metagenome (GOLD analysis project Ga0172368, IMG submission 114540) | Freshwater microbial communities from Kabuno Bay, South-Kivu, Congo - kab_022012_11m | ecosystem: Environmental > Aquatic > Freshwater > Lake | place: Democratic Republic of the Congo: South-Kivu...
CGGAAACAACCGGCTGAACCATGCCTGCATCAACGGCCCGTTCGAGGCCAGCATAAAGTATGGCAAGCCCACGGAAACGGTCAACAACCAGATAATGCGAAGCGTTGGAAAACCCGCGTTTGCAGGCTTCCAATCAGCGGAGGGCATGACCGGGGACGGCCACACAAACCCCAGCACAGCAAGGAGCGCAACGGAAATCCCCAACAGGGCGGTATGAATCCATCCCTGCCGTTCGCTCCTCACGCGGCCAATCAGCCAATAGGCATACGCATATCCGCCCGTGAGAAAGACCTGGAAAAACAGCATCAGCGTGGACCAGACCGCCGGCGTCCCGCCGAACCACGGAAGGATAAACTTGCCAATCATTGGCTGGACTTGAAAAAGCAGGAATGCGGAAAGAAAAATACCCAGGATGAACAGGGTCATTGCGAATACCTCAACGGTCCCATTTTACATGGCGGCCCAAAATTGAATGCTTACGAATGATTAACAATGCCGCAGGCGATAATGAAGTAAAATGAAGTTCATTGCTCACAACATACAGCGAGACTGCTTTAGGAGAATTTCATGTTTTCAAAACTTCGCGAACCTGTAAACGGGCTCACCCATCTCGGCGGGGCCATCCTCGCCGTCATCGGCCTGGTCGTATTGCTTATTGTCGGGTGGAGCACACCTGCAAAAATCATCTCGCTCCTGATCTATGGCATCAGCCTGATCGCCATGTTCTCGGCCAGCGCCACCTATCACATGGTACGCGCAAAGGATAAAGTGCTCGTCATCCTCCGCAAAATCGACCACTCTGCCATCTACCTGCTCATCGCCGGGACATACACACCCTTCTGCATCAATGCCTTCGATGGCTTCTGGAAATGGGGCATGCTTTCCATCATCTGGTCACTGGCGCTGATCGGGATCGGGGTGAAGGTCTTTGTCATAAAATCGCCGCGCTGGTTGAACGCCGGGATCTATCTGGTCATGGGCTGGTTGTGCTTCGCCGCCATCGGTGAAATGCTCGCCACCCTGCCCGCCTGGGCGCTGACCTGGCTCATCATCGGCGGCGTGACGTATACCCTCGGCGCGGTTGTTTATATCACCAAAACCATGAACTTCCGGCCGGGCGTCTTCGGCTTTCATGAAGTCTGGCATATCTTTGTTCTGCTGGCCGCGCTTGCGCATTACATTGCCATCGCGGTCTACATTGCACCGACAGGTTAAAGTTTACGCCCATTTTGCCATCATCGCCATTGTGCTTATCTGCATCATACCATTCCTGACAATGGGATATGCCGCTTGCCGCCCGTCTGCGCTTCGACCATCTCCGCAAATTTCAAGGAATACTTCATTGCATCGAACAACCAGTAACGGGAGGTCACCAGATTGCGGTCAACCACAACATGCGGAAACGGAATCATCCCCGATGAATACTGCCTGCGGCTTCGAAGCGCATCCCGCACCTCGTCTGCCACATATGCATCATAGGTACGGAAGCGACGGCCCAACAACCAAAACGTCGCGGCATAGCCGATCATCTCCAACCCTTTTGTAAGTGAAGTCAACCTGTAATTGTGTATCACACTTTTGCCCGTTTCCGGGTCCAGGGCGCGCGCCAGCACCAAAACCCCGTGGCAGATCGCTCCCACGCATTTGTTCTCTTTGAAAAACTGGACAACTTTTTCCTGAAGGATGCTGCTTTCAAGGAATTGCTTCATCCCGGGAGCGTGCCCGCCTCCGAGCAGCAATGCATCATAATCACTGACGTCGATGTCTTCATATTTGATTGGCGTTTTATACCCATCTGTCCGGATCATTGCGTTGTAGTCGGCAAGTCCCATCGGGCCCGCGCCCAGTGGACCGCGCACAAAACCCATCAGCAGGCGGTGATCCGCCGCGGGGACGTCACCGTTTTCCGTGGCAAACGTCACTTTCCAGCCGCGCTCTGCGCAAACCCGCCATGGAGTGGCGGATTCGGTCGGGTCGAAATCACGGTCTGGAAGCGGGATCAGAATACGGGGCAGGTTGGACACGGCCATTGAAACCTCCGAAATTGGGATAGAAAAATTATATCCTTTCTGCTACAATAGCGGTGACGCATTCCATAAAATCTTAAATTTCTCACAGCAACCGCCATGGCTTTCACCAACACACGGTATGAAAACCTGCGAGAACTTCTTTCCAGCCAGCGGCTCCCGCTGGCCTTTATTGATTTGGACGCCTTCGACGCCAATGTGGATTACGTCGCTGAACGCGTCAAAGGCACGGGGAGAACCATCCGCCTCGGGACGAAATCCATCCGCTGCCTCCGTTTAATGGAACGGATTCTATCCCATCCATCCTCCGTTTATCGCGGCTTCCTGACATTTACCGCCGAAGAGACCGCCTTCCTCGCCAACGCAGGGCATGACGATTTCATCCTTGCCTATCCCACCGTACAGCCATCGGACATGCATATCCTTGCGCGCCTGGCAATGACCGGCAAACGGGTTTCGAGCATGGTGGACAGCGTCGGGCAGTTGCAGGCCATGTCGCGGGTGGGAGAGGCCCACCGGGTGGTTTTATCCGCCTGCCTTGAAATCGATATGGCATTTCGCCCTCTTCCGAGTGTTCATCTCGGCCTGCGCCGCAGTCCCATCCGCACACCGCAGCAGGCCGTCGAACTGATCCATCAAGCCAGGCAGTTGCGCGGCGTCAGAATCGATTCCATCATGGGGTACGAGGGCCACATCGCAGGCACGAGCGACGATGTGCCGCACAAAACATTGAGCAATGCGATTCTGCGCGCGCTGAAAAATGCGTCGGTGAGGGAATTGACCTCGAGACGGGCGGCAGTTGTCAGGGCGATAAGAGAGGCGGGGACCGACATCCGCCTTGTGAATGGCGGCGGGAGCGGCAGTCTTGTATCCACTTTGAAGGATGAATCCGTCACTGAAATTACCGTGGGGTCGGGCTTTTATGCGTCCGGGTTATTTCATCATTTCAAGGAAGTACACTATAGGCCCTCTGCATTCTTTGCGCTACAGGTCGTGCGCAAACCGGGGAAAGACATGGTCACATGCGCGGGCGGCGGCTATATTGCATCCGGCGCAATCGATAAAAGCAGACTGCCGTTACCTGTCATGCCTGTCGGAATGAAATATGTTGACCTGGAAGGCGCGGGCGAAGTGCAGACGCCATTGATTTTGCCGCAGGGTTGTCCATCATTGTCATTGGGCGACCCTGTGTTTTTTCAACACGCCAAGGCGGGCGAGTTGTGCGAAAGATTCAACGAATTGGCCCTGATCCAAGGAGGCAAACTTGTTGACATAGTGAAGACGTACCGAGGAGAAGGTTTTTCATTCCTGTAGCGTAAATTGCATATTTGCGACGCCTGCAAACCAAAGGAGAATGTAAATGAAGAGGACGCTCAAACACATCAGTTATTCAATGGGGAACTTTGCCAACACAATTGCCTACCAGGTATTCGGCAATCGCATCCAGTTCTATTACGTGGACATCCTCGGGTTGAACGCCGCCACGGCAGGTTTGTTGTGGACGATCTACGGATTGTGGAACGCGATCAACGACCCGTTAATGGGACAACTTTCAGACCGCACGCGCTCGAAGTTCGGGCGACGCGTTCCGTACGTCGCGTTCGGCGCGATCCCATTGGGGTTGTCCTTCTTCTTTTTGTGGACGCCGATCGAAAAACCCGCCTGGGTGCTGGCCGCCTATTTTTTGATGATCCTGTTCATCTTCGATACGCTCTACAGCCTGACGATCATCGCCTACAACGCGCTCTTCCCGGAAGTCGCGCCGACGGTGCGCGACCGCGTGGACCTCTCCGCCACGCGCGAAATCCTGGCAACGGTCGCGCTTTTGCTTTCCTACATCCTCGCCCCCATCCTGGCCGAGGAAGTGGGCTATTTGATGATGGGCGCGATCATGGGCGGACTGGTGGGCATCGGCTACCTGATCGCCATGATCGGCGTCAAGGAAAATCCGATCAACGACAAGGAAGTGCAACTCGGCTTGCGCGAGTCCCTGCGCCTGGTGCTTTCCTCCATTCCGTTCCGCTGGTTCCTCGGCGCGAACATCTCCAAGGAATACATCTGGCTGGCGTTGGGCGCCATGCTTCCCTTCTGGCGCAAGTACGCGCTGGGCATTCAAGCGCCCGTCAACGTGTTTGGCCTGGAACTAAGCGCGGGCGACACGGAAGCGGTTTTGCTCGGGCTGGCAATCCTGCTTGCCATCCCCTGCCTGCTCATCTGGCGGCCGATCGTCATGCGCCTCGGTTATCGCCGCACATGGATCATTGCCGCGCTGATCTTCATCCCTGGCCTGACGATCATGATGTTCGCCAATGACTTTTACACCGGCCTGGCTGGCACCCTGCTCGTCGCGCCTGGGCTGGCGGGTTCGATGATCATGCCCTTCCCCGTCATTTCCGAGATCATTGACGACGACGCAAAGAAGGAACATGGCTATCGCCGCGAGGGCATCTTCTTCGGCATGAACGGCGGCATCACCAAACTGGCATTCTCAGCCCAGGGTGTGCTGTTTGCTTCGGTCATGTCTGCCGCAGGATATGTCGCGGGTGAAGCGGTGCAAACCGCCAGCGCGGTCAACGGCATCCGCTTTATGATTGGCGGCACCCCCATCCTCGCCGCGCTCATCACCGCGTTCTGCATGTGGAAATATCCGCTCGGACGCGAGACGAACATTGTAAAATGATCAACTGCCGCATAAATCTCCAGGAGAATTCCAATGAACGAAGAAACGAAACTAACCTGGCTCAAGCGCGTGCTTGTTTTTAAAATTCTCGTCGTTGTTCTGCTCTGGGGCCTCCCCACCTGGCTGGCGCCTGAATCGGTTCTAAAAATATTCGGCGAGGCGCTTCCGGTCCCGCCCTTTTACATGCGCATCTTTGGCGCGACCCAAATGGGCCTCGTCTTCCTCTACTGGCTGGCGCTCCAAAACCCGGTCAAGAATCGCGACATGATTCGCTATGCCGTGGTGGATAATACCCTTGCCTTTCTCACAATGATGGCCTACGCGTTTACGGTCGGCATTACCAATCCCACCGTCTGGGTCTCCGCCGCGTTGGTGTTATTCTTCGCCATTGCATTCTATACATTAACGCCAAAAGCCGCCTAACATGCTTGACTCCGCCCTCCAATTTGCACGCGCCAACCAACAGGCGCATCTCGCGGGACTTTGTGACTGGCTGCGTATTCCAAGCATTTCCACCCTCCCCGAAAATGCCCCGGACGTGCGCCGCGCGGCCGAGTTCGCCGCGGACAGATTACGCGGCATGGGCATGACTCATGTCGAAATTCACGATACTGCGGTGCATCCCATCGTTTGCGCTGAGTGGCTGGATGCAAAGAACGCGCCAACCCTGCTGGTTTATGGACATTTCGATGTCCAGCCGATTGATCCCGCCGGGGAATGGACTCGCCCGCCCTTTGAGCCAGTCGTGGACGGGAATAACCTCTACGCGCGCGGCGCGTCCGATGACAAAGGGCAGGCCTTTGCAATCCTGTCCGCGTTGGAGTCCTACTTCAAGACCAGCGGCAAATTGCCTGTCAACGTGAAGATATTGCTCGAAGGCGAAGAGGAAATCACCAGCCCCAGCCTGTTTCCATTCATACGCGAACATAAAGATGAACTATCCGCCGACGCCGTCCTGATCGCGGACCAGGACATGCTCGACCCGGAGCACCCAATCATCTTGTGGGGCTTGCGCGGAATCCTGTACATTGAGGTCGAATTGACGGGTCCCGCCCACGACATGCACTCTGGAACATTCGGCGGTTCAGTGGACAACCCGTTCAATGTCCTCAGCCGCATGTTAGCCAGCCTGCAGGATGGCGCATCGCGAAAAATCCTGATCCCCCATTTTTATGACAAGGTACAGGAGTTGACCGACGAGGAACGCGCCCTGATTTCGCAGGCGCCCATCAACAACGAGATTGGTTTATATCTCACCGGCGCCCCCGCGTTGGGAGGTGAACCTGAATATCCGCTTGCCGAGAGAGTCAGCGTACGCCCAACCCTTGATATCCACGGCATTGTGGGCGGATTCACAGGCGAAGGCTCGAAAACGGTCATTCCGTCCAAAGCGACAGCCAAAATAAGCATGCGCCTCGTCCCCGAACAGGACCCCGATGAAATTGCCGGTTTACTGGAAACCCATTTGCGAAGCATTGTCCCGCCCACCGTAAAAATGGATGTCCGCGTAATCGGCCGGGCAAAACCCCTGAAGATCGATTATCGCGCGGCTGCCATCCGGGCCGCGGCGCAGGCGTATGAAAAAGGATTCGGGTATAAACCGCTTTATCTGCGCGGCGGCGGTTCCCTGCCGATTGTCAGCGAGATGATCGATTCGCTTTCCAGGCCAAATCAAAAAATCCCCGTAGTCATGATTGGGTTTGGCTTGCCGGACGACCGGACCCATTCCCCCAACGAAAAATTTTACATCCCGAATTTTTATCATGGGATCGAGACTGTCATTCACTATTTGAGTTTGTTTGGAGCCATGCAGCCGGGAGCCGATTGACTCCGTAACGGAATCAACCTCTACATCCAGAAAGAAAGCGGAGGCTTATCATGCAAATCCCAAAACAAGGACTGACCAGGGAGGAAATTCTCGCCACATTGCAGGCATTCAAAGGCCGCGACATGGATTGGAAGACGGGGCGTGTCTGGTGTTACGTTTACAACCCGGGAGAAGATCCGGCAGAAGTAACGCGTGAAGCGTACCTTTCATTTCTCACCGAGAACGGACTCGACCCCACCGTCTTCCCTTCGATGTTGAAACTGGAGACCGAAGTAGTGCGCGCAGTAATCCATTTATTGCGCGGCGACTCAAATGCGGTGGGACATCTCACAACGGGCGGCACCGAAAGCATCATGCTTGCCGTAAAGACTGCGCGCGACAAGGCGCGCGCCGAACACCCCGGGATTACCCGGCCCGAAATGGTGCTGCCGAAGACCGCACATGCCGCGTTCCACAAAGCCGCTCATTATTTGAGCGTCAAACCCGTGATAGTGGACATCGACCCACGGACATTCAAAGTCCATGCGGAGGACATGCGCAGGGCAATCACACCAAACACCATTCTCCTGGTCGCATCTGCGCCGAATTATTCACAGGGCGTCATCGACCCGATTGGGGAGATCGGTAAAATCGCGCAGGGAAAAAACCTGCTCTTCCATGTGGATGGCTGTGTGGGAGGGCTGCATCTCTCCTTTATGCGCAAACTGGGATACAACCTCCCCGACTTCGATTTCACGGTGCCGGGCGTCACGTCCATTTCCACAGACCTGCACAAATACGGATATGCGGCAAAGGGTTGCTCCGTAATCATGTATCGCAGCAGGGAAATCCGCAAATACCAGATCTTCGCCTGCACGGACACAACAGCCTATACGTTGATCAATCCGACCGTCCTTAGCACGAAATCGGGCGGACCGATGGCCGGCGCCTGGGCAATCCTGAACTTCCTCGGCGAGGAAGGCTATATGCGCATCATCCAGGAAGTGCAGGAGGCCACAAGGAAATTGATCGATGGCGTCAACTCAATCGACGGCCTGCAGGTGCTGGGCGAGCCTGCCATGTGCATGTTTTCATTCAAGTCCGATGTCATCAACGTCTACCAGCTCGCAGACCAGATGAATCAACGCGGCTGGTATATTCAGGGACAGTTCTCCACCCCATTGACGCCGCGCAACCTGCATATCTCCGTCAACCATGGCACCATCCACAACGTGGACGCGCTGCTCAAAGACCTGCGTGAATGCATGGAGATCGTAAAAGGCATGACGCCCATCGACACGGGCGCAATCAAGGCCATGGTTGGCGCGGCGCTTCAAAGCCCGGACCCCGAGGCGGCATTCAGTCAACTGGCCGCGAGCGCGGGGCTGGCAGGCACGGAATTGCCATCCGAAATGGCCTTCATCAACGAAGTGTTGGACGCCCTGCCCGACGAATTGTGCAACGTATTCCTGGTCAATTATTTCAACGACCTGTACGTGTAAAAAGACAGCCGCAGAAAAACCTGCGGCTGATTTATCCCGCAGACAATTGCATAATTGATGTAAAATTTCCACCAACCAGATTTAACACAGGAGACCCTTGTGCCGTTCAATAAAAATCCCCGCCCCGAATTTCTCGCATCGCTGTCGGACCTCAAACCTGTTCCCTTCTGGCTCGACGATCCAATACGTCCCGAACCTGCCTCCGCACTCACCCGCGCAATCACCGCCGACCTGCTGGTCATCGGCGCCGGTTTCACCGGGCTGTGGGCCGCGCTTCTCGCAAAGGAGGCAGACCCCTCGCGCGATGTCGTATTGATCGAAGCCAATGAGACCGGCAGCGGCGCAAGCGGACGCAACGGCGGTTTTGTTTCCGCTTCGTTGACCCACACTTTCCAAAATGGACTGGCGCGCTGGCCGAAGGAACTTGGCAGGCTGGTCGAAATGGGTCATGCCAACCTCGACGGCATCGAAGAGACCGTCCGGCGCTACAACATTGACTGCGATTACATTCGTTCAGGCGAATTAAACGTGGCGACCGAGCCATATCAATTGGAGAACCTGCGCGAAGAATTGGAGGAATCCGCAAAATACGGCGAAACCTTCCGATTCTTTGAACGGGATGAACTGCTGAAAATAGTCCGCTCACCGACCTACCTCGGCGGGTCCATTACGATGGACAACGCCATGGTCAACCCGGCGCGGCTGGTGTGGGGGTTGAGGCGCGCCTGCCTGGAACTGGGCGTCCGCCTGTTCGAGCGGACGCAGGCTACAGGTCTGGAAGAGGAGGCGAATGGGATTCTCGTCCGGACGCAGTACGGTCAAATCCGCGCGAAAAAAGTCGCTTTGGGAACGAACGCCTTTCCTCCCCTGCTGAAAAGACTTTCCCTTTACGTTGTGCCTGTCTATGATTATGCCCTGATGACAGAGCCGTTGTCAAAAAGCCAGCACGACGCGATCGGCTGGTACGGGCGCGAGGGCTTGAGCGATTCGTCCAACCAATTCCATTATTACCAGATGACAAGCGAGGGACGAATCCTGTGGGGCGGATACGACGCGGTCTACTACTGGAATAACGGCATGGGGCCGCACCTCGAAAACAATCCGCAAACGTGGGCGCGGCTGGCCGATCATTTCTTTACAACCTTCCCGCAACTCGAGGGGCTGCGTTTCACACATGCCTGGGGCGGCGCAATCGACACGTGCTCACGCTTCAGTGTGTTCTGGGGCCAGGCCATGCGCGGCAGGGTGGCCTATGCCCTTGGCTACACCGGGCTTGGCGTGGGTGCATCCCGCTTCGGCGGGCAGGTGATGCTCGACCTGCTCGACGAAAAAGACAACGAACGGACGCGGCTCGAGATGGTGCGTTCCAGGCCGTTTCCCTTCCCGCCCGAACCGTTCCGCTCGCCCATCATCAGCCTCACGCGCTGGTCCATGGATCGGTCCGACCACAATGCGGGCAGGCGCAACCTGTGGTTGAAGACGCTCGACGCGCTGGGATTGGGATTCGATTCGTAATTTTGGAGAACCATGAACGCAAAGAAAGCCGCACCCTACCTGCTGATCCTTGGCATGATGTTCCTCGTGATCGGCCTTGCAACGGATAACAAAGGCTTTGCGGTTGTCAGTTTTCTGCTGGTCATTCTTGCGCTCCTCACAGGCGGGAGATGGATGAGGAGAAAGTAAAAAGCGCGCGTTTTAGGCGCGCGCCCCAATGATCTGTAGAGCGGCATGAATACCGCACTATTATTTCAAACCAGCCCGCATCTTCTGCCTCAGCAACGCGGACTGAAAAACGCGGTCGAAGAAGCCCGTGTAACCTGCGGGGTCGTACAGAATCATGTAATCTGCTGGGCCATATTCCTCGGGCTTGAACATGATCCCGCCGTTCGGGTTGATCTCAAGAATATATAACTCGCCCCTGTCATTCATGCGGATGTCACAGCGCGCGTAACCGGTGCAATCCATCGCAAGATACATCCTGCGCGCCAGGTCATGCAGGCGGGATACCAGCGCAGGCTCCGTTACCTGTTTGAAACCAAACGGGACATCGTAATTCCACTTCACGTCCGTATGCCAGAATTCCTCCCCGGGGGGAAAGATCAATTCCGCGGGCGGATACGCGACGGGATCGCTGAAATCATCGGGATTATCCACCACCAGCACGTTGAACTCCTTGCCGACGATGAACTCCTCCATGCGGGCCGCGCCGAACTCATCGCACACACGCTGGACCTGCCTTTTCAATTGTTCGGGCGTTTCGACGCGCGAGTCCTTGAACATGCCGGTACTGCCATAACTCTTCGGGTGCTTGACCATGATGGGATACCGCAGGTTTTTCACGAGCATTTCGGCCTGCCCGACACTTGTCACATGGTATCCCCTGGCGAACCCAAGCCCATTCGCATCTGCAAAGGCCTGCATCTCCTCGCGCGTCGGATCGAAATTCCTTGAATCCGTGCCTGTGAACGGGAGGTTCAATTCCTCCAGCGCCCGCACCACGTCCACTCCCTCGTACCCCTGCTCCCCGTCCCCGTCGTTCTCGTAGCCTTCGCAAAGGTTCAGGTAAACATCGAACTCGCTGCGCGCGGCCAGGGAACGCAATACGTCGCGAACAGGCTCGGTCATGGTGATCATTTCCCAGTCGTAGCCGGTCATA
>Ga0172368_10008249_pt1 | contig 10669 bp, 3 predicted proteins | sample Lak11m_FD_114540 | JGI IMG/M metagenome (GOLD analysis project Ga0172368, IMG submission 114540) | Freshwater microbial communities from Kabuno Bay, South-Kivu, Congo - kab_022012_11m | ecosystem: Environmental > Aquatic > Freshwater > Lake | place: Democratic Republic of the Congo: South-Kivu...
ATATCACACCGATTTCAAAGCTTCAGCAGAATATCCTGAGCTTGTTAGGTTTCTCGCCGGATATCTATACCCGACTGGCTACCGATTCTCCAAAACCACCTTAGAAATGGGCGAATGGCAAGAGCCAGTTTGAAGAAAATCCTTTCTGGCCCACATTTCACACATGCCAGCATGATGAATTTTGAGGATCTGACTGCTGCTGCCATTTCCAATTTGAAATGCTCAAGTTAACGGGCTTTTCTCCGGGTGAAAAGACCTACCAGCTGCCAAGGACCAGGCGCATCTCACCGATCTACGCACTGGTAGAAAATCAGGGTACGTAGCCGAATTGGCAAGCATTGCTTTACTTTGAGCCAGATCGCATATCCGTCACAATCATTTCATTCGCAATGAAATATGCACCTGGCAGGTTTCGTAATCAGTGGTTGGAAGTGATTACGTTTTTTCGGCTGAGAAAAATCACCGACGATGGACTGGTTACGAAAAGCGTAATCAGTGAAGTGACTGATTACGCTTTTGAAACTATGCGAAATGACTGATTACGCCCTGATTACGCTTTGGCGAAATCGCATTTTTAACTTGTCCAGCCCTCTTCCAACTTTCATAATGACCTTGACACTCCTTTCAAACCACCGCAAATGTCTAAAGAACACCAATCAAGATAATCGTGATCTTCTGTGTAGTGACTAATACTCCATCCGATACGCTAACTTCGACTTCATAGATGTTGTTCGCCAGGTTGTCTGGATCCCTTGACGGTGGAGTCTTAAAGGATAGGGTACCTGTTGCGCCGTCAATTTCAAACTCATTCTTGTTCGCCCCGCCACTGATCGAGAAGGTCATCGTTGCTCCTTCTGGGTCAACAGCCGTGATTGTGGTTACTGCAGTGGTTTTTTCTAGAACTTCGATTTGAGCAGTGGCCCCCCCACCATTTGATGTGATAATTGGCGCTTCATTGATATCCTTAACTTCGATCGTGAAGTTCTTGTCAAAGGTATGCTTTTGTTGGTAAATTACTCTAACACGGATGGAATAACTTGACTTTGCCTCAAAGTTAAATACCGCCTTTGTTTTAAGCTCGTTGAATTCGATTTTAAACTGACCATTGTCTTTATCCCCCGTTCCGTTTACGAGGGTAAAGGTAAATCCTGTGTTGCCAGCTCCATTCGGAACTGTTGCGCTCAAGCTGCCAACCGGGGTTCCGGCGGCTTGATTTTCATCAATTGAGGTCGATGATAACGTGATGTCCGTAGGAACCTCTGGAAGATCTTTTACTGCAATCGCGAAGGTTTTCTCGAAAGAAAGGCCTTTTGGATCTTTCACTTGAACACGGATGGAATAACTTGACTTTGCCTCAAAGTCAAACGACGCCTTTGTTTTAAGTACGTTGCCATCAATTATGAACTGACCATTGTCTTCTCCCCCTGATCCAGCAACCAAGGAATAGACGAAGTTTTTTTCATCCTTATCCGGATCAGCTGCGCTCAAGGTGCCAACGGTGGTTCCTGCGGCTTGATTTTCATTGATTAAGGTCGATGACAATGTGATGTTCGTGGGATCACCGTAAACCCGCACCTGTGTTAAGTCAAACTGCGTTGTGAAAGTGCCTGCTCGGAGATCACGTTCGCTCGTTAATGTAACTGGTGCTGTAAATGTTTTTCCGTTGTAATCCATTTTGATCTTTTGTTTTTGCTGTTCCGTTAGTGTACCTGTAATTGTTACTTCACCCTTCTCCCGATCATGGGTTACTGTTACGTGTGCTTGATCAATTACCAACGTATCCTTTAAGAATATTTCAAATTTTCCACTTTTGATCCCATCGCAAGGTTCAAGTAGGGTAACAGTAATGGTGAAAGAATCCTTCGCTGTTACTAAATTCTCTGGATAATCAATGGTCTTCGCGGCGATTTTTGAGCTACTGGTATAATTCGATGTCACTTTTTTCTTTTCTTTGGATAAGTTGGGCTTCCGATCCTGTGCTTCAAATATGTAATCGGCTGCTTCACAAGGGTATGGCCCGGTGTATTCGGCTATAGCCTGACCTGTGTTGTCCCATTTGAAATTCCGAAGCTCCACACCATTGGTTTTGATTATTCCAATCAAGCTTATAACACCGCTGCCGCCTGCTTGATCCGTGGCTGTAATTTGGATTTTTTTAGGTAACGTTTCAGACAGTATATCGCCTTGATTTTCCTTTCCATCGACAGTTAAGGTGACTACAGGTGCTGTTTCATCAACCTTATTGACGGCTTCAACATCTTTTGAAGGATCATCATTACTGGAGTTACCAGCATTGTCCGTGACCGAAGCGTGGAATTTGTAATTATTTCCCCATTCACAAGTCGAGGTGGAGGAATCGTCTGCTTCCCAATCAAGCGTATTGTAGCCCTCAGTTGGCAGTTCTTTTGTTTTTGTAATAGTTGTTTTATTTTTGACGCAAGTTATAGTCACAGTCAGGGTTTTTAGATCGCTACCTCCTGTTTCATTGAATATTTTTACCGTTACGTTTTGTTTTCCCTTTGTTATTATGGGTGATTCGGAAACCTTAATTTCTTCAATCTTTGGCGCAGTTATATCAAAAAGGTATTTGGCTGTTTGCGATACCGCGTTCTCATTAACGTTTTTGTCTTTATCGGTGAGTTGCAACGTAACCTGAATATCGTCGTCGTAGCCACAAGCAGCGTCAGGCATTGGCAGGGTTACGTTAGTCGAAAAGTCGGCAATATAATTTTCAGATGGTGTAAAACTGACTTCTTTGTTGTTACACGTGATTTTGATTTTTCCTTCACCCACCCCGACTCCCAACCCATCTTCAATCCCCTTTACACTTATCTTCAATACGGGGGCATCACCTGTATTATTTGGTGTTACCTCCATACCTTGAGCTGTGGGCTTGGTGGTGTCCACCATTTTAAGACCAGAGCTGGTGGTTTCTTTTACATTGCCAGCGGCATCAACAATCCGGATGCGAAATACAATCACAGCGCCGGATAAAATCTTAGGGTTCGCCGAATCCCATACATCCGAGGAGATGGTCTGGGTCGTTGGGGCGTCGCGGAAAGTCTGTTTGGTTCCAAGGTTGTTGAATGTTGCCCCACTATCGGTCGAAACAAAGAAGTTTGCTTCCTGGATTCCACTGCCCTGCAAACTATTGTCAATCAGGTCGCTAGCATTGATGCTAACAGTAACTTTCGCGCCCATTTCAATCGTATCGCTGGCAGCTTTGCCGTCGGATGTCACGGACATATTGCTGACAAAACTGGGCGCGGTGGTATCCGATAGCAGGTGCTCGCTGGGCTCCAGCTCATTCTCATTGCCAGCATGATCGACAACCGTCACGCTGAACTTAATCGTCGTGTTGTGCTTTTTTCGCTGCATCGGCGCCGGCCAGCTCATCTCCACCTGACCGCTGCCTGTGTAAGGCACTACCTTTGAATCGGTTTTGGCGTCGTCCTCATACACCGCGAAAATAATTTCCTTGACACCGGTGCCTTCAAAGTTGTTGTTGGCCGCGTCGTTGATTTGATCGGCCACGATGCGCACCGTCGAGCCAAGCTCGATGGTCTTGTTGGGCGGCTCCACCGCCATCTTCGCCACAGGCTTAAAACTGTCGATAACGCGGTATGGATTGCTCAGATATTCGGTCAGGATGCGCCCCTGCTGGTCGAGCAGTTCAATTTTGATCACGGCCGTCTTGCCCAAATCCTGGCGGGTGGCTTTCCAACCCTGCCAGCCGTTCGGGTCAAATTTCTTCGCTTCGCCGATCAAATCAAATGTCTTGGAGCTATCCAGGGAGACGTAGTATTTCATGCCACCGGTCTTGGCCGCGGTTTGCTCGTCAACATCGGCCGGCGCAATCGTCAGCGCGACGCCCACCTCGATCCCTTTTTCAGTCGATGGCGTGAATTGAATATTCTTTCCAGCTCTCACGGTGCCAAAGCCTACCACGCCCGCCGGCAAGTCGCTGCTTTTTGCGGAGCCATTGCCGATCTGTCCCTGCTCGCCTCTGCCCCAGCTGTACATATAGCCGCCCTCGGTGCGGGCGCAGCTGTGCAGTCCGCCGATGGCCAGGCTGATGTAATTCATTTCTTTCAACGCAACACTCTCGGGCAGATATTGGGCCGTCCCGCCGCCCGACTCGACCTTCAGCCCCCAGCATTTCACGCCCTTCAGCACGATGACGCAGGTGCGGTCGCCGTACGCTTCGATGATTAACGCGCCGCTTTCCATGCCTTTGACATCCGTGGGGACCATGACCGACTGCCTGGAGCGCGGATCCTGGCCAGCCTGGCCGTTGGCGTTGGCACCCCAGCACTTGACGCTGTCTTTGGCCGTGATCGCGCAGGTGTGTTCAGCTCCCGCGGCGACAGTCTTGATCTCACTCAATCCACTCACCTCAAGCGGAACCAGGCTGTTTGCGGTCTGGTTGTTGCCCAGCTGCCCCGCTCCGTTTGCGCCCCAGCAGTACACTTTCCCGCCGTCCACGGTCACCGCGCAGGTGTGCGTCCCGCCAGCGGAAATCGATTTGACCGCGGGCAGACCACTCACAAAGACGGGGGCATTGGCAATCTGGTCGGTGTTGTTGCCCAATTGGCCGTCGGCATTATACCCCCAGCACAGCACCTGGCCGTTTTCGGCCAGCGCGCAGGTGTGGTTTTCGCCTGCCGCAATCGCGGTGACCGGCAGATCCAGATTCACGACTCTGGCCGGGCGGTTTTGGCCTTCGGTCGAGCCGATGCCCAGCTGTCCGCTCGTGTTCATGCCCCAGCACTGCACGGTGCCGTTGTCCAGCAGCGCGCAGGTGTGATTTTCGCCCGCCGCCAGCGCCTGGACGCCGCTGTCCAGGTCCGCGACCGGGCCGGGTTCCAATTTATTCACGATCGCGCTGTCGCCAAGCCCAAGCTGGCCATTGTTGTTGCTTCCCCAGCACACGACGCCTTTGCGGTCATTAAGCGCGCAGGTATGCGCGGCTCCTGCTGCCATTCCCTGATCGGTATAGGTGAACGATGGCTGAATAGCATCCTTTTTATCGCTGCCAATTTTAAGCCAATTGGCGCTGACTATATTTTGCTCAAACGTGCGCGCCTTGAGTTGATAGGTCGAATCTTCGGCCAGTGGCGCTCCCAGCGCAGGGGCAGCCTCGGAGGGGGTTGTGCCAAGCGCGTACACAAACTGAGCGTACGAGTAGGTCCCGTCGTTTTCCTGCCACGCGCGCGAAACCCGCATCAAAAGCATCGGCGCATGGGTATGGCGGGCTTCACCAGCTTGAACCGGTTCGCCGATATAGCGGTTAGTGGCCCCCGCGGATGTCACAAAATTCTTGAGATTTTGGGTGATTTGTGCAGATGCGATGTTCGATTTTGAGATAAATGTCAGTCCAGAAGTTTCCACGAAAGGAGCCACGTTGTTTTGCATTGTGGTATCCAGCGCGGATCCTTCCAGGGCCTGCGGGGAAAGTACCAACATTTTAATGCTGGTCGAAGTAATCGCTTTGGGGTCCCGCTTCAGAGCGGTGTCAAAAGACACAACATCCTGCCGGATCTGCTCTGGCAGCAGATTTAAATCATCCCCGATTGTTTTTTCCCAGAAATAACTGCTTGGATACAAGGTAAGAAGGTCCTGCGGTAGCGCCGCGGCCCACGCTGATGAACGAACGTGGTTGGTCAGGTTCACGCCCAGCGGGAAGCGGTCTTGCAGCGCACTCAACGAATAACCGGGACCAGTCAGCAAACGGTCAACCCAGCCCGCTTTGACGCCAAAATCAAGCGCCTTCTGAACGCAGTTCTGATAAGCCTGGCCAGCGCGAGCATAAGCTGCTGTGTCATACAGCGAATCGCCAAGCAAGTTGCAGGCGGTCCAATATCCCTGCTGATCGGTCGGGCTCAAAGCGTCGTAAGCGGCCTTGCCGGAAACAGACGCGAGGATATCCGTGTACATTTGAGGGACGGCAAGATTCTGGCTGTCCTTAAAATACAAGTCATTGGCGGCGATCAATTGGCTTAGAAGAGCCGAATCAGCCTTGGGCGACCAGGCGATCAGCTTAAACGCGGGCTGGGAGAAATGGGCCACAGGCACATAGATCATTTTCTGATCAAGGTTAAGCCTGCCATCCGTAACGCCCCAACTCGTCCCATCCCATTTAACCACCCTGATCATACGAGGATCGGTGCCAGACGGAATATCCAATCCATCATATTTCATCACAAACCACACGGTCGAGTTAAGCGCGGAGGCAGTCGTTTCAACTTTAATCGTGCTGCCAAAAGCGCTGAACAATTCACTTTGTGGAAATTCTGGCGCATCTGCCGCAACGACCAGACGGAATTTTGCTTCTTGCGGGAGTGCATTGGCCGGAACATATAATCCTGCAATGCCCTGAAAATTAATTTTTCCTCCCCTCTCCGGTGTCAGCAGAATGGTATCATCCACCTCTTCATCCGGTCCTTCGGTAGTAAAAAAGCGATAAACTGCATAACCAGCGATTGCAAGCACAGCGAGTAGTACAACCCCAGCGATACCTGCGATTAGAAGATAGGGATTGGCGGGCAGGCGGGATTTTTTGCGTTTTGCGCGTTTTAAATATTCCTCTTTTTCCGCGCCTGAAGACACGGTGACCAGTAATTGCCAGACCTCAAGATTTTCTGGGTCCATCCCCGCGGCCTCTTTCAAGCTTGCCCGGGCGGCATCCAGGTCTTTGTTGGCAATTTGGGTCTTTGCCTCTTCGATCAAAATAACGGCGGCTTCGCGGTTTAATGCAGAATTGGCGGTTTGGTTTGACATTTTTCCTCCCTCAATATTCAATTATTGGCTTTTGTTGAGCCGGATGTCCCGCGGCGTGGGTGGCACGCCTGGGATGCAGGCAAACGAAACAGTTTTCGAAGTGTAGCCATTGGATGATGCAACCAATGTGCCCGAATTGATTTTCTGTGTAAAGACGAAAACATACGTCCCGGTCGCATCGGTCTTTGTCGCCGCTTCGTTGGTTTTTACAGATGCGCCTTGCAGCGGAGTTAACAAAGTGTCCGTGACCTTACCGGTCACAATACAGCTGTTATCATCCAGGCTCAGATTGAAATTTTGCTGCTGCTGCGGGTTATCCTGAGTTAAATCAATCGTTTGGCTCACTGCTTTGTACCCATCTGCCTTCACAGTTACTTGACCGCTGCGCAAGGGCAAGCCGGTAAACCGAAATACTCCTTGTTCATTGACCGGAGCCGGCGCGACGGAATAGGGTGGGAACCCAGCCAATTCCAGGGACACCGTGACGGGAACATTCAATGGAATATTATCGGATGCTTTTACCTGACCATAAATGACACCGTTGCCTTTGACGGGGTTAACCAGCGCGAAAATGAAAAGCACCGCGCCAATTATTGCGATTCCTGCGATACTCCCGAAGACCCAGCCCAATGAAAGGGCTTGAACGGTCTTTATAAAGCCTGACATGACCGGCTTAGGCTGCGAAACTGGCAGCGCTGAAACGGTTGTCATCCGATGGCCTAGTTGAGCGGAACGATCAGGGACGACTGGCAAAGGATCTGCGAATGATCCGAAGCGTATTCCGTCCTGAATGGGCTGGGGCTGGATCTTCTGCTCCTCTGCAATTGCCCCGCCTGCAATTTGCTGGGTTGCATCCGAAGCGGACTGAGTTTCCTGCGTTTTGGACAGTGCGGCCGCCCAGGCTTCGAATTTTGGACACTCATCCAGCGTATTCGAATTCCACGCGCGCATGAAGAGTGCAGCCACATTCTCTCCCCATTCACGCCTGAGCGTCCCAAGTAAAATCGTCAGTCGCTCGCTTTGTGGCGCCTGGACTTCATCGTCTTCAAAATACTGCGCTTCACAGGCGTGCTCACGCACGTTCTCATCACACCAACCTAACATTTCAGCCAGCAGCACCGCCCCGGCAAAACGGTCAGCGAAACTGTTCCACAATCCGCGATAAGCAGTTTTGTGCGCGTAACCCGGCGTTCCGGCTGGCCGCTTCTTTTCGTCAAGCAAATATAGATCTGGGCTGTAAATTTCTTCCACATCGACCATCGCCACCGTGCAAGTGTCGGTCTGGATCAAAATATTTGCCCCAGAAAGATCGCAATGGGCCATTCGGTGCTTTTCCAGCTGGCAAAGACAGCTCAAAAAGTGGCTGGCCAGCCGCCAGCTCTGGTCATGCGTCAGCGATTCTTTACCAAAAATAAAGTCATACCAGGTCTCGCCTTTCACCCACGGCATCAAAACCGCGTATTCGAGCTGCGGGAATTGATGTACCAGTTCAGGAAATTGAAGTTTAGCGACCACACTTCTCGAACAAACTTGCAGTCCTGGCATGCCGGCAAAACTGCTCAAGCGAGCCGCGGTGTGTTCGTTGCGAGGATCCTGGAATAATTTCGTAAAAATTTTGATCGCGTGTACTGTCCCGTCCGAGATGCGCCGGATTTGATAGACAGTACCTCTTCTTCCCGTCTGCCCATACGGAAGCCCCAAAGCCGCCGGATGAGCGGTGAATTCATACGGCTCATTTAGCAGGATCTGGGTACCAATTTCTGGGCGGAAATCTGCGGGCAAGCGATAAACTCCATGAACTCCGGCAGGCTGGCTTGAAGACAATTTTCGTTATAGTTTTTTAGAGAAGCAGAGGGCTGCACAAAGTAGCATTGTCCCCCATCCGTGCGCTTCTTTTTAATTGTGAGTGAAATGCCACAAAGCATTCATATCCCACGATGAGATTGCTTTGTTTTATTATGATAGGGTTGGAGTAAAAATAAATTAAATTTCGCATGAAATGAACCTTAAAATTCAAGTCAGCTCTTTATATGCAGTTTTTATATATCTCGTTTAAGAGCGGCAGAGAGCGGCTCTTGCCATAACCGCCGGATGAATTCACATACAAAATTGAAAGGCGGTCGCTTTGCCGATTATTTTGACCGATTCAGGTAGCACACAACCCATTGTCCAGCAAAATTGTGGTATGGTAGAAAGGTAAAAAAAATAATAAAATATGGTGTAACTGCTCAGACGTAAGGGTTGTTGAACTTTAACATTGCAAAATACAAGAAAGCCAGTGAAAATAGGGTTATGACATCTCCGCGCATACCGACTGAAGAAGAAATACGAGCCATTGCCCGGCAAGGGGAAGATGCCGTGGTGGCAATGGTAGGCGAATTGCTTCAGGTAGTAGCGCAGTTGGCAAAGAGAGTGCAGGAGTTGGAAGATAAGCAGGCAAAAAACAGCAACAACTCCAGCAAACCGCCCTGTAGCGATGGGCTGAGCAAAACAAAGCGCACACGAAGCTTGCGAAAATCGAGCGGTAAGAAAAGCGGAGCGCAAGAGGGGCATCCCGGACATCGTCTGGAGATGGCGAAGAAGCCGGACATGGTGAAACGATATGCTGTGGAACGGTGTGCTCAATGCCAGGTTTCTTTAGAAAAGACATCCATCGAGCGTATTGAGAAGCGGCAAGAATACGAGTTGCCGCCTATTCAGTTGATGGTCATCGAACACCAGGCAGAAGTGAAGTGTTGCCCAGCGTGTGGGTGTGAAACGCAAGCGGAGTTTCCAGCCGAGATTACCCAACCGACCCAATATGGGCCAGATTTCAAGGCCTTGTTGGTCTATCTCCACCAGGCGCAGTTCATTCCGCTGGATCGGGTGGTGAGGTTTTGCAAGGATGTGATCGGACAACCGGTTGGCGAAGGCACGATTGTAGGTGCCAGTCATCAAGCGAAGCGAGTTGTTGAGCCAGTCAATCAGCGGATCAAGCAGTATTTGGTTGAGACCGATGAAGTGGTCCATTTTGACGAAAGCAGTTTGCGGGTCAAGCAAGACAACTATTGGGTACATTCGGCAGGCACAGAACATGCGACGAACTATCATCTGGACGAAAAACGTGGCACGGTTGGGATAGATCATGCGGGTATCCTGCCCCACCGGATCGGGAAAAGTGTCCACGATGACTGGTCGGCCTATTATACCTACCAAGACGCTGATCACGCATCATGCAACGCCCATCATCTGCGCGAGTTCACCTTTTTACAGGAACGTTACCCACAAGATTGGGAAGGAGCCATGGTGGATCTGCTCCTCTCCATCAAGAAAACGGTGGATGAAGCGGTAACACAAGGTCAAGCTTGCTTGCCGCAAGAACAGGTGATTGCATTTGAAATTCGTTACAACGAGTTAGTCCAACAGGATTTGGCGCTCAACCCGGTTCCAGAAAGACTACCGGGGCAACGAGGCAAGCTAAAACAAACCCCTCCGAAAAACTTGCTTGACCGTTTGCGAGATCACAAAGCAGCCGTGTTGGCTTTTATGTATGATTTTAAGGTGCCGTTTGATAACAACTTGGCCGAGAGAGACATTCGCATGGTCAAACTGAAGCAGAAAATCTCAGGCTGTTTCCGTTCTGAAGAGGGCGGGAAGACATTCTGCGCAATCCGAGGTTATCTGTCCACCGCTCGCAAGAATGGCTTTCGTGCCTTTGCAGCTTTGAAATTGGTCATGCGCGGTTCCCCTTATATCCCTGACTTCTTACCCGCTGAAGTCTAGGGGTCTGAGTAGTTTGACAATGTCACATTAACACTTGTTCTAGGGTTCCAAAATTGCACATTAACAAAAGAGTGATTCTGTGGCATAACATAGCTGTATGGTCAAGTGACAGATCTGAATAACGCGA
>Ga0172368_10008251_pt1 | contig 10669 bp, 10 predicted proteins | sample Lak11m_FD_114540 | JGI IMG/M metagenome (GOLD analysis project Ga0172368, IMG submission 114540) | Freshwater microbial communities from Kabuno Bay, South-Kivu, Congo - kab_022012_11m | ecosystem: Environmental > Aquatic > Freshwater > Lake | place: Democratic Republic of the Congo: South-Kivu...
CCTGGCCCTTCGCACTTTCGCCAGCAGATTGTGTGATTGCGCGCTGCCTATCCATAACGGTGCAGGCGGCGTTCCCCGCTCGATATAGAGCAGAAAGGAGGCGCTGAAGCGTTTCCGGTGGCCCTTGGGCTTATTCAGCCTGGATGCTCGCAACTTGTCGTATGTTTTGCTGCACTCTGTCTATCCACTTGTCATTCCTCAAGTCATGGAGGTGGTAAGGTGAAGAAGCTCCTGTCCCGTCGTGATTTCTTGCGCGCCGGCGCGCTCGCAACTGCGGGCGCTGCGCTAGCCGCCTGCTCGACCCCTGCGGCTCCCGCGCCGGCTCCTGCCGCGCCGGCCGCACCCGCTGCGCCTGCCAAAGCGGAGGCCACTGCGGCCCCGGCCAAGGCGCCAGCCGCCGTGGCCGCCGCCAATATCCGTCTCTCCGTCTGGGCCGATGTCCAGGATGCCTCGGTCTACGAGAACATGGTCAAGGCGTTCCAGGCGAAGCAGGACAAGATCAAAGTGACCACCGAGCAGTATGCAGGTGGGTACTACGAGAAGATGCAAGCGAACTTTGCCGGCGGCGATCCCGCCGACATCCTCTACATGCAAGGCTGGATGTGGCAAGCCTATGCTGACGCCAAGGTCCTTGCGCCGCTTGATGATTACATCAAGAAGGACAACGAAGGCGGCAAGTGGGCCAGCACCAGCGGCTACAAGAACATGACCACCTGGCGCGGGGCCACCTATATGAGTCCGGTGGATACCGGCCCCTTGGTGATCTATTACAACAAAGAGCTGTTCGACAAGAAGGGCATCGCCTATCCGAAGAAGGGCTGGACCTGGGAAGATTATATGGATATGATCCCCAAGCTCTCCTTCGATGACGGCGGCAAGCGCTACTATGGTTGGGCGCAAGCCGCTGGCTGGAACGGTTCCTATGGCCGCGTGGTGACTTTCATGCGTCGCAACGGCTACATCGAGTGGGATCAGATCATGGAGCCGAAGAAGGCCGGCTGGGATCACCCCGATGTAATCTCTGCGCTGCAATTCTGCGTCGAGGATACGATTGCCAATAAGTGGTCGCCCAGCCCGGAGATCATCCAGGGCGGCGGCGTCGGCGTGGATTCGGGCCGCTGCGCGATGGTGTTGGAAGGCCCATGGTTTATGCCGCGCTGTTGGGGGCCGTTGGCGACCCTGGCGAAGGAAACGGGCGGCATCAACTACGATGTCATTGATCCCCCGGTCGGCAAGAGCGGTAAGAATAACAGCTTCGCCCACGTCCACGGCCACTCCATGTCGGCGGCCCCGAAGAACAAGGACGCGGCCTGGGAGCTGATGAAGTTCGTCCTGGGCGAAGAGGGTCAGACGATCATTGCCAACGGCGGCCGCATCTGCGGTCATCCGGACAACATTGACAAGATTTGGGCGCCGATCGCGTCGAAGAACTACAATTTCAAGAACACCGGCGCGTTTTCCACCGGCATGCGCGAAGGCGATACGCCGATCGTGCTCGGTGAGGGCGGCAAGTTCAACGCCTATGGCGGCGGCCCGCTGCAAGTCCTGTGGGACAAGCTTCTGGGCAACCAGCAAAAGGCAGCCGAGGCGGTGAAGATCGCCAATGCGGATATGCAAAAGGCGCTGGACGAGTATTGGGCGAACCGCAAGGCGTAGTTTTGGTCTCTGATCCAGTGATGCGTTTGTAGTAGCGACTTCAGTCGCTCGCATGCACGAAAACGACTGAAGTCGTTACTACCGCCCATCGAACCAATCAGGAGGGGAGTGAATTGGCTGCTACTGCTGTTTCCTTGCCCCGATCCAGGACATCCAGGCTCCAGCGTCGGGAGTTCCTGTTTGGCTTGCTGTTCGTCAGCCCATTTCTCATCGGCTTGTTGCTCTTCTGGCTGGGGCCGATGCTCTATTCCGTGTTTCTGGTAACTCAGAAGTGGAATATGTTGGCCGCGCCGCGCTTTGTGGGGCTGGCGAATCTCCAGAAGATTTTCACCGACCCGCTTTCGGGTGTGGCGATGGTGAACACTGCTTTCTATACGTTCATCGGCGTGCCGCTGCACCTGATCGTCGCCTTCAGCCTGGCGGTGCTCCTGAATCAACCGATCCGCGGCCGCGCGTTGTATCGCACGATGTACTATCTGCCGGCCATTACGCCAGCGGTCGCCAGCGCGGTCGTTTGGGTGCGCATCCTCAGCTCGCAATATGGCATCCTCAATGAACTGCTGAAGGTTTTTGGCATCGCGCCGGTGGCCTGGCTGTTCAATCCGCCTTTCACGAAGCCGGCCTTCATCTTAATGAGCCTCTGGGGCATCGGGCCGCAGATGATCATTTTCCTGGCGGGGCTACAGAGTGTGCCGAAAGAACTGTTGGAGGCGGCCGAGATAGATGGCGCGGGGACCTGGCGCCGCTTCTGGCGCATCACCCTGCCGATGGTCTCACCGGTGCTCTTCTTCAATCTGGTTGTCGGCATCATCGGCAGCTTCCAGGTCTTCACGGCTTCGTTCATTATGACGAACGGCGGCCCACAGAACGCGACCCTTTTCATGGTGCTGTATATCTTTCGCAACGGCTTCGAGTATTTTGACATGGGTTACGCGGCGGCGCTCTCCTGGCTGCTCTTTTGCGTGATCATGATTTTTACTGCGATCCAGTTCCGCTTATCCAACCGCTGGGTCTATTACGAGGTCGGGTAAGGAGCGCGCGATGGAAGTCACGTCAGCTACGGTAGCCCGCCGGCCAGGCTTGCTCGATTTCCGGCATTCTCGCAGCGTGCGCACCCAAGTCAGCCACGCCTTGTTGCATGTCGCGCTGCTTGTCTTGGGGATCACCTTCATTGTTCCCTTCATCTGGGTCGTCAGCACCTCGCTGAAATTGCCCGGCCAGATCTTCATTTCGCCGATTCAGTGGATCCCCAGCAACCCGCGTTGGGAGAATTACGTCGAAATCTTCACGTATCTGCCCTTCCATCGCTTCATCCTGAATTCGTTTTTCCTGGCGATCCTGGAGGCGTCGGGCGCGGTGATCGCTTCGACCATCGTCGCCTATGGGATGTCGCGCATCCACTGGCGCGGCCGCGACGCTGTCTTCGCGCTGGTCGTGACGACGATGATGCTCCCCGGCGTGATTACGCTGATTCCGACTTTTGTCCTCTTCAAGTGGATCGGTTGGGTGGGCACGTACTTCCCCCTGTGGGTGCCGGCATGGTTCGGCAATGCGTTTTTCATCTTCTTGATGCGCCAGTACATGTTGACGATCCCCGTCGAGCTGGACGAGGCCGCGAAGATTGATGGCGCTTCGCACTTCCGCACTTTGTGGCAGGTGGTTGTGCCGCTCTGCGGGCCGGCCCTGGCGACCATCGCGATCTTTTCTGTGCTCGGCAGCTATAATTCCTTTATGCTCCCGCGCATCTACATCTCGCAAACCTCGATGTATACGATCCAACTTGGCTTGCAGCTCTTCCAGGGCCGCTTTGGCAATTTCTGGCACCTGGTTATGGCGGCTTCGACGATCAGTATCTTGCCGCCGATCATCTTGTTCTTCGTGGCCCAAAAGTACTTCGTGCAGGGTATTCAGCTCAGCGGCCTGGCTGGTCGCTAGGTCTTTCCTCCTCTCTGGGTGGTTTTTCGTGTACGTCTTGCGGGAGGCGTACACGAAAAACCATTGTTTTGTCAGCCTCAGGTGCGCGGTCTGCGCAAATCAGGAGTCCTCCCATGTCCATGACCTCTCGTGAGCGGCTGTTGGCGGCTTTGCGCGGCCAGCCCGTTGACCGGCTGCCCTGGAGTCCCTTTCTGGCGTATTGGTGGGAGAGCCAGCCGCAAGCAATTCAGGATCGCGGCCAGATCCACTTCCTGCGGGAACTCGGCGCAGACGCGCTCCTGCGCGGGTTCACCACGCCGTTCGTCTGCTCTGATCTGTGGGGCCAAAGCAGCTATAGCACCTTCAGCCAGCGGATCCCCAACTGTGAGGTGCGGCGCAGCGAGCGCGGCGCGGATATGCGCGTCTGGTTCGAGACCCCCGTGGGCGCGCTGACCCAACTCGGCCGGCGCAGCGAGCAAGGCAACACCCGCTTCCTGGTCGAGCATCCGGTGAAGCGCCGGGAAGATTACAAAGTCCTCAGTTACATCGTCGAGCGGATGATCATCGCGCCGGATTACACGGCGGTGACGGACGAGATCGCCGCGGTGGGGGAGGCTGGCCTGTCGGCGCCGCTGATCTCGCCGTTTGGCAAGACCCCGTTTCAGTCGTTGGTCGAGCACTTCGTCGGCGCCGAACAGCTCATCTTCGATCTGATGGACTACCCGGCGGAGGTCGAGGCGTTGCTGGCGGTGATGTCGGCGCGGGCCGAGGAGGCGGTGCGCATCGCCGTCGCGTCGCCAGCCGAGGCGTTCATCACCTGGGAGGATAGTTCAACGACGAATGTGTCGCCGGCGCTTTTCCGTCGCTACATCTTCCCGGAAATGCGGCGTTGGGCCGCGATGGTGCACGACGCCGGTAAGCTCCTGCTGCACCACGCCTGCGGCCACCTCCGGGCGCTCCTGCCGATCATCACCGAGGAGGGGGTGGATGCCGTTGAGTCGCTCAGCCCGCCGCCCACCGGCAACATCGAGATTTGGGAGGCGCAGGCGCTCCTGGGGCAGCGGACGGGCCTGGTGGGCGGCATTGAACCGGTCAATTTCCTGAACCTCGATCTGCCGGCCCTGCGCGTCTACATCGAGGAGCTGCTGGCGCGCATGGATCACCGGCGCTGGATCCTGGCGAACAGCGATAGCTGTCCTCCTGGCGTGACTTTGGAGAAGTTCCGGCTCGTCACGGAGATCGTCAAGGCGCATCGGTTAGGATGAGCGCAAATATGTGATCTGGCGGGTTTCGTGTATAATTGAACCGGTCAAGGAAGTCACCGTTCAAACATGACACGACGCCAAATCTGGACCCTCATTTTACTTGGGATCGCCGTCGTCGCGATCCTGGCGCTGGCCGCCAGCCTGTCTCAGGTCGAGTTTTCGCCGGGCGAGCCATTCGCCTTCGGCTCAGGGATGCCCGTGCGTCCGCCGCCGGGCGGGATGTCGCCCGAACTGCCGCCGGCCGTTCAGCTTTTGCTGCGCGCGGTGCTCCTGCTAACGTTGGCGCTGATTCCCTTCTCGATCTTCTACCTGATCATCTCGCCGAGCGCGCGCAAGCGGTTTCTCCAAAACCTGATCGTTTTCGGCGTGTTCCTGGGCTTTATTTACCTGCTGCGCAGCCAGATGAAGCCCGGCGAGCGGACCGACGACCTTTTTGCCAATTTTGGCCGGATGCCCGAAGGCGAGGTCGGCGCGGGCCGGCCGCCCGTTGAGTTTAGCGGCGCCGCCCCGCAGTGGTTGGTGCTGCTGGTCAGCTTCATCCTGGCGGCCCTCGTGGTGGCGATCGTCACCGTCCTGATTTTGGCCTTGCTGCGGAGCCGCCGCCGAAACGCGCCGGAGCTGCCCTTGATCGAGCTGGCGCAGCAGGCCGAAGAGGCGCGGGAGACCATCGAGGCGGGCGGCGACCTGCGCGATACCGTCATCCGCTGCTACATGGAGATGAATCGGGTCGTGCGCGACGCGCGCGGCCTCCAGCGCGAGCGCGCCATGACGCCGCACGAGTTCGAGGATCGGCTCGCGGGCGCCGGCCTGCCCGACGAGCAGGTGCGTGACCTGACTCATCTCTTCGAAGAGGTGCGCTACGGCGCGAAAGAGCTTGGCCCGTGGGAGGCCCGCCGCGCCGTGGCCTGCCTGACAGCCATCGCCGACTCGTGTCGGGCCTTGGTCCAGGACGCTGTGGCGCGATCTCAGCCGCCGCTGGCCGAAGCGGTGCGCGGATGAACAGACTCGACCGAGAGACTCCGCTCCCGCCAGGGCAGCCGAGCGCGCCGCCGCTCCGCCGCGCCTACATCGCGGCGCTCCTCCTGGCGGGGCTGATCCTGGTGGTCATCTTGGGGCTGTTACTGCAAGGCGTGACGCGCGCTTCGTTCGTCATGCCCCTGCTGTACATGGCCTGGCTGGCTGACCTCTTTTTCCGCAGTGTGCCGGGCTGGCTGTGGTGGGCGTGGTTCCTGGTCATCGCCATCATCTTCGCGGCCCGGAGCCTGCGCGCGCGCGCGGGCGCCGACCTCACCGAACGCGGCGACCGCCGTTTGACCGAGGGCGCCATCCACACCTGGGTCGCGCGTATCCAGAGCAGCCGTCATGGCGACTACTTTCGCTGGCGGCTGGCGCGCGATCTGGCCGAGCTGGCGCTGCAATTCCTGGCCTATCGCGACCGGGGCGACCTGGGGCCGCGCGACCGCAGCCAGTACGTTGCGCTGTTGGACGCGTCCCCAAAGATTCAGGCCTACTTCCACATGGGGCTGACCGCCCCGCCCTGGCAGCCGCAGGATGTGCGCGCCCGCCTGGCGCGCTTGCGGCGGACTCCCCGGCAAGACTCCCCGCTGGAAATCGAGCCGGCAGTCTTCGCGCAATTTTTAGAGGGACAACTGGAGAAAGAGCATGACGATTAGCATTCGACAAGTCGCGGCCAAGAGCGAGCAGGTGATTCAAGAGGTGGAGCGGGCCATCGTCGGCAAGCGGCCGCTTTTGGAAAAGCTGATGGCTGCGGCGCTTGTCTCCGGCGGCCATGTGCTGTTGGAAGATTACCCCGGCCTGGCGAAGACGATGATCGCCAAGAGCTTCGCGGTGGCGTTGGGGCTGGAATTCAAGCGCATCCAATTCACCCCCGACCTGTTGCCGGGCGACATCACCGGCGGCTATGTCTTCGACCGCGACCAGAACCGCTTAGTGCTGCGGCAGGGGCCGATCTTCGCCAATATCATCCTGGCGGATGAGATCAACCGGGCCTCGCCCAAGACCCAGTCGGCGCTCCTGGAAGCGATGCAGGAGTACCAGGTGACGCTCGAAGGGGAGACGATGCGCCTGCCGGAGCCGTTCATCGTCCTGGCGACGCAAAACCCCATCGAGTATGAGGGCACCTTCCCGCTGCCCGAAGCCCAGCTCGACCGTTTTATCATGAAGCTGTCGGTGGGCTATCCCACGCCAGAGGAAGAGCAGGAGATCCTGCGCCGCCGGCGGGCGCGTCAGAAGGATGAGTTCGACCTGAAGCAGATTACGAACGCCGACGAGCTGTTGGAGCTGCGCGAGGCGGTCGAGCGGGTGCATGTGGACCCGGACATCGAGCGGTACATGATTGACCTGGTGACGGCCACGCGCAAGCGTCGGCAGGTGGCGGTGGGGGCCAGCCCGCGCGGCTCGTTGGCGCTCCTCAAGCTCTCCCGCGCCTGGGCCGCGATGCAGGGCCGCGACTACGTCCTGCCCGACGATGTCAAGCTCTTCGTCAAGCCCGCGCTCATCCATCGCCTGATCCTGGAGCCGGATTTGTGGCTGACCCGGCAGGCCGCCGATGACGTCATCTCCGACGTGGTGCGTTCCACGGCGGTCCCCGTCGTCGTTGGGGCGTGAGCGTGGGACGGCTCTTCCTGCTGGCTGGCGTCATCTATCTCCTCCTGCTGCTCGGGCTGGCGAGCCTGAACGGCGCGCTGGTCAGCCTGACGTTGCCCCTGATCGTCTACCTGGGCGCCGCGCTGATCTTTGCGCCCGACGCGCCGCGTTTGCGCGTCACGCGCACCCTCAGCGCCGACCGGATTCTGCCGGGCGGATCGGTCGAGGTGAAGCTGGCGATCCAAAACGAAAGCGCCCAGCTCGAAGAGGTGCTGCTGGAGGATTTCATCCCCCGGCCGTTGGCGCTGCTCGACGGCCAGACCAGCAAGATCGTGCTGCTCTCGCCCGGCAAAACGTTGGAACTGGCCTACACGGTGACGGGGCCGCGGGGCCGCTATCAGTTCCAGCCTATCCGCGTCACCGCCGTCGATCACCTGGGCCTGTTCCGCCGCCAGGCGCTCTTGCCTGCGCCGGGCGGCTTCATCATCCTGCCCCAAACGCCCCCCATGCGCCAGGTGGCGATCCGGCCGCTGCGCACGCGCGCCAGCGCGGGGCTGATCCCCGCCCGCATCGCCGGTTCTGGCGTGGACTTCTTCGGCGTGCGCGAGTATCAGTATGGCGATTCGCTGCGTTGGGTCAACTGGCACGCGACGGCCCGCCATCCGCGCCGCATCTTCACCAACGAGTTCGAGCAGGAGCGCATCGCCGATGTCGGCCTGGTGCTCGACGCACGGCAACGCCACGACCTGTGGGTAGGGGACGACTCCCTCTTCGAGCACGCGGTGCGGGCGACCGCCTCGCTGGCGGACACCTTTCTGCGCGATGCCAACCGCGTGGCGTTGCTGACCTACGGCGCCGGGTTGAACTGGGTGTTCCCCGGCTACGGCCATTTGCAGCGCGAGCGCATCCTGCAGGCCCTGGCCCGCGCCCAGACCGGCGAGAGCGACATCTTCGAGACGTTGGACTACTTGCCGACCCGGCTCTTCCCGGCCCACTCCCAGATCGTGCTCATCAGCCCGCTGTGCAAGGAAGACCTGGGCACGCTCGTGCGGCTGCGGGCGCACGGCTATGAGCTGCTGGTCATCTCCCCTGACCCGATCGCGTTCGAGCGCGCGGGGATGCCGCCGGACGGCAAGCATGTGGCGACTGCCACGCGCCTGGCCCGCCTCGAACGCACCCTCCTGCTGAACCGGCTGCGCCAGGCGGGCGTCCAGATCGTGGATTGGTCGGTGGACAAGCCGCTCGATCAGGCCGTGCTGGTGTCGCTGGGGCGAGTGCCCAAGTGGGCCAGGCCCGTGCGGTGAGAGGATAGCCGGAAAACCATGATTGCGCGCGTAACCACTTTTTGCATCCTCCTCGCCGCCGCGGCGGCGGTGATCGGCTTCGTGCTGGCCGGCGCGTGGCAGATCGGCGTGCTCGCGGCTGGACTGGGCGGCCTGTGGCTCGTCGCGCTGCGCCGGCGCTGGGGCGCTGCGACATCGTTGCTGCTCCTGGGGTTCATCCTGCTGGCGGCGTTCGGTGTGTCCCTGCCGGGCGGCGCGCTCTGGGCGCCGCTGTGCCTGGTCGCAGCGTTAGCGGCTTGGGATTTGGATCGCTTCGCTGGTCGGCTGCGGGGCGTCGGGGCGAGGGCGGTGAGCACGGAAGGCGCCGAAGCCGCCCCCGACGAAACGGACGAAACGGACGATCTGACGCGCCGCCACCTGCTGCGGCTGGGCGTCGTCAGCGCCCTAGGCCTCATCCTGAGCTGGGCCGGCCAGGCCATCCACTTCAAGCTCAACCTGACGGTGATGCTGGTTTTGGGCTTCGTGGCAATCCTGGGGCTGAGCCGGGTGGTGCGGTCGTTGGTGCGCGAGAGCGATTAGGTTCTTATCCGGCGGAAAGGATCATTGGCCGATGGATCTTTTGGAAACGTTGTGCGAGATGCCTGGGGTGTCCGGTTTCGAGGATGCGATCCAGCAGTTCGTCATGGCCGAGCTGGGGGGCGCCTGCGACGAGGTCTGGCGCGACCGTGCTGGAAACGTCATCGGGTTGAAACGCGCGGCTGATAGGAACGCGCACACGCGCAAAGTCATGTTCGCCGCGCATGTGGACGAGATCGGCCTGATGGTCACGCACATTGATGCGGACGGCTTCATCCGCTTCGCCCCGGTGGGCGGCTTCGACGCCTGCAATCTGCTCTCGCAGCGGGTCATCGTGCATGGCCGGCGGCCGCTGAACGGCGTGATCGCGCCCAGGATCATGGGAACGAAGAAGGGCAGCGAGGCGGAAAAGGCGCCAGACCTGACGGATCTCTACATTGACCTGGCATTGCCGCGGGACGCGGTGGCGGCCAACGTCGAAATCGGCGACGCGATCAGCCTCGACCAGGATTTCCGCTATCTCAACGACCAGGTCATCACCGGCCGGAACTTCGACGACCGGCTCGGCGTGTACTGCATGATCGAGGCCATGAAGCACCTCGGCCCGACCCAGGTGGACGTGTACGCGGTCAGCACGGTGCAGGAGGAGCTGGGCGTGCGCGGCGCGCCGATGGCGGCCTATGCCATCGAACCGGACTTCGGCATCGCGATTGACGGCAGCCTGGCCTGGGACGTGCCGAACATCGCTGACCACGAGAAGCATTGCACCCTGGGGCAAGGCACGGGCATCTACGTCATGGATCGGCTGACGTTGGGCAGCCCGCGGCTGGTGCGTTTCCTCGTCGAGTTGTGCCAGCGTGCGGGCATCCCCTTCCAGCGCAACATCGGCGGCGGCACCGACGCCTCGGCGATCCAGCGGACGAAGCTCGGCGCGCTCAGCACGACCATCGGCGCGCCCACGCGCTACATGCACTCGACCGTCCAGCTTGCGCACATGGCCGACGTGCGCGCGACATGGGCGCTGCTGGCCGCGTTCGCCGAACACGCGCATGAGTTGGGCGCATAGCTGCCTGGCGGTTAGAAACCGCAGCGACCTTCGCGAAGCCTGCCTGCGCAGGCTGGGCTTCAGTCGGTGCAGACCGACTTCGCAATGGTTGCCGCTGCCTGGCGGTTGGAAACCGCAGCGACCTTCGCGAAGCCTGCCTGCGCAGGCTGGGCGCCAGTCGGTGCAGACCGACTTTGCAATGGTTGCCGCTGCCTGGCGGTTGGAAACCGCAGCGCCCTTCGCGAAGCCTGCCTGCGCAGGCTGGGCGCCAGTCGGTGCAGACCGCCGCTGCCTGGCGGTTGGAAACCGCAGCGACCTTCGCG
>Ga0172368_10008253_pt1 | contig 10667 bp, 13 predicted proteins | sample Lak11m_FD_114540 | JGI IMG/M metagenome (GOLD analysis project Ga0172368, IMG submission 114540) | Freshwater microbial communities from Kabuno Bay, South-Kivu, Congo - kab_022012_11m | ecosystem: Environmental > Aquatic > Freshwater > Lake | place: Democratic Republic of the Congo: South-Kivu...
CGGGGATACCCGTACACCGAATCGGGTACGAGGACCTCATCGCTGCGGCCGGCCTCGACGCCGTCCTATCCAACAGCGTGACGTCACCCACCGCCCCGCACGACATTCGCTTTTCAGAAGAAGAAGAAATGGCAAAGAAGATTGCCGGCGCACTCAAGTCCGGAGGAGTCACGGCCCACGTCGTATACGACGAACGCAACGCGATGAGGCGAAAATACCTGGAGACAGCCGGCCTCCGGATCATCCACCATGGAAAAGTAAACGGGCACATCCAAATCGCGATGGCCTACAAACCGTGACGTTCAGACCGATTCGAACTCTAGCCCCAACTCCCCGCACCATCCTTCGAGTTCCTTCCTTTTGGCTCCGGAGAGGCCGCCTTTGTCGAGAAAGATTTTTTCAACGGGTTCGACTGTTTTGGACACTGCTTGCTGCAGCATGGCCTTATCGACGAACTCGACCGAATGCTTGGAAGCGACGTGCGACAACGCCCAGCCCTTCTCCAACAAAGGCGCGAATGCCGAGCAGTAATGCGTGCCGCCGAAGCCCAACGCCGCCTTTCCAACGTCCTTTCTTTCCAACGCCATCAACACGCTTTCGGCCAGGAGTATGCCATTTTCCGGTTTGACCCATTCGGGCTCGTCCGAACCGGTCTCCACGAAAAGCGTCGGCGTGTTCAAAGTCGGGCCGTGATGCGTCGCTTCCATGGAGACGCGGCCCGTGCGCTCCTTGAGAGCCAGATAGAAGCGCTTGAGCCAATGTGCCGAAACCCGACTCAACGTCTTGGATGCGCCACCGAATCCTTCCTTGGCTTCGCCGAAGTTGCCCGTCGGATGGCACGTGAAGCACGGCTTGCCCGACGCGCCGGCATGACGGGACAAAAAGACGGCCAAGTCGGCCCCGAAAAGGTCGGCTTCCTGGAACGACAACGCCCGAAACGGCAACTCCACCAAATCAAACGGCACCGGGCTCTGGAGGCCACGGAAGTGCCAGGCGTCAAAGCCACGAAGTCGGGTTGCTTCTGACGGACGCAACTCCTTCAACGCATTGGCCGCATGGACCGCCGCCGGGTCCTGCGTAGAGTAGAAAAGCACAATCATGCATTCAGCAATGGCCATGAGCGAAAATAAAGACGCCGCAAGGCCCCGCATCGTCACGGACGCCGCCGAACAACGAATGACCAGCGGCGCGGGCCATGTGGACATCGACGCGGACCGGTTCGACCGGCAGAAGCGCATCGGCCAGTGGGACCAAGCGGCGATTGAAAAGCAGAACGTGCTGGTCATCGGCGCCGGCGCGTTGGGCAACGAAGTCTGCAAATTGTTGTTCCAGCTGGGCGTCGGTTCCGTGCACATCGTCGATTTTGACACCGTGATCGATGCGAACCTGAACCGCTGTCTTTTTTTCGACGCCCATGACGTCCAGAACAAAGCGCTCAAAGCCGACGTCATCACTCGCAAGGCGAAAGCCGATTACCCCCACACGAAAGTAGTTGCCGACACGCGAAAAGTCGAAGACTTGGAAGAGAAAATCTTCCACCAAGCCACCGCCGTTTTCGGCTGCCTGGACAACTTGGGCGCACGGCTACACGTCAACGCCCAAAGCTATGGCCGCGCGCCCGTTTTCGACGGCGGCACCACCGGCTTTTTTGGCAAGCTGCAAGTCGTCGCCGCGCCGTCGGCCTGCATCGAATGCGCCATGTCCGAGCGGGATTACGGCCTGCTATGGAAACGGTACAGCTGCGTCGGCGAAGTGCTGGACTTAATCGATCCCAAGGCGCCGGCCATCGCCACCACCACGTCCATCGTGGCTGCCATGCAAGTCAATGAATTCATCAAGCACGCGTTCGGCCAACCCGTGGCCGCCGGCAAATATGTCCACTACGACGGCTTGACGTACGCCATGAAGACGTTCGACGTGCCCAAGCGCAAGAACTGCCCGGTGCACGGCTGAGACAAGAAAAACCGGCACGACGGCAAGCAGGCCGACTAATCAAACGCATCCTTGACAAACTTCAAGGCTTCCTGAGAGCCGCGGTCCAAAACGGTTGACAGTTTGCGGCCGCAGCGCGCGCACCCGGCGCCGCCTTCGATCAAGCTCTGATAGCAGTCCTCGTGGTACGCCGCGCCGCAGACGCAGTGGGCGAACTTGGCCAGTTTGGGCTCCTTGAGCGAGACCTTGAACTCGCCCCGGCACAACTCGCACATCGAACCGTCTTTCTTCACGGCCCTGCCACCCGGCGCGCCTTTCTGCAGCATCTCGGCCAAGTCCATTTCCGAGCGCGCCGTCGGGATAGGCGGCTGGATGGCAGCAGGTAACGCTGGCGCGGCAGGTTTGGCCGTCCTTGGAGGCGTCGACGGTTGCGGCTGCACCAGCGTGGTGATGACGGAGGACAAATGCGACGGCAACATGGCAGGGGACGAGGGCACGGGCGGAAGCGGGTTTTTTTCCTCCGTCTTCTTGTTCTCCGCAACGGCGGGTTTGGCCAACTTGAGCGAGCCGTACTGGTTGTAGCCCTCGATGCCCAAACGGTACACACCGATAAGCGTAGAATCCGGCGCCAAATAACCACGCTGGACCAGTTCGTTCACGCGGGCGCGCGCCTGCGTTTCATCCACGCCCAACAACTGACACCAATCGGTGAAGCGCGTGTGGCCCGATTGGATCAGCTTGACGAGGTCCTTGTCGAACTTCGTCACCTTCAGCTTCTTGGCTGCCGGCTTGCGGCCTTTGGGCTTGGAAAGCGTCTTCTGAGAGGAAGGGTTGTCCACCATGTGGGTCGCCTAGGTTTTCTTCCGGATGACGGCGAAACTCACCGGAACGTATTGGGACGCGCGGACCTTAAAGCACTGCTTCTGCCGCCGCACCGGGTCCACCACCAACGCGAAGTGGTAGCTTTCCGGAAACAGCGTCTCCTGCGTCGCCACGTCCGTGCTGGATAAAAAACAGCCGTAATCCGGATGCGAATGCGCCCAACCCACCACCTGCCGGCCGTTGAGTTTGCGCGACAAATCCGAGAACGCCTCGCGCGAAAAACGCACGTGCACCGCCGTCGCGTCGTTGTCCGCCGTCACGTACTCCTCCACCACGGCATAAACGCGGCCGTCGTGCGTAAAGGCGCGCCCCACCAGAAGGCCCATGGCCTCTTTTCCCTGCCAGGAAGCGGAGCGGAAGTGGTCTTCGGCCGCCTCCAACGCCGCCGCGGACAAGTACACGTCGAACATAGACCATGCAAACGGCACGCGCCAATAAATGGGCGGCGGTTCCGGTAAACAGAAAAGAAGCCCGGCCGCAATCAGCGAAGGCCCATCATGCGTTTGAGCTTGCCGAAGAAGCCGGCCTGCTCGTTCTTCGCATGGATTTCCGAAGCCAGGCTCTTGGCCTTGGCCCGCTCCTCCTCAGGCGTCAGCGGCCTTGGAGGCATAGTCGGTTTGGGCGGCTGTGCCGCCTGGCGGTATTCCTGCACCACGTCCTTCTGCACCGGCGTCGGTTCTTTCACCGCCGCCATTTCCTCGGCAAAGCGGTCGGCATCCAACTCGGGACGGTCATACAATTTACCGGCAGACGGAGAGGCAAGAGTTGTCGCGGAAGGCCGAATCGGCGCCGTCACCGGAGCCGGCGGCGTCAAGCTCACCGCGCCTTGCGAAATCGAGTTGATGCGCGGACGCCCCACACCCGGATATGAAGGAATGGGCTTTGCGGCTTCGGCCACCGTCGGATGCTGCGGCTCTCGGCCCACCCAAGGCGGCACGCCTGAAGGCGGCTGCACGGGTGCGGGCGGCACTACCGGCGTGGTTTCGGACTTGGACTCCGCCGAAGCCGGCTGAGAGGCAATGAGAGGAACGGAGACAATCGGGGATTCGGGTTGCGGCAAAATCGTCGTTTGCGACGCGGCAGGCGCTTGCAGCGTTGGTTCCGGCTGCGGCGACGGGCTGGAAGCGGGTTGGGCGGGCGCGGCAGGTTCCGACTCAGGCGTCGGAGTCTGCATAGGAGGCCGAATTGGCGCGATGCGTTCCGGCGGCACTTCCGGCGGGTGCTCCTCCTCAACCGGCACGGCAGGCAGGTTGGGAACTTCCGAAGCGGGCGGGTTGCCGGGAAGTTCAGGCACTTCACTTTCCTCCTGCGGCAAATCGAGCGCCTCCTTCATCGATACGATCTTCGGCTTGTCCATGACGAGTAACAACGAGGCGCCAAAGTTAAAGAGGGTTTCGCGAGGGAAAAACACCGGCCGGGTCACCCAAACCGTTTTAACCGGATTTGGCGAAACCAATTGCGAGGTCAAAACCATGGCGGAATTCAACATCACCATCACGCACACCACGTCCGGAAAAGAAGTCGTCGTCGCCGTCGAGCCCGGCTTCACCGTTTCCTCCATCCTCGACGTTTTAGCCGACAGCCTCAAGCTCAAGGACCGCTTCGTGCTGTCCACGTCCGATCACCGCATCCTGGGCCCCGATGTGACCATCGGCGAGGCCGGCATCAAGGAAAACGACCACCTCCTGCTCATGCCCGACCCAACCGGAGGCTGAAACTCCCGCGTGCTGGACGTCATCCGTAAACTCCGGAAACTGGATCCGAAACTTGAAGTACTCCAAGTCAACGCAAAGCCTGGTTTTGATCGCGCCACGGTGACGGCCAACATCCGCATGACGTGGAGAAGCATTCCCAAACGCGTACGTGAACTGCTCCGGCAGTCTGCCGCCGCGGCGTCTGAAAACGAAGCCCATCAATTCCACGAAGCCGCACTGGACGAGTTGGGCCACCACATCCGACTATACTTTCAGAACATCCACAAGGCAAAAGCCGAACTTCAGGACGTCTATGGCGTGCCTCAGCCCTACGGTCGATCGGACCTGGACATACCGGGCGGCAGGAGCCTCCGGCCCCAATACCGGGCCATGAGCCGGGACGAACTCATCCGCCTGAGCCGCAAACCCCGATCCGAAGTGTCGCCCGGCCGAATCGACGCCAAACCCTTGAAAGCCAGCCGACCAAGCCGCGACACCACGATCCGGCATAAAGTCGCCGACGGGAAAAAATGGACGCCGAACCTTGACGCGCGGCCCTCGCCCGAAGCGGCCGTCACCGGCTCCAGACGACGAATCCACGTCCGCCTCGAAATGCGGGTTCCGTTGGACAAGTGGGCTGAACAGGAAGAAGAACTCCGACAAAGCGTCGCTGGAGCGGCCGAGAATTGACTCCGTCACCCCATGAGCCAGCGCGCCTCGGCAACCATGGCCGACCGCAAGGGAAAAAAAGTAAAGCCCCCTAGCCATGCTTCCAAACGACGTGAACCGACCATGCGCCTTCCTGATGCCATCTTCCAACGCCGACTCCAGAGCGAAATCGAGGAACTGAAAGCCGCCGGCATCCATTACGAAGCCGCGTCCGATGGCATGGAAATCACCGTCAGCCTCACCGACGCACCCGGCAAGTTTATCGACAACGGCCAACTGTACACCCGCACCCAGCACACCGTGCTAATCGAGCTGACGCGCGACTACCCGTACCCCGGCGGCCTGATGGTGTACTGGCTCACGCCCATATTCCACCCCAACATCCGGACGGAGGACGGCGCCGTCTGCATCCAACTGGTCAACCAATGGTCGGAAGGACAGACCCTCGTCAGCGTCATCAACGCACTCTACCAACTCCTCAAGAATCCCAATCCGCAAAGCCCCCTGAACGAGGACGCGGCACGCTACTACCTGGAACACCCCGAACTGGAACAGAACCGGCCCAGCGGCCCCCGCGTGGTCAAACTATGATGAACATGATAAAGCGCTTGGAAGAACTGAAAAACTACGGCTACAACCAAGAAATCAACTGGGGTCAGGCCCACCTTCAACATGGCATCAGTGGTGCACTCAATATCCACATTCCGATCGTAGCACACGCGGTGGCAGAACGGCGCAACCAAATCAAGCCGGATCTTGAAAAAGTCATCCGGACAGGCCAAGATGCCCAAGTCAATATCGATCCAACGACCAAACAAGGCTTCATCAAATTGACTTCAAAACTCACGCGAAGCAGCGCCCAAAAAACCATCGCCGAACTCAAGATGCGCGGAGTTCAAAACATCACCGTCCTGGGCCCACCTAGGGAAAGTCAAAAAGTCAGCCCACCACAAACCGACCGCCCAACAAAGGCCGCTGAGGCCACGGATATGAAACCCCACGACTGGAACCGGAATTGACGCGCATGCCCGCCAAACCCACCATCGTCAAGGTCGTCACGGTCAAACTTGAGGAAAAGGAGCCGCCGCGGCAAGGCGAGTACGAATTCGTCGAGACCTATCCTCCGGCAGACCGGGCCGAAGAGGGAAAAAAATGAAACGCATCCGCGAAGCGGCCGAAAGCATCCAACGCCGGCTCAGCTCAAAACAAATCACGGGAACCGCCCTGGCGCCCATTCACGAAGAACGGCCCTTCCTCTTTTTCTTCAAGCGCAAAGTGCAAGTCGGCACGGAAGTGCTCGTGCCGTTCGAACACCAAGGCGCGGACAACCGCGACGTGCCGGAAGCATGGCAACAACGAGGGCTGGACAGCAACGAACGCCTCCAACGAATCATCAGCACCATCATGGTCGACGCCCGCACCCACCACCAAGGCATGGGCTGGCAGGCCTACATCGACAAGTGGATCGATCAGAACGGAAAACAAGTCGGCTACAAAGCCGGCATCCGCCAACAGCCCAAATAGTCAGACCTTCCAAAACTTCTTCGTCCGGATGAAGTCCTTCTGCGACTGCAACAAGTCGTAATAGAGGTCGGAATCCGTCTTGTGCAACCGCGACAATACGCGCGCCGCGCCCTCCGGCCCCACGCCATACGTGCAAAGCGCCAGCACCGCCTTGCGGCCATAGCTGGACACAAGAGCGGCCACGCGCGCCTGCTCCGGCTTGGACAAATAATCCTCGGGAAAAAGCCGCGGCGAATCACAATGGATGCAACGCAGAGGATCCTTCAAAGCCGACAACTGCCGCGAGAAGCGCTGCTTGCAGAAATCGCAATGCAGCACCACCCGTTTGGCCATCAGGTCCTCCTCGAAAGTCTTGACCACGGCATCCGTCGGCTCGGACGCGGCATACAGTTCGGAAAAGCCACCGGCATCCAACATGGTTTTTGCAAGCGGCGACCAATGCGAATGCGCCAACACCCGGACCGACGCACCCTGAAGTGCCCGCTCCAGGCCGTCGGCATCCAGCTTGTCGTAGAACAATTCGGCCAGCACCTCACGGCCGATGACGGACTCACGCATCAGAGCCGCCAGGCGCTTGACGCTCACCGCCGTATAGTCGCGGTCCTTGCGCAAGAATCCAAACCGCTTGGCCACGTGCACGAAACGCGACGCGAACATGGGCGAATCCGGCAACTGCTTTTCCAGAAGCGGCCGCACCGCGACGCCCTTAAGCGAGCGCAATACGGCCGCCACCGCATCGGCATCCGCGGCTTTCGAGAACTCCAACGACACGCCGTACGCCGACGCCCGCGTGCGCACCGCCTTTCCCCGCGCCGAAAAACCCGCCGCCACCAACTGCGCCAAAGCCGCGTTGACCTTGTGGCCGAAAAACGCATGCACCACGGCCACCGACTTCTGCGCCTCGACCACCAATTCACCCGCCGACGGCGTGAACGACTCCGCCTGCCGCTGGACGAACCCGTGCGATGCCGCTGAAGAGACGTCGCCCGCACCGGCAACGGCCTGCGCCACCTGCGCCGCCACGCCCAACTCAAGCGGAATCTCCTCCCCCACCCAGTCCGGAATCGCCGCCTCGACGCCACGCACCGGCTCCACCACGATTTCCTCCTCGTCCATGGAAAGGACCTTCCAGGCACGTCCCCGCGCCACGAACGCCGCGCCGACCTGCAAATAGTTGGACACGAACGCCTCATCCAGCATCGCGACGTTCTTGTTCGCCTCGGCGTTCTTCACGAAGAACTTCTTCAGATCCGCAATCGTGCTAAGATTCTCGTAATAGTAGAACCGCGTGCGGGCGTTGGCCTCCAAAAAGTCGCCGTCAAACGCCACCAAGCCCTCCGACGCCAACTGGTCCACCACGGCCCTGGCCACCGCCAAGTCCAAGTCACGGTACAAATAAGATCGGGCGCGGAACACGTCCACCGCCCCCTGCAAGCGGATGCGGCCAAAATCAAGCACCAGGCCCACGATTTGATGCGCCAGAACGTCCAGCGACGATTTGCGCAACGCCTGCGGCTCCAAACGGCGGCCTTTTGCCAACTCCACCAACACCTCGGCCTCCACCTGGTCCAAGTCATCCGTCGCCACCACGACGCCCTTAGGCACCAAGTGGTGCTTATGACCCGACCGCCCGACGCGCTGGACCAGCCGCGTCACCTGGCGCGGCGAGCCGACCTGCACCACCAAATCCACATCACCGATGTCCATGCCCAACTCCAACGACGACGTGCAGACCAACGCCTTGAGGGAACCGGACTTGAAGTCCTGCTCGACTTCCAGGCGCGCCTCCTTGGACAACGACGAATGATGCACCGCGAAATCCTCGCCCAACAGCGGCCGCAACAACGCACCGAGCGCCTCGGCCATGAAACGCGTGTTCACGAAAATCAAGGTCTTTTTGTGTTTGCGCACCAGATCGGACAGGGCCGCCAGACGCGACGCCGTCTCGCGACTCATCCCCTCCAACGCCGCACCCTCTTTGGGCCGCACGACCTCCAAGTGCATCTGCCGCAGGCCCGACGCATCCACGATCTCAACCGAAGGCCCCAAAAAAGCCGCCACGTCCGTCGGAGCGGCAACCGTCGCGGACAGGCCGATGGTCTGGAACTTGGCCAGCAACGAAAGCCTTGCAAGCGCCAGGCTCAACTGCACGCCGCGCTTGGAATACGCCAATTCGTGAACCTCGTCGATCACGACGAACCGGACGTTCTTGAGCGAATCCCGCATGCCGGCCACCAACAACGCACCCAAGCTCTCCGGCGTGGTGACCAGGATGTGCGGCGGCACCTGCTTCTGTTTGACCCGCTCGTACGAACTCGTATCGCCATGCCGCACGCCCAATTTGAGGCCCAACATCTTGCAGAAAAAAGTCAAGCGCTCGACCATATCACGGTTCAGCGCGCGCAGCGGCGTGATGTACAACAACTGAACGCCCTCCAACACCACGCCTTGAGCTTTTAACTCGGCCAACTTCGACAAAATCGGCAGCACCGCCGCCTCCGTCTTGCCAAACCCCGTCGGCGCCATCAACAACACGTCCTTTCCGGCCGCGATGCGAGGAAACGCCTCCCGCTGGACCGGCGTGAACGCCGTAAAACCCTTGTGACGCGCCAACTCCAAGACCGACGGATGCAGCAAGCTGGCCGGGTCGGAAGACATACGCGATAATATGCCCTCCGCCCGTATAAACCGAGATGGCGGAACACCGACAACCCGGCACGCATGCCGGCATCCAACGGGAACTACGCAACGCCCGGAAGCGCGTCGAGACCAGGGCATACCGGCTCGAACGGCAACGGCAGCCGGACGAGCCTGAAAACCTCCTCCAATGGCACGAAGTCCAGGCCGCGTTAGGCCCCTACATCTCGCCCCGCATCGAAGACCGCGAAAAAATCATTTCCTCGGCCACGCGCTGGCCCGCGAACGCCTCCGCGAAAAAGCCGAAGGTGCCACTGCCGAAAGCAAACGATACAAGACCGCGTTCCGCAACCAGCTGAACCTCGCCATCCTGCACAACGCCCTGTTCCGCGTACCGGCCATCGGACGGAACGGATGGCGCATCCGGAAGCGCCTGCAGGAATTCATCTACCGCGCCCGCGGAAGGAAAAACGAACGCCTAGAAATCCTCGGACGCGGCGAAAACAAGATCGGATACCTCGAACAGTCCGAACGCCTCATCCACCAACGCGCCCTGCGCAACGTCCCCTATGCCGACGCCGTCGAGAAATACGGCTACCCCACCGACTTGGTCGTCAAGAACCGCACACTCAGCCTACGGCCCGGCCGAAAACGAGAGCCGACCACCTGGCTGATGGAAGTCGAGCCCGGCGGGCTGGGACACCTCTCGGATAAGATCGACGTGCTGCACCGCGCACTCGCACGAAGATTCCGGCCGTCCGCGGACGCACCCCAGACCCGAAACATCCGCCACCAGCTACCCGAAGAAGCCAGCCGGCTGGCCATCGTCTTTTACACCGGCAGCCACCCCACCCTCAACGACGCCACCCAGTTCCTCCAAGATTACCAACGAGAGCACAACATCACCAACCTGCCAGCCCACTTCAAAAAACGCGGCAAAAAAATCTATACCGAACAATACCAACCCCGCGTCCTGGCCGGACACGACCAACCCAAGATACTCGAACAACAGCTCAACGAAGTCCTGAACAACGAAGAACACCGCCGCAGCATCCTGGCCAGCCAATACCCCGTCTACTGGCTCGTGCCCGTCGGCGACGCGTTGCTGCGGATAGACTTGAAAAAGGCAGTCCGGATGCATCGCCACAGACCCAACGACATCATGCACCGGCCCCTATACGTGCCGACGCCTCGGCGCAAGAAAAGCGGCATCAACTTGCATCAAAACATCAAGCTTCCCAGCCTCGACGCCCTCCGACGCTTCGGAGCCGCCAAATACGTAGCCACCCTGAGGCCCGCAATTATTAACTAGCGGCATACCGCCAAAAG
>Ga0172368_10008254_pt1 | contig 10666 bp, 8 predicted proteins | sample Lak11m_FD_114540 | JGI IMG/M metagenome (GOLD analysis project Ga0172368, IMG submission 114540) | Freshwater microbial communities from Kabuno Bay, South-Kivu, Congo - kab_022012_11m | ecosystem: Environmental > Aquatic > Freshwater > Lake | place: Democratic Republic of the Congo: South-Kivu...
AACTCAAACAGGTAGTCAGACAAAGCGAAACATCTGGCGTACTTATGAATGCTACGAGAGTGAGGCTTCAGGTTGCTGAGAGTGATCTGGTACATCCTGCTCTGGATTGTAATAATTACAAAGACACTATCAGAATATCCGGAGAAGAACTGATCGATGAGATCTCAACAGCATATGGGACATGTGGCCTCGAAGGAACAATTATAGTGGTTAATTCTAACAAGCAGGCTAACAGATATAATCAGGGGATTCGTGGCCGTATATTTTTCAGGGAAGAGGAAATAAGCACAGGTGATATGATTATGGTGGTTAAGAATAATTATTCTCTGCTTGCTGAAGATGAAGAAGGAGCTGGTTTTATTGCCAACGGAGATATTGCTGAGGTCAGAAAGATCAAAAAGTATGAGGAGAGGTATGGCTTCCATTTTGCTGATATGGTTCTGAAATTTGCCGACTATAATCTTGAAATTGAATCGAAAGTGATGCTGGATGTGCTGCATCTTGATACACCTGCGTTACCAACTGAGAAGAATAAAGAGCTGTTTCAGAGTGTTTTGGCAGATTATCAGCATATCAAAACTAGGAGAAAGCAATTCGAAGCAGTTAAGAATGATCCGTATTTTAATGCACTTCAGATAAAATTTGCCTACGCAGTTACCTGTCACAAAGCTCAGGGCGGACAATGGGAGAGGGTGTTTATTGATCAGGGTATGTTTAACAGGAATGAAATAACAATTGACTATCTGCGCTGGTTTTATACTGCCCTAACAAGATCTACCGACAAAGTATATCTGGTTAATTTTTCAGATGAATGGTTTAAGTAAAATAAGTTTGGCTTTATTCTTTACCTTCTTTAATTTTACCTGATAACCGTCGAAAAGATGAAAAACAAGAATCTAATAATCATTATGTCATTTCTGGCTGTACTGATATGCTTAATCATCACAGTACTTCTTTTTTATTCTGTGCCTGCTACAATGCTGATAATATTTACCTTAATAATCGGTTTTATAGGTGGTGTGTGCGTGACCCTATTAGTTCACAACCTTATAAATATGATCAAAAGAAAGAAAACAGATTTGTAAAACACCTAATTATTCCTGCAGATATGAAATCGTTCAGAAAGGAGTTGTGGTTCGAAACCTCAACAAGGAGAGCTTTTTTAAACATCACCAATCAGGTTGAAAAATGTTTAAGCGAAAGTGGCATTAAAGAAGGATTGGTATTAGTGAATGCAATGCATATCAGTGCTTCGGTATTCATTAACGATGATGAATCTGGTCTGCATCACGATTTTGAGGTCTGGCTTGAGAAGCTTGCACCTGAAAAACCATATTCACAGTATCAGCATAACGGATTTGAGGACAATGCTGATGCTCATATTAAGCGTACCCTGATGGGTAGGGAAGTTGTTGTTGCTGTTACAAATGGACACCTCGATTTCGGTCCCTGGGAACAAATTTTCTATGGCGAATTTGATGGTAAACGAAGAAAAAGAGTGTTGGTAAAGATAATCGGCGCGTAGATGTTCAGTTACTTTTTGGGTTAAAGATTTTATATTAGTTTCATATCTTTTATAATGCCATCAATTCTTTCATTGAGGAATTTTTCAGTTTCTTCGAATTTATCTGCGGAAATAAGTGTACTATTTACACTAAAATAGAATTTGATTTTTGGTTCAGTGCCTGATGGTCGAACAGATATTTTCGATCCGTCTTCGAGAAAAAACTGGAGAACATCAGATTTAATAAGATCGATAGGTGATTTTGTCTTATTAATGACATCAAGCGAGATCTGCATCTCATAATCGTTGATCTTTATTACTCTGCTGTTATTGATCATTTTAGGAGGATTATTCCTATATCTGTTCATCATTGTCTTTATCTCCTCTGCACCCTCTTTCCCTTTTCTAACAATGTTAATTAGTTTCTCCTTGTATAAACCATATTTAATATAGATATCAATCAGCAGCTCATAAAGTGACATCCCCCTGCTCTTTGACCAGGCTGCAGCTTCTGCAGCAAGGGCACATGAAGCAACTGCATCTTTATCCCTGACATATTCGCCAGGAAGGAATCCATAGCTTTCCTCACCACCTCCGATGTAAAGTTTCGTTCCTTCATTCTTTCTTATAAGGTCAGCGAAGAATTTAAAGCCTGTTAGAACATTATGGTATTCAACTTTATATCCTTCAGCAATTTTTTCAAGAAGGTTTGAGGTTACTATTGTTTTGATAATGTATTCGTTACCCTTGTATTTGTTTCTTTCTTTATATTGAGAAAGGATATACCAAACCAGAAGAACACATGTCTGGTTCCCATTAAGGAGAATAAATTCTCCGTTCTTATTTTTTACAGCCAGACCCAGTCTGTCAGCATCGGGATCTGTTGCCATTACCAGTTCAGCACCGGTCTCAACTGCCTTTTTGATTGCAAGTTTTAAAGCATCAGGCTCTTCAGGATTAGGAGATTTTACTGTTGGAAAATTTCCATCAACAATGTCCTGTTCAGGGACACTGATAATATTAGTGAAACCAAAGTTCTTAAGAGCCTGAGGAACGAGTGTAATTCCGGTACCGTGAATAGGAGTATAGACAATTCCGATATTACTGAATTTTTTTATAATATCAGGGTTAAGGCTCAACTTCTGTACATCAGCCAGAAAGAGATCGTCGGTCTCTTTTCCAAGGATTTTAATCCTCTCTTTCTTCCCATCAAATTTTATCTGACTTACTGAATTTATCTTTCTTACTTCATCTATAATACCCTCATCGTGCGGAGCCACAATCTGTCCTCCATCGTCCCAGTAGGCTTTGTAACCATTATATTCCGGAGGATTATGAGAAGCAGTTATAACTACTCCGCTATGGCATTTGTATTTTCTGATCGCATAGGAAAGTTCAGGTGTCGGCCGTAGGGAACTGAAAAGGAATACTTCAAAACCATTTGCTGAAAAAATATTTGCAGTGGTTTCAGCAAAATACCGGCTGTTATTACGGCAATCGTGAGCTATGGCAACTTTTATTCCAGAATTCCCTTTTTGCTTAATAATATAATTAGCCAATCCCTGAGTAGCCATGCCCAGGGTGTAGATATTCATCCTATTGGTACCGGCACCCATTATTCCTCTCAGGCCACCTGTTCCAAATTCCAGATCCTGATAAAACGCGTCAATTAATTTTTTTTCGTCGTTATCAAGCATGTCACGGACCTCTTTGCGGGTTTCAAGATTAAATTCTTCGCTCAGCCATATCGCTGCTTTTTTCCTGATTTGATCTGTTGATTGCATAATCGTAAAAGGTTAAAATGTTTATTCTTTCAATAATTTTATGCACTTTATCAGACTATCTCTCCAATATGGTATTGATAGCCCGTAGTTTTCTTTTATTTTGCTTTTGTCCATAACGGAGAAAGCAGGCCTTGGTGCCGGTAGCACGTAGTCTTTAGTAAGTATTGGCACTATATTGCAGTTCAAGCCGGCTTCTTCAATTATCTCAACAGCAAAGTCATACCATGAGCATACACCCTCATTGGAGTAGTTATAGATACCGGCTTTCAGTGTAAACTGATTTCTTATTACACCTGATATAATATTCAGAATAGCAGAAGCGAGGTCAGCCGCATAAGTAGGAGTACCTGTCTGATCAAAAACAACTCTGAGCGATTCCTTTTCTTTACCATGACGAAGAATTGTTTTAACAAAGTTATTTCCAAAAGATGAATATAGCCATGAAGTTCTTATTACCATAGAACCTGGGTGAAGCAGAGCATGCTTTTCACCTGCAAGTTTTGATTTTCCATACGCTGATGAAGGATTTGGAACCGATTCCTCACTATATGGAACATTAGATAGCCCATCGTAGACATAGTCAGTTGATATATGAATGAACCGGCATTCAGATTCCTTAATAGCCTCTGTTATATTTTTAACAGATGTGCTATTTACAATTACAGCAGCATTAGGTTCACTTTCAGCTTTGTCAACCAGGTTATATGCAGCACAATTTATTATCCAATCTGGTTTTGAATCTTTTATAAACTCATATGTCTTACTGGAACTTGATAAATCCAAAGTGTCAATATCGGTAAAAATAAAATCATACCCGTAATAGCTTTTTGATGCAACTTTAAGCTCATTACCAAGTTGACCATTTGCACCAGCAACCAATATTACTGCCATTCTTGCTTAATTTTAAAAATTATACTCAGCATCCCTGAAAGTTGGATGTTTAAGATCTTTATCACTAATTACAGGCGTGGTTGAGCCGAGTTTCCAGTTAATATCCAGATCCGGATCATTAAGAGATATTCCTCTTTCCAATAGGGGATTGTAGACATTGTCGCATTTATATTGTATTACAGCAACTTCGCTTAGTACGGAAAATCCATGCGCAAAGCCTTTGGGAATAAAAAACTGATCTTTTGTTTCGGAATGGAGTTCAATACCAAACCATTTTCCAAAAGTGAGTGAGTCTTTACGGAGATCAAGAGCCACATCAAATATTTTACCCTCAACGACCCTTATCAGTTTGGTTTGTGCAGAGGGCATTAACTGATAATGTAATCCTCGGATGACTCCTTTCGAAGATTTTGATTCATTGTCCTGTACCGGATAGAATTCAATTCCTGCATTTTTAAGAGTTATCTGATTAAAGCTTTCAAAAAAATAGCCCCTGCTGTCTTTATAAATTGTTGGTTTTAGTATTACCAGGCCATTAAATCCTGTTTCTATAATCTTCATATTGATAGTTTTATTTAAGCCCCTCAAATACATCTATATCCTCATTGGCTATCCTAATAAGATATTGACCATACTGACTTTTCTTTATAGGTTCTGCTATTTCAAGCAGCTGATTTTTATCGATAAACCCTCTTTTGTATGCAATTTCTTCTATGCATGAGGCCTTTAGACCTTGTCTCTGTTCGAGAGTGGCAATAAAATTAGCAGCCTGTAATAAACTTTCATAAGTGCCGGTATCGAGCCATGCCATTCCTCTGCCCATAAGTTTTATTTCAAGTGTACCTTCTTCCAGGAAAACCCTGTTCAAGTCTGTAATTTCGAGTTCTCCCCGTGGTGAGGGTTTGAGCGATTTTGCCTTTTTTACAACACTATTATCATAGAAATATAGTCCGGTAACAGCATAGTTTGACTTTGGTTTCAATGGTTTTTCTTCAATGCTTATTACCTTTCTTTTGTTGTCAAATTCAACAACTCCATATCTCTCAGGATCAGTTACATAGTATCCGAACACGCAGGCGCCTTTTTTCAGCTCTGCTGTTTGAAGCAGTGCATCGCCAAAGCCATGTCCATAAAAAATATTATCCCCAAGTATCATACATACAGTGTCGCTCCCAATAAATTCTTCACCGAGGATAAATGCCTGTGCCAGGCCATCTGGCGAAGGTTGTTCTTTGTAACTTAAACTCAGACCCAATGATTTCCCATTACCGAGAAGGCTCCTGAATCCAGGGAGATCGCGAGGCGTCGATATTACGAGTATTTCTCTGATCCCTGCCAGCATAAGAACCGATAATGGATAATAGATCATTGGCTTATCATATACCGGCAGCATCTGTTTTGAAATAGCACTTGTAATCGGATGAAGTCTCGTTCCTGAGCCTCCTGCAAGAATAATACCTTTCATAAAATTGCTTTTTGTAGATACGAGATGCATGGCATCTCAAATATTATTTTTAATGTTTTATGAGACGCAAAGCATTGTGTCTCACTATTAATTATCTTCTGCCAATTCCGTAGTATGTAAATCCCAGCCTTTTCAATTCAGCAGGATCATATATGTTTCTTCCATCGAATATTATCTTGTTGTGCATTACTTCAGCCATCCTCGCAAATTCAGGCAGATGAAATTCTGACCATTCAGTCATAAGAGCCATAGCATCAGCACCTTCAACAGCTTTGTATTGATCTGAACAGAACTCAATTTTATTCCCCAACTGTTTCTTTGCTTCATTCATCGCAGCCGGGTCATATGCCTTGATCTTTGCTCCTGCTTCCAGAAGCTGATCAATTAGTATTAGTGATGATGCTTCTCTGATATCGTCTGTTTTTGGCTTAAAAGCAATACCCCATATTCCAATGACCTTATTTCTCAGATCATTTTTGAAATGGCCATTCATCTTTCTGAATATGATATTCTTCTGATATTCATTAGCTTTTTCAACTGCCTTAATTACATTTAGTTCATAGCCATTATCAGAAGCAGTTTTAATAATCGCTTTTACATCTTTAGGGAAGCATGAGCCGCCATAACCGGAACCCGGATAAATAAACTTGCTTCCAATCCTTGAATCGCTCCCGATGCCTTTCCTTACATGGTTTATATCAGCACCCAGAATATCACAAAGATTTGCAATTTCGTTAATGAAGCTGATACGTGTAGCCAGCATTGCATTGGCAGCATATTTGGTTATTTCTGCAGATGCAATATCCATGAATAAAATCGGATGATTGTTCAAAACAAATGGCATATACAGACGCTTCATTACTTCTGCGGTATTTGCATTATCTATCCCGATTACTATCCTCTCGGGTTTAAGAAAATCATCGACCGCGGCTCCTTCTTTAAGAAATTCAGGATTTGACGCCATATCGAAAGGGATATCTGCTTTTCTTCTTTCGAGTTCTCCCTTAATTACTTTTCTAATTTTTTCAGATGTACCTACCGGGACGGTACTCTTAGTTACCACCACAATGTGATTTGTAATTAAACTTCCAATCTCATGAGCAACTTCAAGAACGTTTTTCAGGTCAGCAGATCCATCCTCACCCGGAGGAGTGCCTACTGCAATAAAAATAACCTCGGCACCGTCAAGTCCCTCCTTTAATTCAGTTGTGAAGTTGAGTCGTTTTTTTTCAACATTTCTTCTGATAATATTCTCAAGTCCGGGTTCGTATATAGGCACATCACCATTGCGCAATTGCTTTATCTTTTCAAGATTATTGTCAACACAAGTTACGTTTACTCCACTCTCAGCAAAACAGGCCCCGGTAACTAATCCTACGTAACCTGTACCTACAACAATAACCTTCATAAATCTGGTTTTACTTAAAAAACATCACTTATGCAAAGATAATATAACAAGTTAAATATGGAAACTAAAAAAGGCGTCAGGCGTCAGACATTAGCAACAGGAAATCCGATTCTATTTATCAGAATTTCGTGGCCCGAAGCCTGAAGCTTGCCGCCCGATGTTAATCGCATGAAAATCTACCAGATAATTATGTCAATTTAAAAGAAAACCATATCTTTGCAACCAATTTTTTATACACAATAATGTCTAACTTATTAATTATTAGTTCTTTTAAATCAAAATTATGACTGAAAACAAGAAAAAGGCAACCAAAAAGGAGGTTGTCGAAAAAAGTGAAGCACCTGTAAAACAGGTAAAAAAGGCAAAAGCTAAAGAAACAAAGGAAATCCTGGAAGAAGTAGCAGAAGTAGCAGCAATTGAGGAAGTTGTTGTTGAAACAACTCAGCCTGCAAAAGTTGAAGATTACGGTCTGGAAACAGAGAAGAAAGAAAAGAGACCTAAAAAATCGCATTCTGCACCAGAAACTGATGAAAAAGAAATTACAATAAAAGCGGAACATAAATCTCCGGCAGCTGCCGAGGAATTTGACTGGGATGCTTTTGAAAGTGAAGAACAACGTACTTCGCCAAAGTACAAGCAGTTCGAGTCGCTTTATGATGAGACACTCTCAACTGTTGCAGTTGATGAGGTAGTAATTGGTACCGTTATTCAGATGACATCGCGCGAAGTTGTTATCAATATCGGATACAAATCGGAAGGTGTTGTAAGTTTGAACGAATTCCGTTATAACCCTAACCTGAAGATTGGCGATAAAGTAGAAGTATATGTAGAGAGCCAGGAAGACAAAAAAGGTCAGTTACTGTTATCTCATAAGAAAGCACGTGCAATTAACTCCTGGGACAGGGTAAATGCATCGCTTGAAAAAGACGAGATCATAACCGGTTACATCAAGTGTCGTACAAAAGGAGGGATGATAGTAGATGTTTTTGGCATCGAAGCTTTTCTTCCAGGATCGCAGATCGATGTTAAACCAATCCGCGACTATGATGTATTTGTTGGAAAAACAATGGAATTCAAAGTTGTTAAGATCAATCAGGAATTCAAAAACGTTGTTGTTTCTCACAAAGCTCTTATCGAAGCTGAACTTGAACAGCAGAAGAAAGAGATTATTGCAAAACTCGAAAAAGGACAGGTTCTTGAAGGAACTGTTAAAAATATCACATCATACGGCGTGTTTATCGACCTGGGTGGTGTTGACGGCCTTATTCATATTACTGACCTTTCATGGGGCAGGGTTAATCATCCTGAAGAGATTGTTCAGCTTGACCAGAAACTCAATGTTGTTATCCTCGATTTCGATGATGACAAGAAGAGAATCGCTCTTGGTCTGAAACAGCTTACCTCTCATCCATGGGACTCTGTTGATCCAAACATGAATATTGGCGATAAAGTTAAAGGTAAGGTTGTTGTTATGGCTGACTATGGTGCTTTTGTTGAAATAGCCCCTGGTGTTGAAGGTCTTATTCACGTTTCTGAAATGTCATGGTCACAGCATCTGCGTAGTGCTCAGGAATTTTTGAAAGTTGGTGATGAGATTGAAGCCGTTATACTTACTCTCGACCGTAATGAAAGAAAAATGTCACTTGGTATCAAACAGCTTAAAGCTGATCCATGGCAGCAGATAGATGATAAATATACAGTTGGCTCAAAGCATACTGCAAAAGTGAGGAACTTTACCAACTTCGGCGTGTTTGTTGAAATCGAAGAAGGAGTTGATGGTTTAATTCATATATCTGACCTATCATGGACAAAGAAAATCAAACATCCTGCTGAATTTACAGCTATAGATGCTGAGATAGAAGTTATTGTTCTTGAAATTGATAAAGAAAACCGACGACTCAGCCTTGGTCACAAACAACTTGAGGAGAACCCATGGGATGTGTTCGAAAATCTCTTTACAATGGATTCCGTACATGAGGGTACCGTTGTTGAAGTATTCGACAAAGGAGCTGTTATTGCTCTTCCTTATGGTGTTGAAGGTTTTGTTACTCCAAAACATCTTGTAAAAGAGGACGGACTGATGGCAAAGGTTGAAGAGAAATTACTGTTCAAAGTAATCGAGTTTAATAAGTCAGCCAAGAAAATTATCGTTTCACACAGCAGAGTTTTTGAAGATGAGAAGAAAGCTGCAGAGGCTCCAGTTGCCAAGACAGAGTCTTCTTCACCAAAGAAAACTCCTAGAAAGCAGAAGTCAGCCGCAGAGAAAACAACACTTGGTGATATCTCTCAGCTTCAGGCTTTAAAAGATGAAATGGAAGAAAAAGAGAATAAAGCTTCCAAGAAATAGAAATATTTCATAAATTTAGGCTATCAAAAACTAAAATTATGGATTTCAATATTGAAAGCCGGAATAATAGCACTGTAATTCAGATACAGTCGGAAAAACTTGATACGCACATAGCTCCTGCACTTAAGTCGGAGCTTGTGCTTGTTTCGGGCAAGGGAGAAAAGAATATCATCCTTGATCTTGACAAATGTCAATATTGCGACTCGTCGGGGCTAAGTGCCATATTGGTAGCCAACAGACTTTGCAAAAATGCTGGTGGTACTTTTGTACTCTGCAGCCTTAATGAAGCAGTAGAACGTCTTATCACTATTTCTCAGCTCGATACCGTTCTTACAATTACAGGGACGGTTGAAGATGCTCAGAAAATGTTATCTTAAAAAATATCGCCTTGCAGAGTGCGATGAAGCTAACCATACTTGGTAGTAGTTCTGCATTGCCGACATCAGAAAGATATCCTAGCGCTCATGTGCTCAATGCACATGAGCGCTTATTTTTAATAGACTGCGGTGAGGGTACACAGATGCAGCTTAGAAAAAACAAAATCAGATTTGGAAAGATTAACCACGTTTTTATAAGCCATTTGCATGGCGACCACATCTTTGGACTTTATGGTCTTTTGTCATCATTCAGCCTCATGGGTCGGAAGTGTCCTTTACATCTTTATGCTCCTGAAAACTATCAGCATATTTTGAGGTCGCATCTCAACGACTTCGATATAAATCTTAGCTTTGAAATTGATTTCATACCTCTAAAGGGGAAAGACCCATTTTTGATTCTGGACGATAGATATCTGACCGTAACAGCTTTCCCTCTGAAGCACAGGGTTCCTGCTTTTGGTTTTCTTTTTCGGGAGAAAATATCAGACAGAAATATTATTAAAGAAAAAATAGACGAATATCAGATTCCAACTGTAAGGATACCAGCGATTAAAAAAGGGGAGGATTTTTTAATGCCTGATGGATCGGTAATTCCAAATTCTGAACTTACGTTACCACCTCCTGAACCATTATCTTATGCATATTGCAGCGATACGATGTATTTTAAAAAATTGGCATCATATATTTTAGGAGTAACTCTTCTTTATCATGAGGCTACTTTTGATAAAAGCCTAAACAGGCTGGCTGAGATAACAGGGCATTCAACAACTCTGGATGCATCAAAAACTGCGCTTAATGCCGGTGCCGGATCTCTAATAATTGGTCACTTTTCATCACGCTATAAGAGTATCTCATTCCTGGTAGAAGAGTCGAGGGAGCTATTTGCTGAT
>Ga0172368_10008256_pt1 | contig 10664 bp, 13 predicted proteins | sample Lak11m_FD_114540 | JGI IMG/M metagenome (GOLD analysis project Ga0172368, IMG submission 114540) | Freshwater microbial communities from Kabuno Bay, South-Kivu, Congo - kab_022012_11m | ecosystem: Environmental > Aquatic > Freshwater > Lake | place: Democratic Republic of the Congo: South-Kivu...
CCCTCACCCATGCAAGAATGCTTCTGGGAGTATAACTGCTCATAAGCTCTTGACACGTTGCATGATGACATTTAGAAGCATTCGAGTCTCTCAAAAATTATCGCTCACAATAAATAGTTCCCGATACTTGAGCTAAGCCTAAAGAAGCCAGTAATCACTAAGAGAAAGAAACCAAGAGGAGGGCATCTACTTGAGAACATTTGACATAGCGACCCTTGCCGCAACCCAGGGGGGCGAATACGTACTGGGCATGAAGGACCTTCATACCCATGCTTGTTACATGATTTACGGGATCATGCAGCCTGCGGAGGCGCAGAGGCTAGTTAAACCTGGAGACGGCCACGAGGAGATCCTATGCGCTGTTGATGGCGATCTGGAAATTCACAGCGAAAAAGGTGAATTCGCTCTCAATCGAGGTCAAGCGGTACACGTAAAAGAGGAAGCATCTTTTTTCCTTGTAAATCCTTCTGCTGATAAACCTGTTGTCTATATTATGGCAGGTGGCCATTGTCGTCCGCACCTCGAATGAGAGAACCACATGAGCAGTTGAAACCACGAGTCAATCTGCTATAGTATTGTATATGGGGCGTTGGCCCTTGCAGCCTGAGTGGTGGAATGGGTAGACACAAGGGACTTAAAATCCCTTGGGGCTTGTCCCCGTGACGGTTCGAGTCCGTCCTCAGGCACCAAGACCACCAACAGTCCGTCTCAAGCGCCATTTATGGCACTGCCCAGCATAATTACCGAACAGTTGCGCCACCGATGGACCTAAGAGTGTCGTAAAAGATCTGATCTAAACCGAGTGTCGCGTCTTGTATAGAGAGCTAAGAAAGATAATAAGATACGGATTTGAGTGGAAAACGCGGCGTACCTTGTTCGGGTTTCCACTGGTTTGCGTTTCTTTTGGGAGGGACGAGAAAGGAAACACTCGCGTTGCAAAAGGCATTGTAGCTGTGGGACAGTTCGCGATAGGCGTAATTGCAGTAGCTCAAGTCGGCGTAGGCTTTCTTTTCTCTTTTGGCCAGGCGGTGTTCGGCCTCGTGACACTGGGTCAGTTAGCTATCGGGTTCTTGGCAGTGGGGCAGATCGCTGTTGGGTATCTAGCCCTTGGGCTGGCAGGCCTTGGGGTCTACGTCATGGCTGAAGACGGCTACGGAACGTTCTTGTGGTCAGGGGCCCGTCAGGATATGGAAGTGCTATCTATTTTCTACACTATCAAGATGATACTCACAGGAGATTTGGACCTCGCTTCAAAGGTCGGGACCTGGTTCTTCGAAACGTTAAGCGATCTCTTCTCCTTATCGCCAGAATGAATATTCTTAGGGGGCTTGGCTGGTTATTAAGAGTGACGACGGATTCGGGTGCCCGTTCTCATTTAACGCCATACTCGAGGTCACTTAAACGGCTATCACAGCCCACGCAAAAAGTCTTCGATACCGACATAACCATAGACAAACACCGTAATGCGCCAGGTTCGTTTCTGCATCGTACCGAGAAGATGCCCAGGACAATAATCGAGAGTTTTGGAGATTGGGCAAGATGTGTCAGAGAAGGAGCTGGACGATGAAGGTTGTGGGCTACGTGCGGGTCAGTAGTGAAGAGCAGAGCCGTGAGAGGGTTTCGCTAGGCATGCAATTGGACAAGATCAGGGCATATTGCAGCCAGAATGATTTGGATCTCGTCGACGTGGTTTCTGATGCGGGGATATCTGCCAAGAATATCAACGGGAGACCCGGTTTTCGAAGAGTTCTGGATATGATTTTCAAGGGGGATGCTGAAGGGCTCATCGTATGGAAACTCGACCGGGCCTTTCGTTCCACGCAAGATGCGCTCTCTGTATCGGAAAAACTCAACAAAAAAGGCAAAGCTCTCGTAAGCATTCACTTACGAGTGGGAGTTCCTGGGTTTATGCAATGAGAGGAGTTTTTTCTCGCGTTTGGTTTGCGCGAGTTGAATACCCGTTGCTGGCTGAATTCATCGAGGGACGGTGTCATGGCGATCAACGGGTGCCCGATCTGTCTGCGTAAACAGCGCCGCATTGATGAGCTGGAAGAGGAGAATGAGCGTCTTCGGGAAAAACTTCGTGTGCAGCGAAGGGGGGAGGAAGAGGCGTTTTCGGATCATCGACGCCGTCCTCTAGAAAGCCGATGAAGCCCAACAGCGAGCAGAAGGAAAGGAAGCCCAGAGGCGCAAAACCGGGACATAAGGGAAACGGTCGGAGAAGCCACGACGAGGACAGCGCAGACCGCGTGGTGGATGTGGCGCCTAAAAGTGAAACCTGTCCGGGCTGCGGATGCCCTTTGGAGAAAAAGGGATGGGCGGAACGCAGCGTGATAGATATTCCGCGGCAGAAGTCTGAAAAGATCATGTATCGCCTGGCTAACCGGTATTGTCCACATTGCAGCCGCACGTTCACTCCCAAAGCTCCAGGTGGGCTTCCGAAGAGCCTGTATGGGAATCAGCTTATCGCTGAGGCAGTGGCGATGCACTACCTCCACGGTATGCCCATGGGGCGGATCAGTGAGCATTTAGGTATCAGTGCCGGGGTTGTCGTGCAGCTGTTTCGCCGGTGCGCCGATTTGTTTGGGGCGGTGCCGGATAGGCTCATACAGGAGTATCGAAAGGCCCTGGTGAAACATGCCGACGAGACTTCTTGGCGGACTGACGGCAAGAACGGCTATGTGTGGCTCTTTGCCACTCTGGATCTGAGCATATTTCAGTTCGGCAAGAGTCTCTCTTCCAAGGTTCCCCAAGCGGTGTTCGGAAAGGATCCCTTGCCGGGAAGACTGGTGGTGGACCGGTACGCCGGATACAACAAGGTCCCGTGTCAGATTCAGTATTGCTATGCCCATCTGTTGCGGGAAGTTCAAGACCTGGAAAAGGAGTTCCCCGGGGAGGCTGAGATAACTTCGTTTGTGTCCGTGGTGGCCCCGCAATTGAGCCCCGCCATGAAGCTCCGCGGGCGGCCTATATCTGACGACGAGTTCTATCGCCGAGCAGCAGGCCTTCGGGATGAGATCAAGGCGGCAATGGGGAGTCCGGCAAAACACCTGGCCATTCGCCGTATTCAGGATATATTCCGGGAGAGCGCAGATCGTCTCTATCATTGGGCCGACGATAGGTCTGTGCCGGCAGACAACAATGTGGCTGAACGAGATTTGAGACTTTCGGTCATTGCGCTAAGAATCAGCTTTGGCTCGGTGACCGATGCGGGCGCAAAGACAAGAAGCGTTTTGACCACGGTGGCTGCGACAAGAAAAAAACGGGGTGGAGACGTCGCCGAGGCGGTCACGGATGCTCTGAATGTTCTCGCTCGCAATCCGAAGGCAGACCCCTTTGAAATCCTATTCCCCTCTTCCCATTCACCTTGATTCCAGCGACGGCAGAACACCCTAAAGTCTCTTCCCGGGCACTCGAAGACCCTACAGCACTCCCTCGCACTCAAAAGCCGCGCATAACTGAATGCTTACTGGTTTCCTTAACTTTTTACCACCATCCTCAACCGCGAAAGTTGAGTTCATATGGATTCCAGAAATAAAGGAGTATCAGATCCAGCGATTAAGTGATGGGGCAGCAGCATCCACAATCAATAAAGAGAAGACTGCACTTTCTAGGATTTTTGAAGTGCTGACCGAATTGAAGCTAGCGGACATTAATCCTGCTCGTCTGGTAAAGAATTTGAGCGAGAAGAGCGGTGAAAGACAGGTTTATTTAAGCTACGAGGACTTCCAAAGCATCTTGGAACTGCTACCGGCCTGGTTTCAGCCGATTGCCCTGACTGCCTTTTTCACGGAGTGCGGCGAGGGGAGGTCCTTGGGCTGACCAGAACACATCTGAGGCTTAGCCAGAGAATGATTCTCTTGGGGCCTGATGATGTAAAAGAAGGGCATTGGAAGCGGATACCCATCCACAAGGATCTTCTTCCAGTCCTGGAACAGGCCTGTAAGGTTCGACAGATCAAAGATCATCACATCTTCTATTCAAGGCAACGCGTGCCAAACAAGCACTCTCTCAGAAAGCCGTGGATAGCATCAGTGGGCATGGTTGGTTTGGACCCTCCTCCGAGATTCCATGATCTCCGCCATACCTGGAAAACAAATGCTCGTCGATAGGGTATGGATCCAGAGATACGGGAAAGTATCTTGGGTCATTGGTTTCGTGGCAGGAATGTTAGTGAACGATACGGACGCATAAGTGACGCAGAGTTGATCTGTGCGATCGATTCATTGAAATTCGATCATGGTCCAACTGAGATCCTGCTGGCGTCATCAAAAAAAATCCGATTCAGGGGGTAAGATTGAATTGGACGACTGGTGATAAAATTGTGACAAAAAGTTTAGATTTAGCTGGCTCAAGCGGTGGCCACTTTTTGTAACCACCTGTTACCATTATCTTTTAGTGGCGGGAGCGACGGGACTCGAACCCGCGACCTCCGGCGTGACAGGCCGGCGTTCTAACCATCTGAACTACGCACCCGTAGTGACTGACTTTTTAGGCTGGTAGGCGGAACAGGATTTGAACCTGTGACCCCCGGCTTGTAAGGCCGGTGCTCTCCCGCTGAGCTACCCGCCCGAACATAGACCGTTACCTCGTGAAATAAGGAGCTTCACGCGTCATGTTGTCAAAGTATCCGCTGGTGAGTCTTCTGTCAAGAGAAAATCAGCCGCAGTCTTCTTAAGCACATGGAGAGCCTCGTTGACTACTGCGTAGAGAAGGGCTTCAGGGCTGGCACCCTGGGGCCATTGAGAATCCCGCATTTTAGCAAGTATTTCCGAGGCGACCACTTGCGCCAACTCTATGTCTTGCAAGCCCTCCAGATTCAATATGGCTCGCCGCGTGACAGTGAGACGACTCAATTCTCTCTGGGTTCCATTAACATCTCGTACGTTTTCCCCTTCATGACCCTGTGCTGTCAAGAATACGGCGCGATACACTTTTATAACGGTTCCCGTTTGATCTAAGAAGTCTGATTCAATGAATTCAATTTTCACGGGCTCATTTGCAAGCGGAAGTCAAACCGTGTTTCTTGATCTTGCTGTATAGGGTGCTTCGGCTTATTCCCATCATCTTTGCCGCCTGGAATTTATTGCCTTTGCACTTGGTCAGAACTGCCACGAGATGGTTTCTCTCTAAATTCTGTAAACTCGCTGGAGATGCAGATTCACGATCCTTTACGGCATTGACCTGGACTAATTCAGGCAAGTCTTCAGGTTTAATCAACGTTCGTTTGGCAAGGACCACGGCACGTTCAACGGCGTTTTCCAATTCCCTGACGTTGCCGGGCCAATGATGGCTGAAGAGCATATTCATGGCTTCTTTGGTGAACCCTTGAATATTTTTTTCGAGCTGTGTGGTGAAACGCTCCACGAAATTGTTTACGAGCTGAGGTATGTCCTCCTTCCTTTCTCGTAGCGGGGGCACGTGTATGGGGATGACATTCAGGCGCCAGTACAGGTCTTCGCGGAACGTTCCTTTTGCCATTGCATCCGAGAGGTCTCGGTTAGTGGCCGCGATGATGCGAGCGTCGGTGAAAAGCGTCTCCTCACCCCCCACACGCTCGAATTTACGATCCTGTATAACACGCAGCAGAACAACTTGAGTTGGAAGACTTATATCCCCTATCTCATCCAGGAAGATGGTTCCACCAGCAGCCTGTTCGAATCGACCGGGCTTTCGTCGAATAGCGCCTGTGAAAGCCCCTTTCTCATGACCAAACAATTCTGATTGAAGCAGAGTTTCAGCATAGGCCGCGCAGTTGACTACCACGAAAGGGCCCTTGGACCGTTTGCTCTCTTGATGAATGACGCGAGCGATCACTTCCTTGCCTGTTCCAGACTCGCCTTGAATGAGGACATGAGAGTCAGTCGATGAGATGTCTAGTATAAGCTCCGCGATACGTCGCATTGCGGGAGATCTTCCGAGGAGGTCGCCTATGCGCTCTGAACGGTCTAGCGTGAGCGCGAGCTTCTGATTCATCTGTCTTTCATGCCGGAGGCTCAGGTAAAGGCTCCTGATGCGGAGCATGGCATTTACGCGCGCAATGAGTTCATCGGGATCGTACGGCTTGGTGAGGTAGTCGTCTCCGCCTCTATTGAGACCCTGGATTTTGTGATCTAGGGAATCTTGTACGGTAAAGATGATGATCGGAATATATTGAAAATCAGGGTGAGCTTTGACTTTTTCCGCGAAACTCATGCCGTCCATCCCGGGGAGATTCACGTCCAGGACAATTGTGTCAGGAGATTCTTGCGATTTGGTTTCGAGGAATTGCCATGCATCTTCAGCGGAGACAACGAGATCAGCATTGTAACCAGCGGCCTGGAGCAGTTGCTGGGCGTAGGGCCCGTTAAAGGGGTCATCCTCCACGATGAGAATGCGTTGGATGTCTTCAGCCACGGCAGCTTCTCCCTTATACGAAGTGGTATGCAATACCTTGGGCGGCCGCGATTTTGTCTCCTGAAGCGGTGTTTAGAGCTACATTCCACAAACTTATTCGCTTGCGGACATCCACGGGCGTTGCTTCTGCTATCACCATGTCCCCTGCACGCGCAGCCTGAAAGTAGTTGATTTTCACTTCTATGGAAAACGATTTGGACTTTTTCGAGTGGGCCGCTACTGCCAAGGCTTGATCTGCGAGGGCAAACAGAACTGCCCCGTGAGACCTCGCCTCGGCATTGCAGTAGTCCTCGCGAATGACCAGGCTCACCCGTGCATACGACTCACGCACTTCCTCGACCTTTATGCCGAGGAAGCTTGCGAAAGGGTCTTTTCCCACTACTTCTGCGGCGTACCGCAGGGGATCACTCCTATGATCTATTGCGTTCTCTTCTCTAGTCTTCAAATGGTTTCACCTACTCCAGCGCGGCACTAGGGCACCTTATTATCGTCTCATCCCTGCTTCTCCGTCGAAACCTTCTTTCTTTCTCGGACATTCTGCAGCCGAAAAAGCTGATTATGCTCTCGCGCTATTGCCAGGAAGTTTCGCAACAATGTACCACCGTCCGGCCTCGAGGGCAGCCAATATTCAGTGTGGGCTTGCACCCCATACGCAGGAGAAGTAGCATGCCTTATGATTTGGTAGGGGCACAGTCTGTTTTCCGCCAATGCTATAAAGCCATCCGGCAGCCGCTTTATCTCGTCATAGTGGTTTTGAACCAGATTGAGGCTTTTCCCCATACTCCGGAAAATAGGATCGTCTTGGAGCACGTACACGTTGTGCCTCCCACGTTCCGTAGGGTTGTGACCGTAAGGAAAACAATCATCTTCTCCGCCTTTTATAGGTCCAACCTTGCCGCCGAACGCAAGAGCCAGCGCTTGATGCCCGCCGCAGATTCCCAAAATGGGTACCTGAAATTCCTCAATGATCACTTTGAGCGACTGCAAAAAATTTTGAAGTTCAGCCCCCGACTTTCCCCTATACTTGCACCACGGAATGCCGTTGGGACTCAGCGCGATGAAGGCTGGTTTAATGCGAGCAATATTTTCCACTGTGGCGTCCTTGTATGGGACAATAATGCCTTGGCCTTCAGCTCCCGCGCGTATCATTTTATCGCGGACGATGACGGCCTGTTTGGACGTGGGACCAGAAAACAGGTTGACAACTACCCACACGGACGAAAGCCCAAGTGGACCTCTGTTGGTCACTTGACCTGTCTGTTCGGGAGCAGCTTTCTCTTCCTGGGCCAGACCGAGGAAAGGACATAGCCACATAAGTGCGGTAGCTACGATTAGAACAGCTTGTTTAATTAACACCATCACAGGCTGGGAACTCCTCATCATCCAAAAGATCAATAACAAGTATAAAATGACATAAAATACAGAAAAAAGTAAACAAAAAAGTTATACTACTGGACCCAACCCCTAGATATAATATTATTTATTAATAATCTACTGACGCAGCCCATCGATCAGGTGCATCCTGCGTCAAACAACACCTTATTGTCAGGACGCCACTTTGAGGACCTTCTTGGGTCTTATAACGAACGTATCATTGTGTCCTTCGAGCACAGTTATTATGAGATAGTCTTCGAGTGATGTTAAGGCCTTGAAAAACGATCCTGAGCGCCAACACGGTCCCTGAGAGCCCTCCACTTCTCCCCACTTTCTCAACACAACGGATCCATTGAGTAGGCGCCCAATTTCTGACGGAGTCAAAGACAGGGTGGGGATGTGGGCCAGAGCCTGTTTTAGGGTCATCAATTTTTCAGCCAATATTTCGTCTCCCATTACGGCTATTTGGTTAACCCCGACAGCGTGTTGGACGTCGTAGGGACCTGAGTTGGTCCTTCGGAGGGAGTCGAGTCGTCCTCCAACGCCAAGTTCTCTTCCTACGTCGCGAGCAACGGATCTGGCGTAGGCCCCGCGAGAGCAGCTCATACGAAGAGCCAGCAAAGGATTATTCCAGGAGATAATCTCAAGGGAAAATATTTCTACTTCACGCGGTTCGAGGCTTGGAAATACGCCCTTCCTAGCTAGCTTGTAGAGCGGGATCCCGTTCTTCTTTAGGGCCGAAAAATGGGGCGGCGTCTGCCTTACAACACCGAGATACCTTGGCAGCACTTCTTGTATTTCTTCCAGACTGACATTCGAAGCGTCTGCCACAGAGACGACCTGTCCTTCTCCGTCCCAAGTGTCAGTCTCCTCTCCCAGGTGTATGGTCATCACATACGTTTTTCGTGTGTCGTCGAGGAATTCGATGGCCCTGGTAGCGGACCCTATTGCCAAGATAAGCAAGCCGGACGCAGCAGGATCGAGGGTGCCCGAGTGTCCAACTTTCTCTGGCCTGACTAATTTTCTTACTAGTTGCACGACATCGTGGGACGTGCAGCCAACGGGTTTATCTACAAGGAGAATGCCATTCATGGGGCGACGTCCGGCGGTGTTTTATTATCAGCTCATAATTTGTGAGATTATGGGGAAGAAGTCCACGGCATGCGGAAGCAACAACTCCTTGTAAACGCCAAACACGAGTCCAAGTCACACGTCAGAAATGCCGGACCAATATTTGGAATGGATTGCTATGATCTCGGATAGCCGCTTCCTAAAGCCTGGCTGCAGACCGTCCAGCGCGGGCCGCGGGGGAAGGCTTTCGTTATGAGGATCATAGTAAGAGAGTTGGAGCAATATTCGCTTAACCGAGTTCCTCAGTGCGGCCAGATTATAGCCACCCTCGAGGGTCAGGACTAGCCTGCCTCCGCAAAGTTCTTCAGCTAGGCTGAGTAATATCTGCACCATTTGCTCATATCCGCTCTCCGTTAAGTTCATGCCGCCGAGGGGGTCGCTTTCGTGGGCGTCAAAGCCTGCCGATACGAGAATGAGGTCTGGATGGTAAGCCTCGACAACGGGGGCGACAAGCGCGTGGAAGACTGTGACGTACTCTGCGTCTCCTGCGCCGGCAGCCAGGGGGACATTCACCGTGTACCCCTCCCCTGCCCCGATGCCTACCTCCCGTATCGCACCTGAACCTGGGTAATGAGGGTACTGATGGGTGGAAATGAACATCACATTGTCGCTTTCATAAAAGGCATTTTGCGTTCCATTGCCATGGTGGAGATCCCAGTCAACGATGGCTACTCGCTGCATACCGAGTTTATTCAGCGCATACCGGGCCGCCACAGCTATATTGTTGAAGAAGCAGAATCCCATAGCTCTCTTGCGTTCAGCGTGATGCCCAGGTGGGCGTACGAGGGCGAACCCGTTGCGGATGTTGTCTGCAGCAACCGCTTCGACTAAAGAGAGTAGCCCCCCCACCGCTCGGCAGGCCGCATCCCATGAGTAAGCGCAAGCCGTGGTATCTGGGTCGAGGTACGTGTTTCTAACGCCTGCGGTGGCGGCAATATACTCGACATACCGAACATCGTGGTTGGCTGAGATTTCATCCACAGATGCCTGACGGACCGGAATCGTAGTTAAGTTGAGGGTAGAGCCGAATTCTTCTATCATGTCGTAGATTACCTGGAGGCGTTCAGGACTCTCTGGGTGGTACATCCCCATGTCGTGCTTCAGGTATGTCTCATCTTTCACAATTCCGCAGGGCTTCATGTTTTAGGAACCTCATCCCTTGAACTAGCTTCCGACGAAATAGTTGAAGGAGCTATCCGCGTGCGGCCTAGGGAGACGCATTTTCACAAAAAACACTAACACTTGCAGCGGCTTCAGTCAAATTTTTTCCATATCACAAGTGCTTCCTGTGCTCGTTGGGGGCAGCATGCAGACTGTGATTGCAAAAGGAGAGAACTCTATTCATAATAGGTGACGTCAGTCGATAAGTATAAGACTCATTCAATAAAGTGGTAGGGTAGTCACCGCCGTAGCAGGTCGAGGTGTTCAAGGAGGCGAATATGCTGTTGGCGACTGATGTGGGAAATACGAACACGGTCATTGGGCTCTTCGATGGAAACAAAGGAAAAGCTTATTGGCGGATTCGAACCCTCGAAGACGCCACCGCCGACGAATATTGGCTGATGCTTCACAGCATGGCAACCTTGGATGGAGTGCACCCAAGGGAGATAGACGGGGCCATCATAGCATGCGTCGTACCGACGATCACCGGCGTCCTCGAAGAACTTTGCAGGCGATTCCTTCGTATAAAACCGCTTTTTGTGGGACCTGGGATCAAGACGGGAATGCCCATACGATATGACAACCCAAGAGAAGTAGGTGCA
>Ga0172368_10008257_pt1 | contig 10664 bp, 6 predicted proteins | sample Lak11m_FD_114540 | JGI IMG/M metagenome (GOLD analysis project Ga0172368, IMG submission 114540) | Freshwater microbial communities from Kabuno Bay, South-Kivu, Congo - kab_022012_11m | ecosystem: Environmental > Aquatic > Freshwater > Lake | place: Democratic Republic of the Congo: South-Kivu...
CCTAGCGCGCGAAGGCCCGGGCGTCTGGACGCAGAGCGGCTAGGGCGTAGGCTACCTACAGCGGGTCACGAAGCGACGGTGCGCGCCGACCCACCGCGAGCACTTATGCCTGCGCATCGCGCGAGGCAGGCTCCGGCGAAGGACACCTGTGGGCAACAGCCACCGGGCGTCCGTTGGGGCTCGGACGCTGCGGAACTACCGATCGGCGCGGTTTTCGGGGGTCACCACGACTATTCGGCCGTCCGCGGGTAGCCTGAGCTCGAGTGCTCTGGTCGCTCCGTCCGATTCGTGGGCCACGACGTCGAACCCAATTCGGGCTGCGGTCGGAATGCCCAGGGCACAGCGCTCGTGCAACGCACGTCGGGCGGCATGCTCGGCGTGAATGAGGGCATCGAGGTCTCCGCGATGCGGGTACTCCCGGTGAAAGCGCAGAACGCCTCCCTTCGCGGCAATGCGTAGCCAGGTCTTCAGGCCGCTGAGCCCATCTCGACACGTGAGCCGCGCCTCATGCAACTGGCGCGTCGCGCCATCGCGCCACGTCATGTAGACCGGTTCCAGGTCGTACTGCGGCGCGCCGTGATCCGTTGGGTCGCGATCGAAGTACCATAGGCACGGGCCGCGCTCAGCCAGCGGGCGCAGCGCGGCACGTATCCGGTACATGGTGCTGGGGCCCTCATCGCTGAGGTTGCCAGCCGCATCGAGTACATACGCCTCGTAGGGTCTGGACGGACGAGGTCGCATTTGCTGGACCTTCTCACAACTCAGCCCGCGGTCGGCGACGCCGTCACGGCGCAGACGCCACACAAGAGCCGGCTCCCTCTCGGAGGGGCGCCCGGTTTCCGCGCTGCCGAGCCAGGCCGATACAGCGGCGCTCCGGCCCGCAACCAGCACGGTCCCCCCGCGCCCGCCCCCAGAGAACTTAACGCCAAGGTGACCGGCGAGATCGGAACCGGCGACCGAGGACCGGATGTCGTCGAGCTGGCTGAAGCCCAACATGAGGCGGTTGGACAGGACTACGTCGATGGCTCGCACAAGATCGGCGATGCGCTGGACTGCTCCGCTCCGTTGTCTGGACGCATTCCGGGCTTCCCATGCCATGCAGATGCTTAGCGATGCCAGGGCCGCATAGCCAGCTTGCTTCAGCGCCAGCACCTGATCGACCAGGAGGGGCGACAGCCGCTGCGCATAGGCGGCAAGGAAGGGCCGAGCCAGTGCACGCTCGCCCCTGTCACGGACGATGCGGATCGTCTGAGATGTCTGCTTGGGTATGCCCGAGTCGATTGCTGCTATGTCAAGCTCATCCCCGGCGCGTAGGCGGCTCGGCTCATCGCATACCGCCTTCAGATGGAACCCTCGGACGCGTCGCGCATGTTGCCCTGTTGGATCGAGGAACCCCTTGTAGACCAGCAGTCCGTTGGCCTCGGGCTCCATCGAGCAGGCCACTCCGTACCCGGATGGCAGGCCGTGCGAGCGTGCCTCGATGTCCATCGCCAACCGCCATACGCATTCCGCCGGGCCGTTACCACGCCACGGATCGGTCGGCTCAACCTTCCACCGGGCCGGGCAGGTCCATCCCTGCAGCGCGTAGAGCGCGGCGGCATAGGCCGCGGCGAACGCGCCTGACCAGTTGAGCCCGCGTCCCGGAGGCGCCTGGGCGAGCACGACCACTTCCGTCGGAGTGAACCAGCGTGGCTCCTGCGGGACAGGAGCGACTCCCTCAAGCCGTTCCAGGGCAGCGTCGAGCAGTGGCCCGGGGTCAGGGCACTCGTTTGGCGTCCCGTAGGCCAATGGGCTCTGAGCGATATCGGCAAGCTCGCCTCTGACAGGATCGTAGTAGATCACTGCAGAGAAGCTCGGGCGCACGCCGTGGCTCGAAGGATTGCGCCCGATCAGGCACACCCACACGCGGAGGTCCGGTCGGAAGACCACCATCGGTGCGCCGTCGACGCCAGCGTGCTCACCGGACAGGATGCCTACGAGCGGGGCCGAGCAGATCACGCCGCACTCAGGGTCGTTCATTGTCCGGTGCAGTTCCTTGCCAAATGGGTGCTCTGGACGCAGCATCTCGCTGCTAGACGGACCAACCTTGGGCTTCATGGCCAACCCCTCCAGTGCTCGTCAGATGTCAGTCACCGATACGCCCGGCCCAACCGTACACTCGATCCATGACATGCCGAGCTCGGCCAGCGCAGCGCCGACGGGAACCAACTGATCACGAAACGTGTTCACGTAGGCCGTTGCTCCAGTATCCACCGAGAACCATGCCAGGGCCCCTGCGCGCCTCAGGTCCCGAACGACGTGCATCACCCGCAGGGTCGCATCGTTCCAGAGCACCATGCCGGAGGGACCGGTCATTGTCACGGCGTGGAGCGAGAGAGTATCTCGCTCGGCAGCAGCGAACACGGCAGCGATGTCGCCGGCGAGAAGAGCAGCTTCCATCTCGTCGGCGACAGCGTTGGCGCGTTCGACGCGGGCATGGAAGAACGGCGATTCGACGGCCTCCCGGTGGGCGTCCTCCGTGCTCTTAGGCCGCGCCACCGGTACGGCGATGATACGTGCTTCCTGCTCCGCGAGGGAAGGCACGGCAATGCGATAGGCGTAAGACGTGTGGTGATCGGTCCCGGCACGCCAGCGCGCGAAGCCACCAACCGCGGCTCGGGCCGCGGATCCCGAGCCTAGCCTGGCCAGGCGCGACAGTCCCGCCAAGTCGGTGCGCACGCCGTAGGCCGCTGCCGTCGCGGCGGCGATGCTGGCGAACGCACTCGCGGAGGCGCCGAGGCCGACGTTCGAGGCGAATGAGTTGTGCGACCGGACAACGCACGGCGTGCGGTCGGATGCCAGATCTCGTACCGCATCCACCACTGCGTGCACCCGGTCGGCTGCCCGACCAAGGAGTTCTCGTTCGCTGACGATGAAGCGATCGCGGTCGGCGCCGGGCACCAACTCGACACGGGTCGTCGTGTGTAACGGCGCTGTACACACCGAGATGCTGTCGTGGTAAGGGATCCGCAACACCGGGTCGGTCATCCCGTGGTACTTGCAGAGACCCTCGATTGGATGTGCGGTTGCGCACGCCATCATCGCGCTCCTCTCCTGCGGGCCCATCGGAACGACAGGCCCAGTGTGATAGTACACGCGCCCGGACCGGCAGCCCGGTGGTGAACTCGCGCCCTCGGCGTCCGCCGCCACACGCTCAGACGACGCTCCGACGTCGTAGGCTGAATCCCACAACCGGCCTCGAGCCGCCAGTGTATGCTCGCAATGATGGCTGTCTTGGCCAATGATCCCAGGTCTAGGGCCGCACGGCGGGCCGTCAAGGAGGAGCAGTAATGAACACACAACTCGTGACCGAGGCACTTTCGATCCTAGCAGTCGGTGTAGCACTCTACTGCCTTGCTCTCGGCTGGCGCGTCGCGGCCGCCGGCGGGATCCGGTTGGCTTGGCGCCTTCTGAGCCGGTATGCGCCCCAACACGCGGTGGCGGTCGGGATCGCGGCCCTTTCTCTCGTCAGCTGGATGCTCGTCGCACAGGCGCTCGAAAGCGAGGTCCTAGCCATCATCGGCACGGTCGTATCAATCGCGGCCGGCGTAGGGCACGCCCGAGCGGTTCGCGGTCGGCCTGCATACGGCGGCAGCGGCCACCCGGATCCCCGGCCCATACCACTCGTCCAGGTTTGCGCGTGGACCGTATATGCAGCTTTCATCGCGGCGGTGGCTGCACTGGCCGGTCACGTTTGGAACTCGACTCTCCTTGCGTCCGCCACTGAAGCCAGCTCGCTGCAGACTCTGGTAGCTGGCAGTGTTCTGGCGTTTGTGGAGCTGTGTCTCGGGATTGCCGCCGCTCACATCGACCAGTGGGTCATTCCGCACATACTGGGTGAAGCCGACCGGTTCGAAGCCCATAGCCTCCTCGCAGCGGAGTCCAGTTCGCGGGCCGCGCGGCTCATCTCCGCGGAAGCGGGCCTCGCAGAGCAGGATGTTCTTGACGCGCGTCGGGCTGTCGACATCAGTATTCGCCAGGCACCGTTGTCTGACCTCCAGGATCCGACGTTCGTCGCCAACGAGATCCACGCTGCCATCCAGCGCCTGAAGTCGGGAACCGCGCTCGGTCCTGCACGGCGGGCGGAACTGCGCGACGCGGTTCTTGAATCGGCCGTCCAGGTGACCATCGCTGAGGGGAAGCTCGCGTCTCCGGGCGATGAGCCCGAGCTGCGCGGCGTTCTCGCATCGCTGATTCCACAGATCAGCGACGAGGACCTCAGCCAGTCGCGGGGACTCCGCGTCTTCCTCGATCTGCTGGCTGGCTACCCGCTGCGTCCCTGTCGGAACCGGCGGCGCAGCATTGGGCAAGCCCTCTACACGAGGCTACGAGACGAGCGACCGATTCTGTGCAAGCAGCCTGACACGCGCACGACGGTGATGCAGATGGCCGACGACCTCGGGCCGGGTGCCCTTGATCGCGGCGAGCGAGAAGCCGTGGACGAACTGCTGCACTCGTTGTTGGCCAGCGCGATCCCTTACAGCCGCTCGGACGGTGATCTCAGATGAACGCGCGGCGGCGGGTTACTCGGGCCGCGGCTCTGGCCGTGGCAGTGTGCGCAGTGTGCGCGACGGGCTGCGCCTGCACCGGTAGTACCACTCGGGCGGCCCGGATTGACCTGGCCTGCGACGTGTCGCAGAGCACCGGCATCTGGCAGGAGGGGCGCTTCAGCCGAAAGGTCCAGCCGGTTGTTACGGCGGTCTTGAGATCGGCTAGACCTCAGGGCGAACTCAACGTGACCGTGATTTGCAGCAATACCTACAGCATCATGGTCGACCCGGCACGCTGCGCGAGCGCAGATGATCTGTCGTCGCGCATCGCGTCCGGTCGTAGACAGCAGGCTGGGCCCGAGGCGTTGCCGTTTGGCAAGGGTACCGCCCTGGCCGAGGGCCTTCGAAGATGCGTAGCCCCACGCGTGACCGGGCTCCGCACGATCGTTCTCCTGACGGACGGCATGGCCGAGGGCCGCGAGCGCGATCCGTGGCCCGACCTGCATGCCGCGCTCCGGCAGTGCTTGCGCGGTAACGTGCGGATCGCTGTGCTCGGGTTGTCCGACCGGCGGATCTTCGGCCCGACGAGCCCTACGGCCTTCGAGTGGTGGACGCGGGCTCTTGATGAGACCGGCGCGCCTCGCCTGCGGCCCGGTCTCATCCGAGGGCGGGGTTACTGGGCCCGATCGGAATACTACCTACCGAGGGGATTCCTGTAAGAGAGGAGGCATGAACAGGTGCTCACGTATCTGGTCTTGGGCGCCGGTGCGGCGATGGCGGCGGCAGCGTACGGCGGGTACGTCTACAACCTGCTCAATTCGCTGTGGATCGATCTTGAAGCTGCACAAGCCAGCTTGAGCTCAGCAATCCAGGCCAAGACGAACGTCTATCGCGACCTGCTGGCGGTGTTCCACGAGCTGTACCGCCGTAACGACGAGCGTCAAGACGTTCGCAACCAACTGACGGCAATGGCTGAGGGACCGCTGTCCGCCGAGAACGGCGCGGGCGGCCTCCTCGGGCTCGTGACTCACCTTGGCGACCAAGCAGTTGAGCTCCTCACCCGGATGATAGAGCAGCGGTCGCCATCACGGCGCGAGTGGGCTGCCGATCTCCGCCGGTTGGCGACGCACCTCTCGGACGAAATCGTACAGCGAAGGGACGCCGTGATCGAGGCATGGCGCACCTACCGACGCGTCCGTCTTCGGTGGCCGGTATGTCTCTTGGGGTGGCTGCTGGGGTTCCGCAAGCTGCCTCCCGCCGACCGGCCGCGGGGCCCGGGGCCGAACGAAGCAGAACAGCCATTCGGATGGCCCGAGCACGGTACAGGCGGAGGACGCGAACCCGGTCGCGACGGCGACGGCAGAGGAGCCGATCCCCCTGCTGACGCCAGCCGGGACGACGGCGACTGACCGAGGGGCCAGCGTCCCGCGAGGCAGACGCTCGTGGCCGGGGCAGGCCCGGTCCGCACGTGGGCCCCGTCACCGGCAGCGTCGCGACGCGGCACACGTAACGAGCGCCCTCGACGATGACGACGTCCTTCTGCTCCGGGTCCTCCCAGCGGACAGTGACCGAAGGCAGTTGCGCAGGCGCCGATGTGCTCCATGGACCGGTCGCGATCGCGACGATGCCGGCAAATGCGAGTAGCATGGGCAGACCCTCCGCTGGAAGGTTCCGCTGCCACCCGACCCGGTCCTGCGGAGTAGGGGCATGGTCGGCGCTCTGGCGGGGCTGCGCCCCAAAGGGAATCCTGGGAATGGGGAGGAGCCGTGGTGTCTTGCCGCCGGGTCGCCGAGATGGCCGAGTCAGCCTATCACCGGGCCACCGTAGCGGCCCGAAGTCTCGCGCACGCATGCGACGGTTTCGTCGATGCGGTCGTAGATGTCGTCGGTGCCGAACCGCAGGATGTGCCAGCCGCTGGCTGTCAGCGCGTTGTCGCGTCGACGATCAGCGGCGGCTCGCGCGGAGCCGGTATGCCACCGGTCGCCGTCGCACTCGACGTCCAGGTTGCCATCGCGGCACATGACCGCGAAGTCGAGGCAGTGCAGCGCCTTGCGGGCACGCGGCGTGCCGGGCCGCGGGACATCGACCCAGTACTCCCTCTCGGGGTACAAGCCGGCATCGCGTAGGTTGCAGTACAGCAGGTCCTCAGGCGGTGTCCCGCTGAAGAGGTCGTTGATGTCCTGCGCCGAAGCTACGCGCTCGGCCGTGGTTGGGACGAACAAGATGCGGCGGCCGATCCGGCTGCGGATCGGCGTCTCCAAACGAGTCAGTGGGCCGAGCCGCAGGCAGTGGTACATCTGCTGAGCCCGAGGGTGGTCGAATTCGTCGGGCAGCAGGTCGATGCGCCGAACCAGTTCGTACGCTGAGACCGCCGCGCGGTACTCGATGATGCGGCGGCCCGGTCCGAAGGAGTCCGGCTGGTAGAAGAGCAGTTCGCGGAAGCGCCGCAGGTCGCCAAGCTGCGTGACCGGCTTTGCCGGACGCATGTGGTACCAGCCCTGCCGCTCCGCCAACCGTCTGTCGCCCGGCAACGGCCAGAGCGCCACAAGCATATCGCGCACCTCGCGTTGGTTGGACCTTGGCATCTCCCGCACCTTGCGTCGCGTTACGCCCTGCAGACCGTCAACAGCATCTGCCCAGAACGAACGACAGCACCCCGGCTCCGCCCGGCTCGAGTATACCGGGCTACGCGCATCGTGCCGTCTACGCAACCAGAGGCCGTCTCGAAGATAGGCAACTCTCCTGGGCGCCTCCGCGAGGGGATGCTGTGGTCTCCGGAGGTGTCCGAGTGCCCCACGGACCCCAAGGCGACTGGGATCGCGGCTGTTGCTGCGAGAAAGACCGTCCGATCAGGCGTGCATGCCAGCATCAATGGGGCTTGCGCGCCCCGTTCTCTCACGAGGACTGAGCTCTGGCGGGACGGGGCGTGCGGCAGGACCTGCCAAGCGGCGCGGCGAACACACGCTGGTGTTTAGTAACTTGCGACGTCCCATACCGCAACAGGCGCGGCTGAGCTGATGACGGACAGCGCAGCGTGAACAGCGCTATGTTGCCGGGCACTGAGGTTACCGCGCGCGGGCTCCGATGGGAGGTCGTGACTTCCGATCGCCTCGGCGACCAGACGCTGTATCGGCTTCGGTGCCTTGGGGGCGCGTTGCAGGCGCAGGAGCTGGATCTTCTCTCCCCATTCGAGAGTATCAGGCCTGTCGTAACGGAGTTCCAGACTGCTCGCGCCGCTCCCTTGGCGAACTGGCTCGTCTACCATCAGGCGTTCCTGTTGGAGCAGGCGCTCGGGTCGGACGCGTTGCTCGCCATGCAGCCAGGCCGACTGCGGGTGGAGCCGTACCAGTTGGTGCCCGTGCTGCGCGCGTTGAAGATGAGCCGCGTTCGCCTCCTCCTCGCGGACGGTGTTGGACTCGGTAAGACGATCCAAGCAGGGCTAGTCCTCACGGAACTGGTGGCACGGCGCCTGGCTCACCGGATTCTGGTGGTTGCCCCGGCCGGCCCACTCCTCAAGCAGTGGCATGACGAGATGCTGGATAGGTTCGGCGTCCGACTTGAGGTCGCCGACCGGGCGAAGCTGGAGGAGATACGCAGAGGCGACGAGTTGGGGGCAAACCCGTTCGATCGGTTGCCGCTCGCCCTGGCGTCTCCGGACTTCCTGAAGCAGGAGCGTGTCCTGGAGCTTCTGGACCGCGCCAGCTACGACGTGGTCGTTCTGGATGAAGCACACCACTACATGGACCTCGCCGCCGCGGGTGAACGAGATGATACTCTCCGCCGGAGCCTCGCTCAGACGCTAGCTGCCCGATGCGACTCACTCCTCATGCTGACGGCTACACCGCACGACGGTAATGACAGGTCCTTTGCATCCCTCTGTGAGTTGCTGGACCCATCCCTTGTGGACGGAAACGGAGCGCTACGCGGCGAACGGTACCGACCCTTCGTCGTTCGCAGGCTGAAGCGGCATCTTCCCGGCATGTTCCGAGAGCGTCAGGTCCTGCCTTGTCCGGTCGCGGCATCGGAGGCGACGCACCCACACTACGTCGGCCTGCAGAAAGCGCTCCTCGAACTGGTCGTGCCATTGCTGCGCAGGGCATTCCGGGAGCGCCGGTACGCCGATGTGTTGTCGTTCATCTCCCTATTGAAGCGCTCGGTTTCGACCGCCAGGGCCTGCGAGGAGACGCTCAGCGTCGTCCGTGAGCGATACGCTGCTGCGGTCGCGCGGCACGGCGAAGAGCAGGACTCGCGGAGGCAGCGGCTTCGCTCGCTCAGGGAGTACCGTCGTCGGATGGCTACGTTCGGCGCGGCCACGGAAGAGGAAGAGGCGGACCTCTCTGCCCAGGAAGCGGAGGACATTGCAGAGCAGCTGGCGGCCCTGCAGCGCGAGATGCGTTCCGCCGCGGCACGCGCCGGCAGAGCGGAAGACGTTGCCGACGAACTCGAGCGTCTGGTGGGGCTCGCGAGTGCCGCGCAGGCCGAGGATCCAAAGGTCGCGCGGGTAATCGCGGAGATACGGAGCATTCGCCGCGAGGAAGCTCAGGCCAACGTGCTGGTCTACACGGAGTATGTCGACAGTCTGATAGCTTTGGCCGCCGAGATACGACGGGCAGGGCTGGGCCCGGTTCTCACTATCCGTGGCGAACAAAGCGCCGACGAGATGGGTGACGAGGCCCGTGTTGATCGCAAACTAGTGACCGACCGCTTCCAGTCCGAAGACAACCTCATCTTGATTAGCACCGACGCATCGGCGGAGGGCCTCAACCTCCACCAGCGCTGCCACCACCTGATCCACGTAGAGTTGCCGTTCAACCCGAACCGCTTGGAGCAGCGCAACGGCCGCATCGATCGCTACGGCCAGAGCAAAGACCCCGTCGTGCGGTACCTCTACCTGGGCGCCACGTTCGAGGAGCGTATACTCTTCCGGCTCATCGCCAAGTACGAGCGGCAGCGCAAACGGCTCACGTTCATGCCCAACACGCTGGGCGTCGCTCCTGGAACGGACGCGGAGGCGGAGAGGCTGCTCAAGCCCATGCTGGACGAAGACGCGAGGGCGTACGCCGACCAGGGCGCTCTGTTCACGCTGGAGGACGCCGCCACGGTACAGGCGCCGGACGAGCCGACGCGCGAGCTGCTGGCGGAGATCGACAAGAGCCTCGAGGGCTTTGAGCGGGCGGCGAGGACGGCGTCCTGGTTCGTTGAGACAGGTGTGAACGCGGAGGCCGCCCTGTCATCCGAAGCCGAACGGGCGCGAGCCGCCGGAGGCCGAAGCAGCGGGGTGGACCTGACTTCGTTCGTACGCGACGCCGTTCTCCTTGATGGCGGCGATTGGCGGGAGGCCGAGCGCGACGTCTTCGAGGCGGCTCTGCCGGCGTCGTGGCTCTACGGGCTTGAGGACCTGCCGGGATACGACTCGGGCGCCCGGCGGCTGGTTCTCACTACGGACGCCGAGCGCATTCGAGACAGTCGCCAACGCCCGCTCGGCTACCTCGGCCGTGCCCACCCCGTCGTGCGCCGGGCGCTCGATCGTGTGCGTCATCTCTCGCTGGGGACATCGGACGCCACTCAGCAGGATCCCCGTGTCAGCGCAGCGCGGGCGGACTTCTCCGAACCCAAGCTCCTCTGCACATTCCTGGGACGGGTGTCGAGCGGCGTCGGGCGTGAACTGGAGCGCGTCATCGCGGTGCTGATCGGCATGGATGGCGAAGCGCAGACGTTCACGGAGGCTGGCGAATGGAGTCGTCTCGCGGAGCCGTCTCGCGCCGTCCGGACGACAGACCTCTGGCAGCGCCACTTCGCGGAGTGGGGTGGGGTGGCGCAGGAACTGGCGCACCTCGCTGCCTCCGAGTCGTTCGCGCCGATCGCGTCGGCCTTTGCAGCTGCACGTGCGGCCGGTCTGGCAGGCGAGGTAGATGCCTTGCAGGGATGGCTCACGAGCCGGCTCACCGAGCTGAATGCCCGTCTGCCCAAGCCCGATGCCGCTCCCAGCCTATTCGATGAGCCTGGACAGCGTGTATCGCCCCAAGCGTGGCGCGCGCTTTCGGAGCCCGTGGACAGGCTCCGCGGGATGAGCGGTGACGAAGCGGTACCCTTTGCGGTTCGGCAGGAGGCCAGGGCCTCGCTTGCGATGCACGA
>Ga0172368_10008259_pt1 | contig 10663 bp, 8 predicted proteins | sample Lak11m_FD_114540 | JGI IMG/M metagenome (GOLD analysis project Ga0172368, IMG submission 114540) | Freshwater microbial communities from Kabuno Bay, South-Kivu, Congo - kab_022012_11m | ecosystem: Environmental > Aquatic > Freshwater > Lake | place: Democratic Republic of the Congo: South-Kivu...
AAATGATATGCTTAAAAAAATCCTAGTGATTAATTCCGGCAGCGCGACCTTGAAGTTCAAGGTTTTTATATTGCCTGACTTAATCGAGGAAAGCCGTGGAATAGTTGAGTGGATCGGCATTGCTGATTCCTTTATGGATTTTAAATATGGCAAGAAATCCGTCCATTTGGATTTTAAGAGCGGCATAAAAAATCATCATGAAGCGCTTATAGAAGCGATCAAAGCCTTAGGCAATGAATTGAAAGAAATCAAATTCGTCGGCCATCGCGTCGTCCATGGCGGAAATATGTTTTATAAAACGACTCAAGTCAATAATAAAACCATCAGTCAAGTCAAGAAAATCAGTTATTTGGCGCCCCTTCATAATCCGGCAAATATCATGGGTATTGAGGCGGCTATCAGTGCCTTGCCTAATGCCAAGCAATTCATGGTTTTTGATACCGCATATTATCAGACGATTCCCGATTATGCCGCGCTTTATCCCATTGCTCAAAAATTCACTGATGCCGGCATCCGCAAATACGGCTTTCATGGCATTTCTCATAAATACTCAACGCAGACGTCAATAGCGCAGTATAAATTGAAAAAATCAAAAATCATCACTTGCCATCTTGGCAGCGGTTGCAGCATTACAGCCAGCATTGATGGTAGGGCCATTGAAACGTCAATGGGCTTTACTCCCATGTCTGGATTGATGATGTCCACTCGCGTAGGGGATCTGGATGCCTCAGCGATATTATTCATGATTAATGAGTTAAAGATGACTACGGCTGAAATTGACAGGATATTGAATCATGAATCAGGGCTTTTGGCTGTTGCCGGCACAATGGATATGCGGGAAATTCTGTCGGCCGCCGGAGAAAAAGTCGTGGGATTCAAAGCATCAAAAAAATACAGCGCGCAGGAAAAAGCCCAAGCGAAATTGGCGCTGCAAATGTTCATTTACCGCATCGTAAAATATATCGGCGAGTATTATGCGGCCATGAAGGGCTTGGATCTCATAGTTTTTACGGGTGGAGTGGGCGAGAGAAGCCCGGCGATCAGAAAAATGATCTTGGCGGAAATCAGGCATTTGCCGAAATTTAAGAATACCGTGATTCCCGCCAATGAAGAGCTTATGATTGCCAGGGAAGTCGCAGGCAATAATTAATTCATTCAATGTTTGAAAAAATCAAAAAAATATTCTCCAAAGCCAATCAGCAGTCGCAGTCAATCACTTCGGCGGCGATAATCATCGGCGGCCTGTCCATCGCCAGCCGATTCTTAGGCATCTTCCGCGACCGGGTTTTGGCCGGCGAGTTCGGCGCCGGCGATATTCTGGACGCTTATTATGCCGCATTCCGTCTGCCCGACTTGGTTTATAATCTTTTAATCTTGGGGGCGGTTTCCGCCGGCTTGATTCCCGTTTTCACTTCGCTTCTGGCCAAGCATCACGAAAAGGAGGCGTGGAAGTTGATCAATAGTATCTTGAATATCCTGTCCGTCCTACTGCTTATTGTCTGCGCCGCCTTGTTCGTTTGCGCGCCTTGGCTGGTGCCGTTGATCACTCCGGGCTTTCCACCGCATAAGCTGGAGCTGGTTATCGGCTTGTCGCGCATCATGTTCTTGAGCCCGTTCTTTCTCGGCCTCTCGGCAATATTTTCCTCAATTCTGCAGTCTTATCGCAAGTTCCTGATCTATTCCTTGGCGCCGATCTTCTATAATCTGGGCATTATTTTCGGCGCCTTGTATCTGGTGGAGCCTTTCGGAGTCTATGGCTTGGCTTGGGGCGTGGTCATCGGCGCTTTCGTCCACATGTTCGTCCAGTTGTTGCCGATCTTTTCCGTCGGCTTCAAATACCGCTTGGATTTCAATTGGCGCGACAAGAATGTGATGAAAGTCGCCGCCATGATGGTGCCGCGGACGATTTCCTTGGCCAGCTCGCAGATTAATTTCGTCATCATCACGATCATCGCCTCCACTTTGGCCGCCGGTTCTCTGGCTATTTTCAATCTGTCAAATAATCTTCAGAGCTTCCCGCTGGGCGTTTTCGGCGTATCGCTGGCTGTCGCCGCTTTGCCGGTGCTTTCCACTCTGGCGGCGCAAAAAAAGACCAAGGATTTTGTTTATACCCTATCTTCCACCTTTCGGCAGATTTTGTTTTTCATCATACCGATTTCCACGATCCTCTATGTCTTGCGCGCGCAGATCGTCCGCGTCATTTTGGGCTCGGGAAATTTCAATTGGTTCGATACCCGGCTTACCGCCGCCTGCTTGGCGATATTCTGCCTCGGCTTGTTCGCCCAAGGAGCGTATCCTTTGATCATCCGCGGTTTTTACGCCCTGCATAATACTAAGACGCCTTTTTATATCGGCTTAGCGACGATGATAATCAATATCATTGCGCTATTTGTTTTTCGCGCAATATTTTCCTTTGACAATTGGTTTTCTTTCAGTGCCACGGCGATCTTAAGATTATCAGATCTTTGGGGCGCGGTTGACTTCAGGGTTCTGGCTTTGCCGGCCGCCATTACCATTTCGTCAATCTTTGAGCTTTTTGCGCTGATGCTGGCGCTTCGTTTCCGCTTGGGACGGCTGGATGGCAGGAAAATATCTGATTCCACGCTCAGGATCTTGTTTTCCGCGCTGGGCGGCGGCTTGATCGCATATTTCCTCCTGCAATATTTGGATAAGTTCATTCCGACGGAATATGTCTGGGGCATATTTTCTCAAGGTCTTCTGGCCGGACTGGCAGCAATTTCAGGTTATTTCGCTATCGGATATATTTTGCGGGTTGAAGAATTATTCATGTTCTTCGGTTCAATGAAGAAGCGGTTGTTCAAGTCGGCGGTAGTCATGGCCGAAGACAATATCACGGAAGGCGATATCGGTTAATGATAAAACAGCAAATCAGGCCGCCGAGGCCTGTTTTTTTGCGGCTATCGGCGGATTGATTTTATGGCCTGTTTCTGTTATGATTGAGCCAATCATCTTATGGATAATAATAAAATCAGGAATTTCTGCATCATCGCCCATATTGACCACGGCAAGTCCACCTTGGCCGACCGGATGCTTGAGCTGACCGGAACGGTAGCCAAGCGCGACATGAAAGAACAGCTATTGGATCAGATGGATATTGAGCGGGAAAGGGGGATTACGATCAAGTTGGCTCCGGTCAGGATGAGTTATAAAGGGCACGAGCTTAATCTGATTGATACTCCCGGACATGTGGACTTCACTTATGAGGTCTCGCGCAGCCTGCATGCGGCCGAAGGCGCGGTTCTTCTGGTTGACGCTTCCCAAGGCATCCAGGCCCAGACTTTGGCCAATCTGTATCTGGCTTTGGAAGCTAATTTATCCATCATTCCGGTGCTTAATAAGATCGATCTGCCCAATGCCCAGCCAGCAAGGGTGACGGCGGAAATTTGCAACTTGCTCGGCTGTGAGGAAAGCGAGGTGCTTAAAGTGTCGGGCAAGACCGGAGAAGGCGTTGAAAAACTATTGAACACAATTATTGAACGGGTTCCGGCTCCAACCTTGAATCATAATAAGCCGCTGAGAGCCTTGATTTTTGATTCGGTCTATGACGAGTATAGGGGAGTCATCGCTTTGGTCAGGATCTTTGAAGGCCAAGTCAAGCCGGGAGCCAAGATAAAATTCGTCAGCAATGGACAACTCGCTGAAGCTCTGGAGTTGGGACATTTCGCGCCTAAATATGTGAAAGATAATTTGATGGATTCGGGAGAGATCGGCTATATCGTCACCGGGCTTCACGATGTCGGCCAGTGCCGTGTCGGCGATACGATCACATTGCAAAGCGAGACGGTGGAGCCTCTGCCTGGTTATAAGCAGGTCAAGCCGATGGTTTATGCCGGCATATTCTGCAAGGATGGCAGCGATTTCAATAAGCTGCGCGAAGCGGTGGAGAAATTGAAATTGAATGATGCGGCGCTCAGTTATGAGCCGGAGAATTCCTCGGCGCTCGGCTCCGGCTTCCGCTGCGGCTTTTTGGGCTTGCTCCATTTGGAGATTTTCCAGGAGCGTTTGAGGCGAGAATTCGATTTGGAACTGGTCGTGACGATCCCTTCCGTCGCCAATAAGGTCCATTTCAAGAGCGGCGAAATTAAGGATATATTCAATCCGCAGGATTTTCCTGATCCGACATTCATCGATTTCGTGGAGGAGCCGATAATGAAAGTGGATTTGTTCACGCCCAAGGAATATCTGGGCGCGATCATGGGGCTCTCGACCGAAAAGCGCGGCATCTATATCAATACTGAATATTTGGATGAGGATTTGGCGATTCTGCATTATTATGTCCCGCTGACCCAGCTGATCGTTGATTTCTATGACAAATTGAAGTCGGTCTCTTCCGGCTACGCTTCTCTCAATTATGATTTTTACGGCTATTCGCGGACCGATGTCATCAAGATGGACATCTTGGTAGCCGAAGAGAAAGTGGAAGCTCTGTCGCTCATCACTTATCGCGACAGCGCCAATTCCATCGGCCGGAAGATCGTCACGACGCTCAAGGACGCCTTGCCCAAGCAGCAATTCGTGGTCAAGATCCAGGCGTCGATCGGCGGAAAGATAATCGCCTCCGACAGATTGTCGGCCTTGCGCAAGGATGTGACGGCCAAGCTCTATGGCGGCGATTGGACGCGGCGCGCCAAGCTGCTGGAAAAGCAGAAGAAAGGCAAGAAGAAGATGATGAATATCGGCAAGGTTGACATACCGAGCGATGTCTTCTTGAAGGTTTTAAAAAGGTAATAAAAAAAACCGTCAGCCCGGGGCTGGCGGTTTAAGAGCTACTTAATGAAGGCGGGCGCGATGGAAAAAAACATCATAGAGAAGACCATCAGTATGGTCAGTCCGATCCAGATCAGCTTCATCATTCTTTTTTTTCTGAATTTGAATTTCATATAAGTCAATCATATCGTAATTATCCAATCAGGTCAATATGCTTAAACAGTGGCAAGTAAGCCCTAAAATTGAATCGGCAGAATTTGAGAAATTTCCGGAAATCAACGCCGTAATCCTTCAGTTGTTGTTTAATCGTGGCCTGAAGTCTCAGGAAGAGATCGATCAATTCTTGCATCCTGATTTTGAGTCCCACTTGTATGATCCGTATATTTTTACGGATATGGCCAAGGCGGTCAGCCGGCTGTTTGAAGCGATCAGCCGGGGAGAAAAGGTCATGGTCTACGGCGACTATGACGCTGACGGCGTTTGTTCTACCGTTGTGATGCATGAGACTCTCAAGGGTTTGGGACTGCAAACTGACATCTATATTCCGTTCCGTGAAACCGAGGGCTACGGCTTGAACAAAAAAGTTGTCCAACAGATCATTCGGGAAAAATTTAACTTGGTGATTACGGTCGATTGTGGCGTGGCGAATGTGGATGAAATCGGCGAGTTGCAAGAAGCGGGAATAGATGTGATTGTCTTGGACCATCATGAAGAGCCTCTCAAGATGCCGGCGGCTTATGCTATAATCAACCCGAATGTCAAATCCTGCGGTTATCCCGAGTCGCGGCTGTGCGGAGCCGGAGTGGCGTTCAAATTCGTCCAGGCGATAATCAAGTGGCAGGAAAAGCATGACAGCCCGATGAAGCTTCCTTTGGGCTTTGAGAAATGGCTGCTTGATCTGGTGGCCTTGGCGACTGTCGGCGATATCGTGCCTTTAGTAAAAGAGAATCGTATTTTGGTTAAGTACGGCTTAGTCGTGATGAGTAAGACCAAGAATATCGGTTTGAAATCATTGATTGAATCGGTCAATAATCGCTTTGGTGATTTGGATAGCGAATATATCGGCTGGCGTTTGGTGCCGAGAATCAATGCCGCCGGCCGGATAGATCATGCTTCCGCCGCCTTTTATCTTTTGACGGCTAAGACGGAAGAAGAGGCGCAAAAATGGGTCAACCAATTGGATGAGAACAATAGATATCGTCAGCAGATAACAGAAAGCATAATCAAACAGGCGGATGAGCAATTGTCCGAGCAATTGGAAACGGAGCGGGCGATCGTCGTGGTCGGCGAGGGCTGGCCGGCCGGGGTAGTCGGTCTGGTAGCCGGCAGGCTGGCTGACAAGCATTATCGGCCGGCTTTGGTGTTTACCAGAGTGGCAGATGAAATTACCGGCGAGATAAAGCTGGTTGCATCCGGCAGAAGCATTCCTGAATTCGATATAACACAGGCTCTTAAGGAATGCTCGGAATTCCTGTTGCGCTTCGGCGGCCATCCGCAGGCGTGCGGGCTGACGATTGTCGGCGAAGATAAATTTGAAAAGTTCAAGCGGCGGTTTTTGGCTTTGGTCAACGAGAAATTAGCCGGCGTTGAGCTGGTACCTGTCTTGGATATTGAGGCGGAAATAAGATTGAATGATTTGAATTGGCGATTGATCGATGATTTGAAAAAGATGGAGCCGTTCGGCGAGGCCAACCCGAAGCCGCTGTTTCTGGCGAAAAGCCTCAATATTGAAACGGTCCAGACTGTCGGAGTTGATGGAAAGCATCTGAAAGTTTTGGTGTCGCAAGCGGGCGATCTGAATAATCTGTATAAGCTGATCGGTTTTTCTTTCGGCGATTGGTGCGCCAAGCTGTCCGCAGGGGATAAGATTGATATTGTTTTTGAGCTTGGCGTCAATGAATGGAATGGCAATCGCGAATTGCAGCTTAAGATAGTCGATTTGAAAATGAGCGAATAAAAAACGGACTGAGCGTCCGTTATAATGTTCGAATATCGCAGCCTATAATCCATAAATGTCGTCGAAGTCTGATTTCTTCTTCTCAATCGGATCGCGGAAGTTGTCTTGGTCCAGTATGATGACCTGATGGACAACGGTTATGCAGCTGCCGCTTTTTGAGCCGGCGCAGGCTTTCTTCAATTCAGAGATAGTGCCGCTGAATTCCGCCGTTTTCGTCGTGGACAGAGTGCCGGCGCTGTCATAGGTGTAATACAGAATAAGAGCCTTCATGCTGTTCTCCTTCGTAATTTAGAATCCGAGAAACATTTGGGCTAATGCTGACTCGGAAATTTCCTTGTACATCTTGGCGCAAATTTTGCACAGTTCTTCGGGTTTGTAATTTCGAATCCTTTCAATAGCTCGTCATCGATGACATAAGCAATCAGCTGTCCAGCCGCAGGAAAATATATGGATTTTCTTTCCCTTCATGCCGACTCGCGACAGGATGAATCGATTCTTGTCTACTCTCATTATTCTATTCTCCTTTCTTGCCGGGTTATCAGTGTGCTATAATTGAATTGCATTATAATCTAAAATATCAAATATGTCAAAAGCGATTTTGCACACCGACGGCGGAGCCAGAGGCAATCCGGGTCCGGCGGGAATCGGCGCAGTGCTGAAAATCGACGATAAGGAGAAGGTATTTAAGCGCTATATCGGCGAGACGACCAATAATAAAGCCGAGTATCAGGCGCTCTTATTGGGTTTGCGGGAAGCCAAGGAGCACGGCGCAAGCGAAGTGGAGTGTTATCTTGATTCGGAGTTGGTCGTCAAACAGATGAGGCGCGAATATAAAGTCAAGGATAAGGACCTGGCCGCGTTATTTGTCAAAGTCTGGAATCTGTTGCCTGAATTCAAGAAGGTATCGTTCCATCATATCCGCCGGGAGCAGAATAAGCTGGCTGACCGGTTGGCCAATGAAGCGATGGATGAGCACTTGAAATAATTGCGCTTTTGTGATATAATCAAAAACAATCAATTAATAATGCGGAGTCGTCTAATGGTAGGACGCATCCCTCTGGAGGATGTTATCTTGGTTCGAGTCCAGGCTCCGCAGCCAGTTCAAGTATTTTTATAATGCTATTTCTCATCATTATAATCGCCGTAATGGCGACAATTCTAGGCGGACTATTCGCCCTTAAGTTCAAGGACAAGTTGCACTTGGTCCTGGGCTTTTCTGCGGGCGCATTGATCGGCGTGGCGTTTTTCGATCTTCTGCCGGAGTCGATCGAATTGGCCGGTTCTCAATTTGATGTCAATATTGTCGCATCAGTTATTGCGTCAGGATTCATTATATACCTGATTTTTGATCGCGTTCTCAATATCCACTGCCATGAAGATAATTGCCATAACGCCAATCATCGCGGAAGTCTGGGCGCCGGCTCTCTGGCGCTTCACAGCTTTCTGGACGGCTTGGCGATCGGCGTCGCTTTTCAAGCTTCAAATGCCATGGGCTATATCATCACAGTCGCAATTTTGATGCATAAGTTTTCTGACGGCATAAACACTGTCGGGCTCATATTGAAAAACGAAGGCACTCAAAAAAGCGCTTGGCAGTGGCTGATAATAGTCGCTCTTGCCCCGGCGTTGGGAATCGCCGCCACATTATTATTCATCTTGCCCGCAGCCTGGCTGGGATTGATTTTGGCCGGCTTCTGCGGCTTTTTCCTGTATATCGGCGCCAGCGATCTGTTGCCGGAAAGCCACCATGATCATCCGACGCTGTGGACGACTTTGGCCACTTTGGCGGGTATTGCCATTGTTTATTTGGCTGTAATATTAACTGATTTATAAATTTATTTGACAAATAATGTCGTTCTTGCTATAATACATCAATCATATTAATCAGATAAAGTCCGCCCTCGCGGACTTTTTGTAACCCGAGCTATGGCCGAAGAAGTAATCTTAAGATTTGATGAAGTGACATTTGAATACGCTCATAACAAGCCCATTTTGGATGAGGCCAGCTTTAGCGTGCGCCGAGGCTCTAAAATTACCTTAATGGGCCAGAACGGCGCCGGCAAAAGCACGATTTTCGGCTTGATAAATGGCGCGCTTAAGCCCAAGGAAGGGAAGCTGTCCATTGCCAAGGATGCATCAATCGGCCAAGCGCATCAGACTCTTGATCGATCTGATTTTAATCTGTCTTTGCAGGATTATTTCGCCAAGGCGTTTGAAGAAGTTCCGAAGAATATCAATAGCCGGATCAGCAAGGTTATGGATGCTGTTAATCTGACCGTCCCGTTGGATCGCAAGGTCAGCGAGATGTCCGGCGGACAGCAGGCCAGATTGCTTTTGGCCTACGCCTTGATCCAAGATCCCGATATCCTGCTTCTGGACGAGCCGACGAATAATTTGGATCAAGCCGGCATCGATCATTTGATTTCATTTTTAATGCTTTATGAAAAAACCGTCATCGTGATTTCGCATGACGCGGATTTTTTAAATTGCTTCACCGAAGGTGTCATTTATTTAAATGTCCATATGCATAAAATTGAAAGCTACAACGGCGATTACTTTACAGTAGTGGCAGAGATTGCCAAACGGATTGAGCGCGAACGGATGGAAAACGCCCGCGCCGAAAAGGTGATCAAGGATAGGAAAGAAAAAGTGAATTTCTTCGCCAACAAGGGCGGCAAGATGCGGAAGCTGGCCAAGAAGATGCGCGAAGAAACCGAAGAAATGGAGGAAAGCAAAGTTGAAGTCCGGCGCGAAGACAAGACGATACGCGATTTCAAGATTGAAGAGCAGAATGTCATCGGCGATGTCGTGACTATCGGTTCCGTCGCTTCTTTTTACGGCCATCTGCCTCTGTTGAAGGAAGTCAATCTCACAGTCAGGAAAAAAACGCATGTTCTGGTGACCGGGCCCAATGGCGCCGGCAAGAGCACCTTCTTGAGATCGCTGGTTTCCGGCACAGCCGAAGATGCCAAGATTTCCGAAGGAGTTATCGTCGGCTATTATTCGCAGGATTTTTCCCAGCTTGATTTTAATCAGACGGTCTTTGATTCGCTCAAGAGCGCCATTACCGAAACTGATTTGATCAATTCGGAAATGATGCGATCGATCGCCGCCAGTTTCTTGATCACCGGCCATCTGATGGAAAATAAAGTAGGGGATCTGTCGGAAGGGCAGAAGGGACTGTTGTCTTTTGCGCGCTTGGTCTTGATGAAACCGGGACTTCTGATATTGGATGAACCGACCAACCATATTAATTTCCGCCATATTCCCGTTATCGCCAAAGCGATCAATGATTACCAGGGCGTGATGATCATGGTTAGCCACATGCCGGATTTCGTCAAGGAAATCAGGATTGATGAAGTGATAGATTTAAGCAAAGTTTAATATCAATAAAAAAATCTCCCGATTAAATCGGGAGATTTTTAATTGTCCTAACCAATCTGTAAGCCGAATTCTGTATCCGCCGGGGCGGACGATAGCCATCTGTCTGCTCTGGCCATTGCTGGCCGAGTCAAGCCCCCGAAACGGGGTTGCACCAGGTAGAGTTTACCACACGCTTCCCATCGCTGGGAGCGGAGCGGCGTAGCATTAATTTGCGAAGATATCTCAGTCACAAATTACGACCTCGCCGCACTTTTCACCTTTCATCCGCCTTGGACGGACTAGTATTGTCTCTGTGGAACTGGTCCTCTGCCGATATTGCTATCGGTTGGATGGCCGTTAGCCATTACCGCGACATGCGCCTAGGGCGCAAGGGTGTTCGGACTTTCCTCCTCCCGATTAGATCGGGAAGTAGCTATCCGATTGATTAGGACATCTTTATATTAGCATATATTTTAAGAAATGTCAAGTATAAAAGGTAATGTGCACATACATATGGCGGTTTTTCCAAAAATATGGCAAAATCAGCTACTATGTGCACAACACTGCCTAAGGATGCGCTCGAAGAAAGGTTGAGATGGGTGCTTCCGATCGTTA
>Ga0172368_10008260_pt1 | contig 10662 bp, 10 predicted proteins | sample Lak11m_FD_114540 | JGI IMG/M metagenome (GOLD analysis project Ga0172368, IMG submission 114540) | Freshwater microbial communities from Kabuno Bay, South-Kivu, Congo - kab_022012_11m | ecosystem: Environmental > Aquatic > Freshwater > Lake | place: Democratic Republic of the Congo: South-Kivu...
ATGGACTTTCACGGAAAAACTTCTACTACCACATTAAAGAATGTGAATTTCGGTACAACAAGAAACATGATATGATGAAAGTATTAGCAGTTAAAGTATATGAGATGGTACTCTAGTGCCTAACAGAATATTGGAGTTACAGGCAACTCCAAATCGTTATCTTGTTTATCTGTATAATTATGATGGCGTTGGCAACATTATTCAGGAAACCTCATTAGTGTTGAGGCGTGATGATAAGAAAAATACGTGGGGCAGCTATGTGATGTTTGACCAAAAAACATTTGACGAAGCCATCCTCGAAGTCATAAAAAGGATGGACAAAAAATAAAACCTTCAATAATAAATAATACGTAAAAATTCCCTTACAAAAACTGTGAGGGAATTTTACTTTGTAAAAATATTTCTCCAGAGCAAAGTTTTTTTAGGAAAATTAATCTATTTTACTCTCAGGTAATACAAGATCCCATAATTTTTCTGCAACATTATTTGGTTCGCCGAAAAAGGGATAGTGATGCAAATCTATAAAAGGAAGACTGTTGCATTCAATCACTCCTGATTTTTTTTGTTCAGTCCACGGTCGTGTGATATCTTCCATAATAAAATCTACTCCGACCAATGGATCATCCAAAAATGATCCAATGTGTTCTAACATTTTTATATTTTCAGGATGGATGAGATTCGTCATTTCAGTTGTGGTACCACCACAGCCGCGACTTGTTTTCTGAGAAAATGTTATGACGCGTCCTTGTTCAGGAATACTTTCCATAGTCATTCCTTGGCGAGCAAGTTCTATCTCAGCTTCTTTGCCCAGCGTTATTTCATGAAAGAGGGGGCCTTTTCTTTGTGGTCTTTTATTTTCTTCCTCCCGAAGTTCATGAAGCGTATGTATACTGTCACCGGTAACTGACGGTTGATCTCGTCTCACGACACCAACAAGTTTTCCTTCGATAAGTGTTCCTCGAAATAATGCACCAAAAAGTTCTTCTTCTATAACAACTAAAGGAGAAAGTTTTCTTGCTTTTTTAAATCCGATAACAAGATCTTCCGGAGTATTAATATGTATCGTTGTATGTCTACTTCGTGAACCAAGATTTGGTTTTGTGATGACAGGTTTTTGAATTTGATGAAAAATATTCAATGCCTGTCGTGTATTCCAAGCCACGCCACCATCTGCAACAGGAATGCCTTCTTTTTTAAATTTTACTCGCATGATGCCTTTATTATCCATCCAATCGATTGATTCAGACTCTCTGTTTTGTGGGCGAGGTAAACCATCAAAAGTCACCACCGTGCCTTTGTATTCTGCTATAAAAAAATCGTTGATAGGACCCATACGAAATTCCGACATTTTTATTCCGCGCCTTTTAGCTTCTTCCCAGAAACATTTTGCACAGTAATTATTTTTATCATCTGGTTCTTTTGCAAAATATGCAATTTTAAGAAAAACAGTTAATTTTAAAAAAGGTTCCGAGAGCGCTCCAGAAATAAAGTCTGTAGGACCCTGAAAAAGCATTCCCATAAAATTCACGAATGGTTTAGCAAACCATCCTAGAACGACCGTGGTGTATGCCAAGGCGTGTATTTGTTGAGCTGGTTCGCAATCTTTGCAATGTTTCATGGGTTGATTATATAGGAACATAATGTTTTTTGTAAGTGGTCTTTGTGTACATAGCTATGATAGTACACAACAGAAACTCGAGAGTTTATTTTTCAGATCATAATATTTACACAATACAAGTACGAGAGTATACTCGAGTTGTTAAAGGTTGCTTATTGCTAAATTTTTACATTTATAATATTATTTCGTTTTGTATGACAGCATAATTGCTGTCATGTATTTTTTTATTAGCTTGCCAAACACTTAGTATGGATGGAAATCTTATATATTTTATTTTTAGTGCTCTTTTTATTATTGGCTATGTTTTTATAGCAATTGAACATAAAAGTCATATCAACAAAAGTGGCGTCGCGATTGTGTTAGGAGGTGTCCTCTGGCTTGCTATTGCTCTTATTGGATATGATAAAACTGAAATATCACATGCACTCATAGAAAATGGAAGTGAAATTTTTGGCATTGTGGTCTTTTTATTGTCTGCGATGACTATTGTTGAACTTTTGGTTCATTATCAATTGTTTGATTGGGTGAGAGAGCAAATTGTAAAAAGAAAAATCTCTCAGAGTAAATTATTTTGGATGCTTGGTATTATCACGTTCGTGATGTCTGCTTTCTTGGATAACTTGACGACGACACTTATCATGATTCAGATTGGAAGACAGATTTATAAAGACAAAGATAATTTCTTAATTTTTGTCGCAAACACCGTGATCGCAGCAAATGCAGGAGGTGTTGCAAGTCCAATAGGAGACGTTACAACGATTATGCTTTGGCTTGCAAATAAATTTAATGCACTTCAAGTTATTTCAATAGGAATCATTCCTGCTATCGTCGCATGGATAATTCCGCAATATCTTTTAGGTAGAAAGATTAAGCACCATGAAGAGGCAGAACAGGCTCATACTCAATTTGATCTAGTTGATGAGAAAAAAGTAAAACCCTATTGGTCAGTAATTGTTATCGGATTATTCTCTTTTCTCTTGCCAGTCGTTTTTAATTTGATCGGGTTGCCACCATTTTTAGGACTTTTGTTAGGTGTTGGAGTTCTTTGGGTATTTATAGATATTAAATCAAGAAATGGTCACATTGATCATACTGCTGGAAAAATTATTCATATTATTCAAAAAACGGATATTACAACATTGAAATTCTTTATTGGTATTTTACTTGCCGTGGGTGCATTGTCGCATATTGGTTTACTAAAAGATTTGAATAATTTTATTTTTGGTACAGATATAAATATCACACGACTTGTTATAGGTAATACTGTTCTTGGTTTCATTTCTTCTATTCTCGATAATGTTCCTTTGGTTGCTGCTGCTATTAAAATGTTTGCTGTAGGGGTGCCAACATCAATTTGGGTATTACTCGCTCTCACTGCAGGAACTGGTGGATCTATGTTGGTTATAGGATCGGCAGCTGGAGTTGCTGCTATGGGGCAGGTGAAAGAACTCAATTTCGGATATTATCTTAAAAAAGCGACTCTCCCAGCACTTCTCGGATTTCTCTGTGCTATTTTGGCTTGGGTTGGTTTGTATCTCTTGGGCTTATTCTAGCTGAGCATTATAGTTCTTATAGAAAAGGGGAGTTAAAAAATAACTCCAAAATTTGATATACTGATATCAATGAAACGTTTATTCAAAATTATAATTGTCACCGGACTAGTTTTCATTTTTTTGGTGGTTTTGTTGAATTTGGGGTCTCGATATAATAATGTTCAAGAAAATTCTGAAGTACCAATAATTCTTGATCCCGCTGTTCCCACAATGCTCTCCATTGAAAGTATTGGAGTTTCTGCACCCGTTGAATCAGTTGGGGTTTTAGGTAATGCTATGGCAGTGCCGATGATTGCTGATAATGTAGGTTGGTATGATTTAGGTACTAGGCCAGGTGATACAGGGAGCGCTGTACTTGCAGGACATGTAAATTGGATGGGAGGTCAAGACGCAGTGTTTACGAATTTGAAAGCAATACAAATTGACGATATTGTCAGCGTGACTGATAACTATGGTGTTACTCATGATTTTATCGTTCGTGATATTAAACGATATCCTGTAGATGCTGATACCTCGGAAGTTTTTTCATCGAACGATGGATTGGCACGATTAAATCTTATTACGTGTGATGGGTTATGGAGCGTCGCAAAGGGGACTCATGATTCGAGATTAGTGATATTTACCGAGAAAATTTGATTTTCATAATGTATAAAATAAAAATCACCTCGAGAGGTGATTTTTATTTTATACGATGAGATTATGCTTATTCAGGTTGAACTCCAGTTCTTGGAAATGTAGGAGCGACAGGTGGTGTAGCAGGAGGAGTTGCGAGTGTATCTACTGTAGGTTCCGTAGTTTCTGTTTCAAGAGTAGTTTGTGTAGTTGTGTTTGTTGATTCATCAGGTGCAACGACTTTATTCTTTGGTTTTGCAACTAATATGATGATAACAATGATAGCGATGATTCCTAATACAATCCAAGTAGTTTTAGCGTTCATATAATTATGAAATACATTAAAAAAGTTAATAATGTACAGTATACACCTTTTTTTAAAAATATTCTCTTTTGTAACAAGTAAACAAATATGTTGTTATATATAGAAAAAAACCCTGAAAATTGTTATTTCAGGGTTTTTTCTGTTTTTCATTTGGACGTTTTAGCCGTTTTTTAGGCTGTTGTGAGTTCTGATGGTTTGAATTCAAATTCCCCAATTTCACTCAGGCTGGCGGCAATAATGCTGTTTAAAATTTCAGCACGTTTTTCTGTAGGAATTGCGCTGTTTACCGAGTAAACAACATCGCCTACATTATTCCACGTTCCGGAATTTTCATATTGCGCCTCCGTTTCGTTGTAATTTGCTGCAACTTCATTGGTGAATTTTTGTGAAGCTTCTGTGTTTCCGAAAAAGCTCGTAAAACCCAGAATTTCCGGTGTTTCAAATGTTATCAGGATAGGTTGGCTTCCGTATTTTGCCAGCAGCAGTGTTTCTACTGCAAGCATTTCGTAATCATTCAGAGAAGTTTTTCCTTTTACCGTTAACATCAGAACGCCATTGTTCATCTCTTTTGTTATCACGTTATGCACGTAATTTAAAACAGTGTGAGATGATAAAGCTTCCAGGTGTTCGTTTATTGTAAAAGTTAAAAAGTTCCAGAATACGCTTACTAAGGAAGCTCCTGTGTAACCTTGGGCAACAAATAAGTCATACGTTGCTTTGAAGTTAATCCTGCTTTTTCCGGCTATCAGTCGCACAATCAGGCTTACAGTAGGATTGCTGATGTATGGTGTGCAAAACTGCATAAAACTTTCCAGCGAGTTTACCCTGGTTAATGTTTTTGGCGCAGTTGCTTTGGTAAGTGCACCAGCTGTTGTTGCTGTTGAAGGAGGGTTTTCATCATAGGTTACATAAAAGGAAAAAAAGTTTTTCCAGTTGGTTACCAGCAATGCTATTACAGCTGCCATGATTGCAAAGAAATTGTTGCTCTTTGCATTGAACACATACGTGTTCGGAGTGGAGATTTGATTTGTTTTCATTGTTTTTTGTTTAAGGATTTAAATTATTATTTATTGTTGTCTTTTTTATTGTCCAAATGAAAGACGCGAAAAATACTATCGTAGATAATACTACTCTTCGCGTCTATCACTTGGATTCCTTAAACGTTTGTAAAAGAACAATGTGCAAAATACTAACAAATGTAAAAATATTGTCAAGTATGATATTTGTGGAAAATCTTTAGTAACGAAATACGTATTGGGATATTTTAGAAATATAGTATATAATGCAACATATGGGAAAAAGATTAAATTCAGTGGGAAAAATGAAAACTTCTCACTCACGCAAAACAAAAAAACGATTAGGAGTCAAGAAAGCCATGTTAGCTGCAAAAACAGCTAAAAAAGGTAAGAAGAAATAGTTTTTTATTATAAACAAATATCATAAAGAAAAAAGAAGGGAATAAGATCCTTTCTTTTTTCTTGCCTATAAATAAAAAAACCGCTCAATGTGCAGCGGTAATTCTTTTTTTGGTGCCTTATTACTTTGTCGTTAAACTTTCGACAATGATATTACTGTCTGGCAATAAGTGCGAGTTGGAATATAATCTATCTTCTTCGTTTCTATTTTTTTAACTGGGAGTTTCTCTCTTTTTTCTAATTCGGCAGAAATATCCTTTATTCGTTCATGATATCTTCTGTCCAGATAGCGGGCGATTGAATCGCGACTATGAAGGACTCGGGAGAGTCTTGAAAGAGTTTCTGTGTTTGTGCTTACATACCTTTTTTGGCGTAGGTCGCGTTCAACAGTGGTATTAGCTGTTCTAAAGATGTTAAAGATTTTTTTAAAGTTCATTGCGTTGTTTTTTGGTTTTGCAGCATTCTACACAAATAATGTTTATAGGTCAATAGTTTGTGGAAAGTGGTTTGTTTTTTATATAAAAGAAAAAGCCTTGAAATGTTGTTCATTCAAGACTTTTCTTTTTTTTATGAAGAGGACGATTTAATAATCTTCGTCTCTTCTTTCTGTTTTGTTTTGGAATGGGAAGAATAACAAATTCACCCACTGGAGATAAAACGCAACGGCAGTGTCTACCGCGTTGTCTGCTGTTTTAGGTATTATGTGGGTGCGGTAGATATTTTCCACCGCAAGTGATCCTATACCAATTCCTAAAAAAGTTTCTGCTAGGGTTGATATTTCTCTCGGATTCCATTTAAAAATAAATAACATGAAACATACAGAAATTACAGAGCATAGTATTCCGATTATGGTGTGTCTTCTGTAGTGTTGTATCGTGAGAGGGAACAGTACTGAAAATATTCCTCCAAATATTGTGTATGTACTTGTCATGATAAACAAGTGTTGAATAAGATTGGGCTGGAATTTTTCAACAAGAGGTCCCCATACCATAGCAATGGAAGTTATTATGAGATGAAATGCGAACAGCGATACAATTGCGCTATTGCTTCTCATAGCAATCAGTATTCCCGCGACAGGCATAATAAATCCTAAACCGAGGAATAATATTGGCCCAACAAAAATCTCATTTTTTTTCAAAAAGCCAGGCAGTGCCGGCAATCGCAATGAAGCCATAAAGATTCACAATAATTGCAAGAGTGTTAAACAATCTTGCAGACATACGATCAATGCCTTTGCGTTTGAATAAATCGTTCGTTATTACCATGGTTAAGTTTTTAAAATTTTCTATGATAGTACATATAAAATGTCATTTTGTCAATTCTCACGATACGATCCTTGGGGTCGTGTTTGCTTGTTTATATGGATAGACCTCGAGGAAATCGTTTTCTTTTTAAGCTAAACTTTATTATACTTCCTCTATGTTATCTCATGTATTTCGTAGATTTAAATTATTATCATTAGAAAAAAAGCATATGCTTTTTCTTTTTTGGGTGTATGAATTTGCCAACACGACATCGGGTCTTTTTGTAAATGTATTTGTATTTTTACAGACAGGATCAATTGCGTTTCTGGCACTATTTGTGTTAGTTCAATTTGCGGGAGTAATGATTGGGTTCATTGGTATTGGATATGCTATTGCACAATTACAATATTCGATGAAGTGGAATTATCTTCGATCATTTTCTATATATTTTCTTGCATTCGTTTGGCTTGCGTTCACACCTCACACAACGATATTTCTTTTAGTATTTTCTTTTTTGAACGGTCTTGGTCTTGGAATTTTTTGGTTAGGGAATCACAGTTATGAAATAGTGTATACAAAAAATGGCGACGGTGATCGTGATTTTTATTCTTCGATGGTACAAAGTGGAACACAAGCGATTACTATCGTTGCTCCACTCGTGGGAACCATTCTTCTTTTTCTTGCAGAACAGGTACTTCATACAGAAACATTCACGTTACTTTTTTATGTATTACCGCTTATCTATCTTATATCGTTGCCATTTCTTTTTAAATTACCTCACTTTATACCAGGAATTATATCAAAAGCCGAGGTCCGTTCATTTTTTAATAATAAAAAAGAGCGTATTGTGTATTGGTATTATTTTTTAACAGGTACTCAAGAATTAAAGACAGTTGCTATTGTTTTCTTTTCTATTGTTGCTTTAAAAACAGCAATTAATATTGGAACATGGGAAACGGTTGTGGGCGTCATTTCATTATTTCTCATTGTTCTGTTTGCCGCGATTCGTCGCGAGGAAAATCGTATCAGTATCATGTTGTATGCAATTCTTGGATTTTCTATCGCTTTTTCTTTTGTAGCTTTTTCAGATGTGTCTCCTTTTTATTATGTTGCATATTCTCTTATCATGGTTATTTTCCGTCCCATGTATCGCATTTCGCAACATACGATTGATTTGTATTCTATGGATTTACTCGGCAAGGGGAGGAGTTCATTTTATGTTGGATTATTATATCGTGAAGTCATGCTGTATAGTGCGCGATTTTTAACGCTTGGTCTTGTTATTCTTTTAGCCTTATTCATTAAAGATACGATGCTTGTTGCACAGATAACGCTTGTGATATATGTAATTTCTCTTATCATTAATTGGTTTGTAGCAAAAAAACTTCTTAATCAGACTTCTCTCGTAAAATAATAAGAGCACTATCGAGGTTCGACCTCGATAGTGGCAAGTTTTGTGAGTTGCTTTGATTATCTTTTGTAAGTTCAAATGGTATAAGTGTGGTATAATTTGCTCATGGAGCAATTTTTAGACGGCAATATTTTCGTCGGCATTTTTTTGCCGATTCTCATCGGACTGGTAATGTATATTATGGGTTTGTCTTTGACTGTTGTTGATTTTAAAAGATTGCTTGATTCTCCTAAGGCCATTGGTATCGGAATTCTTGCACAAATTATCGGAGCACCTCTTATCGCATTCGGTCTTGCCTATGTTTTCAATCTTGATCCGATCTTGAGTGTGAGTCTAATTTTGCTTGCATCGGTTCCCGGTGGTCCCATGTCAAATTTTTTAAGTTTCCTTGCTGATGGCGATGTTGCTTTGGCGGTAAGTTTAACTGCGATCAACAGCGTTGTTACCATTTTTACGATTCCGATTATCGTTAATTTAGCAGCAAACTATTTTACCGGAACAACGTACGCACTCCACTTACCATTTCTTAACACTATTCTCCAAGTTGCACTCATTACGCTTCTTCCGATTGTACTCGGCATGATAACGCTTAAATATATTCCAAATTTTGCACAAAAAATACTTAAGGTTTCAAAAATTGTCACACCAATTATTTTGATTGGCGTGGTGTTCACCGCCATGATTATTGAGCGAGAATTTTTTGTCAGTTTCGCAAAACAAGCAGCCTTTGTTGCAACGGCGATGTGTATTTGTATGTTTGCTTTCGGGTATTTCATTGGAGCTCCGTTTCGTTTGAATAAAAAACAACGAACAACACTTGGTATTGAAGTTGGTATGCAAAATGGAGCGTTGGCAATCAGTATTGCGGTTTCACCTTATCTCTTGAACACTCCTCAGGCAGCGATTGTGCCGTCGGCATATAGTTTCATTATGAGTATTGTCGTCATTGGTTATATTTATCTTGTCACACGACAATCGACACAAGAAGATAAAAGAAGAAATAATATATTTCTCATTGGTTTTGTCCTTGCCATCATCACGATGCTCATCCTTATTTTTGTATTGTAAAAATTTAAGATTCTCAAAAACCATTCTTACGAGAAACTATCGAGGTCGAACCTCGATAGTGTATAACTTTGACTTCAATTGCTTGCTCAGGTATTGTTAGAAAAAACATTCACATGAGAAATAAAAAAAGACTTCATTTTTTAGGGTTTTATCCCGGACTAGGTTATAGCAGGACATTATTATATGAGGCATCGCTCAAAGAAGAACAGGTTATCTACGCAGAAACAGTACTTAAGGTTCTCGCTTATCTTACACATTATTCTGAAGAAGTTATTATTAAACCTTCTCGTAATGGAGTTATCGTAAGGTTGCGTTGGATTTTTGGACATTTTCTTTTACACTTTGGTTTGAGTAGTAATCAGGCTTCGGTATTTATGTGTTCTGAAAGAAAAAATCTTGCTCAAGAACATAGCACGCTTATCTATGCAAAAAAACATTTTCCAGAACTTTTGAAGGATGGTTATTATCAAAATATCATTAATCATCTCATAGAATATCTTAAAAATCCGCAAGAGCTTCTTTTAGGGAAATTACAACATAATAATCCATACTATACGTACTTTCCTTTTGATGTAGAACAAGGTACATATGATCGCAATGCTACAAAATTTTTTGGTGTTCCTGAAAAGAAAGTTGTCCAGGCAGAAAGGATTCTTAAAATTATCAATCATTTCATGCATATTTCACCAGAAAATGTCGTTGGGACATCAAAAAAGAGAGATTATTTTACTCCGCGGCTGATATATATGGTGATTATGTGTAGGAATCTTAAATTTGAGCCAGCAATTGCATGTAAATTTCTGATGTCAAAAAAGATGGGGAAATCAAAAAACCGTACAACAGTGCTTCATATGCTAAAAACTCATGATGATTTTATATCAATCCATGACAGAGAATATGTATCTTGTTTTGAAAAAGTGTATCAAGCATTTTTAGATAAAGAGATGATTACAGAAAAAGAGGACGAATCGGTATTTCTCATAGATAAAGATGTAGAGAATTATTTCTTTGATAGCGATGAAGTGGAGAGGATTCTTCAATTTAATGGAGCAAAATTTATTCCTCCTAAAGTGAGAGATAGAATACAAAAACATTTCTCTCTTGAAGAACTTAGAAAAATGGGTTGGATTTGTCAGGCTGAGTCTTTACGGATACCAATAAAATTGATGACGAATCCACAATTTTTCATTGATAAAATACAAACAATGGCAAACGGCAACTTAGAAAAATAAGGAAACAAATAAAAAAAAGAAAAAACCCAGATCTTTAAATGAGATGGGTTTTTCTTTAGTTTAAATTTTTAGGCACTAGAGTACCATCTCATATACTTTAACTGCTAATACTTTCATCATATCATGTTTCTTGTTGTACCGAAATTCACATTCTTTAATGTGGTAGTAGAAGTTTTTCCGTGAA